>Ga0134095_1000169_pt1 | contig 74853 bp, 69 predicted proteins | sample 6_2taG_FD_94449 | JGI IMG/M metagenome (GOLD analysis project Ga0134095, IMG submission 94449) | Switchgrass degrading microbial communities from high solid loading bioreactors in New Hampshire, USA - 6_20_20_110_A2 metaG | ecosystem: Engineered > Bioreactor > Semi-continuous > Anaerobic >... | reverse complement strand
GTTTGATGGTATAATAGTCATGAGACCTAAACGCTCCTTTCTGGGAGGTAATGGTTTTGTGACAATTTCCATTATACCAGAGGCGTTTCAGGTCTCATTTTCATTATTAAGTTAACAGAACAGCATTGGAAATCCGGAGGTATATTATGACTTATGAAATAATAATGGCCGGTTTCGGTGGACAAGGAATATTATCGGCAGGAATGCTTCTGGCTCATGCCGCAATGCTGGACGGGAAACAGGTGTCATGGCTTCCGTCCTATGGTCCTGAAATGAGAGGCGGAACAGCGAACAGCAGTGTTGTCATTTCGGACAAACCTGTTGACTGCCCTGTATTAAGCAGTGCAAATGTGCTGATTGTAATGAACAGGCCTTCCCTTGATAAATTCGAGAGTTGGGTTGTTAAAGACGGAATGGTCATTATAGACAGTTCGATTGTCAACAGGGATATCAAACGGGCCGATATCGCGTCTTATTTGATCCCGGCTACGCAAATAGCGTCTGATATGGGGAATACCACTTTTGCCAATATCATTCTGCTTGGAAAACTTGTAAAGGAAAAAAATGTAGTAACTGTTGAAAGCTTCAGAAAATCGTTGTATGAAGTTTTGCCGGAAAGAAAGCACCATATGATTCCGCTTGAAATGGAAGCGTTCGAAATTGGAATGAATTATCCTTCCGCATAATTTATTTCTTCATAAAAAACATTTCCAACTGAAGCAAGACAAATAAACTTCCTCTCCATATATCGGAGCTCAAAATGAGCTCCAGTTCTGTTTTTATGGCAGAGGATAATTATTCCTGAAATAGATTAAGCTTTTTCAAAAGGAAAAGTAAAGGAACACCGAGGGCATAACAAGCCATCAGTTCGCCCAGGGCAACCCAGCCGATGCTCGCGAGGAGCGGAACATCCTTCAGGTACAGGAATTTCAGATAACTTCCGACGATTAATGCGTTAAATACAACAGGAGGCAGAGGAACAAGAAGAGGGTATTTCCGCAGCAGTCTGGAAAAGATCGCAGCAAGCAGCGTTGCGATGCTTCCGAATATAATGTCTACCGGGCCAAACCCGCCAATTATGTTTGAAACGAGACAGCCGACAAAAAGCCCGGGTATTGAAGACGGAACCAGCGCAGGAAGGACCGTTAACGCTTCCGCGATGCGAAATTGAAATATGTTATGCCCGAAACTTATTGGAATAAACATAAGCGTCAGAGCCGTATAAAGAGCAGCTACCAGGGCTGCCTGAACAATATATGCAATTCCTTTATTCATCGGATTATACTCCCGTAGTTTATGTTTTGCTTCAAAAGGCCGGCCAAATGCTGAAAACTGGCTGTTTAATAGATTTTAGCACTTGTTATTCCCGTACGCAAGGCAAAAAAAAGATAAACAAAATATAATGGCAAAAATTGCAGGCGGAAAATCATGTGCTATAATATTATTTAACTATACTTTATTCAATAATATATACGTAAGCGTTAGTTTTTTCGTTTCATAAAAACAGGGGGTTATGTATATGGACAGGGAGAGAGCATATGCCGAACTTAGAGCAAGGGTTGTAACGGAGAACCTGGTAAAACACAGTCTTGCCGTAGAAGCAATAATGAGAAAGCTTGCCGAATATTTTCAGGAAGATGTGGAATTATGGGGTTTAGCGGGACTTTTACATGATATTGATTATGACCGGGTTGGCTCGGAGCCTGAAAAACATGGAATAATCGGAGCCGAAATACTTGACGGGTTGAATGTGGATCATACCGTAATATATGCGGTAAAGTCGCATAATCCACAGACCGGCATAGCAAGAAGGAGAAGAATGGATAAGGCTTTGTTCTGCTCGGATCCGTTATCAGGGTTAATTACAGCATGTGCGCTCATACTCCCCGATAAAAAACTTGAAGGGGTTACAACGGAATTTGTATTGAAAAAATTTAAGGAAAACAGTTTTGCAAAAGGCGCAAACAGGGAACAAATAATGACGTGTGAAGAAATCGGATTAACGCTTGAAAAATTTATTGAATTGGGACTGGAAGCAATGAAAGGTATTCACGAAGAACTTGGCCTGTAAAAATGAAATACCTTTAAGGCTTTCATAAAGAAATGAGAGGATTATGAAGGACAGAAAAGAAAGAATAGAAGCTTTTATAAATCAAAAATCATACCATCCGCTGCTGTTCGAAGAATTGGCAGTAGTTCTTGACGTGCCGCCCGAGGACAGGGAATTGTTCCGCAGTATCCTGGATGAATTGGAGGCGGAAGGACGGATAGTAAAAACGAGAAGAAACCGTTATGCGGCCCCGAAAAAAATGGGATTTGTATCGGGTGTCTTTCAGGGCCATGAGCGTGGCTTCGGGTTTGTAGTGCCTGACGCGGACGACGAGGACGACCTCTTTATCGGCAGCGAAAATATAAACGGCGCAATGCACGGTGATCGCGTACTTGCGAGGGTAACAAAACAATCTAACGGTGAAAAGAGCGCCGAAGGTGAAATCGTAAAGATCCTGTCAAGAGCTAACAAAAGAATTGTCGGCGTATTTGACAGGAGCGGCTCTTTTGGTTTTGTAACGCCGGATCACCGGAAAATCAAAGGCGATATTTTTATCCCCATTGATAAAACAATGGGAGCAAAGCAGCGCCAGAAAGTTGTTGTGGAAATAACCAGATGGCCTGAACCGAACAGAAATGCCGAGGGACGCATAATAGAAATTTTAGGAGGAGAAGGCGATAAGGGCGTTGACGTTTTGTCCATTGCAAAAGCATACAATCTTTCTACGGGGTTTCCTGACGAAGTTCTGAAAGAAGTTGAGAAACTGCCTGAGAAAGTATCGGATGAAGAAATTGAAAAAAGGCGCGACTTAAGGAATCTGACAATGATCACAATAGACGGTGAAGACGCGCGGGATTTGGATGATGCAGTATCGCTCGAAATTGTCGACGGAGGAATTTACAGGCTTGGAGTGCATATAGCTGATGTCACGCATTATGTTAAGGAAGGCACGGCTCTTGACAAAGAGGCTCTTAACAGGGGAACAAGCGTTTATTTTCCCGACAGGGTAATACCGATGCTTCCCGCGAAGCTCTCAAACGGGATATGCAGCCTTAACGCAAAACAGGATCGACTCGCGTTTTCGGTCGTTATGGACATTGATAATCTTGGAAGGGTTGTAAACCACGATATTTTTGAAAGTGTGATAAATGTCAGCGAAAGAATGACATATACGGACGTATATAAAATACTTGAGCATAATGATCAGGAATTAATACAACGCTACAAGCCGATAATACCGATGCTTGAGCAAATGAAAGAACTTGCCTTAATTCTTAATAAAAAGCGTAAACTCCGCGGTGCGATTGATTTCGATTTTGACGAAGCCAAAATAACAGTCGACGAACACGGAAAACCGGTTGAAGTTAAAAGATATGAAATAACAATCGCGAACAAGATAATTGAGGAATTTATGCTTTTATGCAACGAAACTGTTTCGGAGCATTTCTACTGGCTGAACATTCCTTTTGTTTACCGAATCCATGAGGATCCGGACATTGAGAAAATGGAGATCCTTAACAAATTCCTTTTTAATTTCGGATACAAAATAAAGGGGATAAACAATATCCATCCGAAAGCTCTTCAGGAAGTTATTGAAAAAGTAAAGGGAAGTCCGCAGGCAAGATTGATTGGAACGGTTATGTTAAGGAGTCTTCAAAAAGCGAGATATAGTTTTGAACACGGGCACCATTTCGGGCTTGCCACTGGTTATTATTCTCATTTTACGTCGCCGATTCGCAGGTATCCCGACCTTATAATACATCGCATTATGAAAGAGTATATTCACGGTGTATTCGACGAAAAACGCAATGAGCATTACTCGGAGATACTGCCGGGTATAGCGAAACTGTGTTCGCAGAGGGAACAGAATGCCGAAGAAGCCGAACGCGATTGCGAGAGCATGAAAAAAGCCGAGTACATGACCAGGTATGTCGGTGATGTTTTTACGGGTATTATATCGAATATAACTTCTTTTGGAATGTTTGTCGAGCTTGACAATACAATTGAAGGTCTTGTCCGTTTAAGTTCAATGGAGGACGATTATTACCGCTATGACGAAAAAAATTATTTCCTTATAGGCGAAAGAACGGGAAAAACTTATCGCATCGGTGATACTGTCAATGTCCAGGTAATTAAATCAAATCCTGAAACACGGCAGATTGATTTTGCTCTTGCGGACTAAATAAATAAACCGTTCGACAGACGTTGTCCACATCAAATTTTTTCACTTGACTTTTTGTATTCCAGCGGTTAAAATATATTTCGTTGTTGACTTTTTAAGGCCCATTGGTCAAGCGGTTAAGACACCGCCCTTTCACGGCGGCAACAGGGGTTCGAGTCCCCTATGGGTCACCAGAACGTAAGCGGGAAGCGTAATGCTTCCCCCTTACAAAACAAAATACGGCCCAGTAGTTCAGTCGGTTTAGAACGCTAGCCTGTCACGCTAGAGGTCGAGGGTTCGAGTCCCTTCTGGGTCGCCATTATAATATAAGCTGGTGTAGCTCAGTCGGTAGAGCAGCTGACTTGTAATCAGCAGGTCGGGGGTTCGAGTCCGTCCACCAGCTCCAATAAAAAACCCGCTAACATCAAAGGTTAGCGGGTTTTATAATTTCCTGATTATTTCGTTTTACCTCACTTGGAGATCTCTTTCAGGTTGAAAGCAAAAAGGACAGGTGGCTGTCTGTCCTTTTTTTATAAAAATGTGAATGTGAGGCATGAATATATGAATATGAATATAATATGATTATAAATATGGAAACTACCGGTATAACATTATTGAGGCCGGTCTTTCGTGGGGGGATGTCTGGATTTGCGGGATGAATCCGGAAAGTTAGTAAAGATACTAGATAAAAAGGTTAGTGATGTAAAATGAAAATATTAAAGAAAGAGTTTCAGTGGGCCAGCCCATTGATACCTCTTGATCTGACGAAAATCACCGGAATAGCTATTCACCACATGGCTCATCAAACAGCCGGCATGGACGAAATTCACCAATGGCACCTGGCACGCGGATGGAAGGGTATTGCGTACAATTACTGGGTGGACTATGACGGTAATGTATACGAATGCAGGGGTTTGAATGCCGGTGGAGGTTTATTTGATCCTTTGAATGATGTTGTTATTTCAATAGGCTTCCAGGGTGATTACGACAAGACACAGACTATGCCAAAAAAACAGTTTTACGCTGGCTGTGAAATAATCCGGTATTTAAGGGGAATCATTCCCACAATCACAACTGTCGCTAGCCACAAACATTGGCAGACGTCAACAAGTTGTCCGGGAAAATACTTCCCGCTGGAGGAGATGATACAAATGTCAGAGCTAATGACAAAAATAAAAGACTTTGATGACGTTTCGGACTGGGCGAAGGAAGCGGTTTTAAATGTTTATGAAGCAGGAATCATGATAGGTGACGATGAAGGACGATTTAATCCGAAAGCACCGATTACTCGTCAAGAGGTTGCAGTCATTGTTGACAGGCTATTAAAAAGAATAAACTCATAGCTGAATCCTGAATCCACCCTGATACATGGTTACCCCGGCTTCGCCGGGGATAATTATTCTTATCAAATTCGCTGTGAAAAAAGAAGGTTATTATTTCATACATAATTACAAATTAATTAATTCTATGATATGATATAATCATCCACTTGGACAAGGAGACGGTAATGGTGGAAGATAAAACCTTTGAACTGTCTTGATACCTTTTCAGACGGATATAAACAGCTTGCTGAAGAAGACAGCAAGGAATAGGGGGTAAATTATGTCTTTTAAAGTTGTTTTTATAGGTGCGGGAAGCATTGAATTTACAAGAAGGCTTCTCAGCGATCTTTTGTCTGTTCCCGAATTTAAGGATATTGAAATTGCTTTTACGGACATCAATGAGAGAAATCTTGAGATGGTTACCCAGCTTTGCCAGAGGGACATTGACGAAAACGGACTGAACATCAAAATCCAATCGATAACGGACCGCAGGGCCGCGCTGAAAAACGCAAAATACGTGTTCAACGTGGTAAGGGTAGGCGGGCTCGACGCGTTTAAACTGGATATCGAGATACCATTAAAATACGGAGTTGACCAGTGTGTTGGGGATACCATATGTGCCGGGGGCATAATGTACGGGCAAAGAGGAATTCCCGTAGTGCTGGATTTTTGCAGGGATATACGCGAAGTGGCCAGGGATGACTGCCTGTTATTGAATTATGCTAACCCTAATGCGATGATTACATGGGCATGCAATAAGTATGGCGGAGTTAATACTATCGGTTTATGTCACGGCGTACAGCACGGGCATGAGCAAATCGCGGAAGTATTGGGCTTAAAAAAAGATGAGGTTGACATCATTTGCGCCGGTATAAACCATCAGACATGGTACATCCAGGTCAGGCACAACGGCAAGGATATGACGGGAGAACTCCTGCAGGCTTTTGAAAGACATCCTGTTTACAGCAAAACGGAAAAGGTACGAATAGATATGTTAAGAAGGTTCGGATATTACAGCACCGAATCAAACGGGCATTTGAGCGAATATGTGCCGTGGTACAGGAAAAGGCCTGATGAGATAATGGATTGGGTTGATCTTAGTTCCTGGGTAAACGGCGAAACAGGAGGATATCTCCGGGTGTGTACGGAAGCGAGAAACTGGTTTGAAAAGGATTTTCCGAAATGGATGAATGAGCCCGCGAGGAAGTTTGATCCCGCCGAAAGGAGCTCGGAACATGGCTCTTATATAATTGAAGGACTTGAAACGGGCAGGATATACAGAGGGCATTTCAATGTCGTGAATAAAGGGGTAATAACTAATCTTCCGGCTGATGCAATCGTTGAGGTTCCGGGTTATGTTGATGCGAACGGCATAAATATACCGGTAGTCGGTGATCTGCCGTTAGGCTGTGCTGCGGTATGCAATGCGAGCATTTCGGTTCAGAGACTGGCTGTTGAAGCTGCGGTTCACGGAGATGATCAGCTTCTGAGGCAGGCAATGATGATGGACCCGCTGGTAGGCGCGGTTTTGAATCCGCCTGAAATATGGCAGATGACGGATGAAATGCTGGTTGCAGAAGAGCAATGGCTTCCGCAGTATACGGAGGCAATCAAAAAAGCGAAAGAGAGGCTTTCATCAAACAGGCTGATTCCGACAAAGAACTATAAAGGAGCGGCAAGAATTAGTTAATTAAACAGCAAAAAACCGGCTTTACGTAAAAGCCGGTTTTTTATGGCTGCGGACTAAGGATTCGAACCCTAACAAAATGATCCAGAGTCATTCGTGCTACCATTACACCAGTCCGCAGTGACTAACATTTTATCGGAGCGTATATTATTATAATATATAGTGACAAACTTCGCAAGGGGTTTTTACTGCCTGTTATTTTATTCATTGCTGTTCGCCATGCATGGAAAATATAAACCGCTGTAATGAAATATTACCGGTCATCTCAGCGGTTTTAGCAAATTAAAGTCAGAAAACTGGTTATACAATTCAAATTTTTGCTGCACAGAATTCATTTCCGTGCCGCCTTGCTGAAATCTATTCTTTAACGCTGCCGATGTTGACAGTTACAAAATACTTCTGCAGGAAAGGATAAACAATAAGTATAGGCACGGTTGCAACCATAGTCATTGCCGCGCGCAGTGAATTCGGAGTGACCATATTGCGTGACTGCTGCGACGCTTCGGCTATATAATCCGGTTGCCTGACTCCAGTCTGCATCGATGAAGCTATTATCTTCATCATTTCGTATTGGAGGGTACTCAATTCCTGCTTTGGCGCGAATATGAAAGAGTCAAACCACGAGTTCCACGCACCGACTGCAACCCACAGCGCGACAGTAGCAAGAACAGGCAGGCACAGCGGTATAATAATGCTGAAATATATTCTCATTTCGCTGGCGCCGTCAATTTTCGCGGATTCCACAAGAGACGCAGGCAGCGAATTTATGTATGTTCGTATGACGATAACATTGAATGCTCCCACAAGCGAAGGGAGTATGTAAACCCAAAATGTGTTGATAAGCCCCAGGCTTCGGTAAAGAAAATACTGCGGGATTAGTCCAGCGTTTATGTACATGGTCATTACCATGAAAACCGTAAGAAACCTGCGGAAAACAAAATCCTTGTGACTTAATACGTATGCGAGCAAACCGGAGAAAAACACGTTTAGTATCGTTGTGAGCACTGTACGCGATACAGATATCAAAAAGGCTTTGAAAATTTTATCTGTCTTGAATATGCTTTGATAGTTAAACAGCGACCATTTTCTCGGCCAAAGATAGAGACCGCCTTTTATGGAGTCCCTTGCGTCGTTAAAAGATACTATCAACGTGTTCCACATCGGATAAATCATGGCAATGACTATTAAGCACATGAAGAACACGATAATTCCATCAATAATCTTATCACCTAATGATTTTCTCATTCCATTATACCTCCAAGCAGATTAGCGCGTATCGAAAACATAATCGCTAAACGAGTTTTTCCTCTTCGAGCCAGCCGGCAATTTTATTGCAAAGTATTAATACCACTGCGCTGACAACTGATTTAAACATACCGGCTGCAGTTCCGAACGCAAAACCGCCGGTTCTGCCAAAACCTCTTTTAAGCACGAATATATCGATAGTTTCCGAAACATCAAGAACCATACCGTTTGTACCCAGAATATATTGAATTTCAAAACCTGCATTGAGGATCCAGCCAGCGTTCAAAATAAGAAGGATAATAATGGTTGATTTGATGCCGGGCAGAGTAACATGCCACATTCTGCCGAAACGGCCGTACCCATCTATAGCGGCGGCTTCGTACAGCGCCGGATCAATGGATGTGATTGCCGCCAAATAGATAATGCTGTTCCAGCCCATAGATTTCCATACATTTGTAAAGCCGACAATCCACCAGAACAGATCAGGTCTCCCCATAAAATGTATTTTTTCCTTTATAAGTCCAAATGCCAGCAGCAATTCATTCAGGATTCCGTCGTCCATTGCAAGGACGTTTGAAACAAGGCCGCAGACGATAATCCATGACAGGAAATGCGGCATATATGATATTGTCTGCACAACGCGCTTAAAACCGTATAATTTCCCTGTAAGTTCGTTTATCAGCAGTGCAAACCCTATAGCCGTGATAAACCCCAACGCAAGGTTTATTATGCTCATTCCTAATGTGTTACGCATAACACGATAAAAATCAGGATCGGTAAACAAGTTTTTAAAATGCCTTAAGCCGACCCATTCCTGTTCAAAAAAAGAAAATTGAGGTTTATAGTTCTGAAATGCCATGGTCAGTCCCCACAGCGGCAAATATGAAAAAATGAAAAAATAGATAAAAAAGGGTGCCGCAATTATGATCAACCCTTTTTGTTTACGAACTTGTCTTATAAATTCATTTTTCGAACTAAGATTTCTTGTTGACATATCACTATCCCCCTAGCCCTAATTCTTTCAACCGTAAATATTATGTAGAAGAGGCGGCCGGCTTTACGGTCGCCTCTTCTTTATTTATCGCTTTGAAAGAAGAGCAGGTCAATTATTTTTTCTTGAGACGCATCTGAATCTGTCTTTCAATCTCTCTTTCCAGTGCCGGATAGTCAATGCTGTCGTATCTCTTTACGTATTCTTCCCAAGCCGCGTCAAAGTCATCAGCCATGATTACGCCCGGCAGATAACGGTTCTGAAGATCCGTAATCTGATCGAATATCGGCTTCGCGATATTATCTTCTTCCATAGTGGAGAAGATCGACCATACTTCAGGATAACCGGGATGATCTATCAGAGGCAGGAAGTCGGATTTGGAGTAGAAACCGTATTTCTGATAGAATTCCTTGTCATACGGGAATTGATTTTCAAGTCTTTCTTCGGGCTGATTTCCCGGGCTGCAGGCGTTACCGTTCGAATAACGGCCTTCCAGTTTCGGGAACTGGTCGCCGATGACCGCTCCTGCGTTAGCAAGACGCCAGTCAGGATTGTCGAAATTGGCTTTCTGTTCAGGAGTACGTCTGTAGCGACCGTTAGCGTCGACATAGTAGTCTTCGCCTTCGATACCCCAGTACATCAGCCTGTGTACATCTTCTCTAAGAAGTGCATCCATAAATTCCATAGCACGTTCGATATTCTTACACTTCACGCTGATACCCATGCCGTTACCGCCTATGATACCTTCATTTCTTACCCTGTTGTACGCATATTTCGTGCCATCATAGCTGAGGCCGAGAGGAACGTAAGTTCTGTTGATTTTGCCTTCAGCAACCAAGACACTTTCTCCATCCTGGAAGTTCCACTGCTGGTCAAACATAGCCAGCACACGGCCGGTAGAAATAACGGACAGGTATTGGTCATAGTTTCTCGTGAATGTTTCGGGGTGAATCATGCCTTTCTTGAAAACTTCATTGAGCTTTTTGTAATAGTCTCTTGCGTACCATTTGTTCTGGTATATTTCAACCTTGAGAGTATCGGGATGAACGACAACGTCACCTTCGTTACGTCCGCCGATCAAATGCTGCGGCGCATTTTTCAGACAGAATGAGCGCCAGTCTTGTGAATGAATCTCGAATGGCAGGGTGGGCTGACCGTCAATAGTGGGATGCTCTTTGTAATAACGCTCTAACAGATCAAAGAAATCATCCAGTTTTACAGGGTGTGAATATCCGTCCCAGGCAAGTACATCTTTCTGAATCCAGAAAGCCGGGCCGTTGTAATCCCCTTCGTAAAAGTCGTCCTGACCGTCGTTAAGCCAATACTGACGGCCCCAAATATCAAGTATGTAAATTTTATTATCTGCTGATATGCTGCGAAGTGTGTCTAAATAAGGTTCATAATGTTTCCAGAGATTCGGATATTTCGGGAGGTAATCGTCAAGTGCGGCAAATGAGCCGGCATTCAGGAATCTACCGCGCGCTTGTCCTGCGCCTATGAAATCAGGATAATCACCGCTTGCAATCATTATTCCGACTTTTTGTTCCATGTCACCTACTAGGAATTCGAAATCGATTGTTACACCTGTGATTTCCTTAATCTTCTGAACTATTTTATTGCTTGCAGGAGGCGCTTCTCCAGGACCGGCGACGAACATTGTGAATGTTATCGGTTCAGGTTTTTTGTCGGCCGGTTCAGTTGTTTGTGTGTCCTGTTTTGGAGTGGGAGTGGCTGGTGTGCCTGATGAGCTGTCAGTTGCCGGAGGAGCAGCACATGCCGCTAAAACAGCAACAATCATCGCAACAGCCATCAGAAGTGCGAGAATTTTTGCTTTTTTCATTTTTTGATCCCCTTTCTTTTTCTTTGATTTTTTATAGCCCCTCTCTGCCGACAACGGCAGAAAAGTTCAGTAAACCCAGTGATGCTGCCTTAGATGAGAAATGAAAATGAAGGAGAAAACAGTATAAAATAATATAATAGAACAACACAGAAAATACAAAGATGATGAAAAATTGCGTGATCCATATATTGTTATATCTCATTATATTTAATTTTGCGCTCTGTTGTCAAGTAAATAAATCAAAAAGTTTCCGGTAATATAAGAGCGGATTGCCACTCAAACCCTCACGAGTGATAAAATAACGGAATAAAAAATACCGGAAATTCTTTTTTTCCGGTATTTTTTGTACGTCGTGTTAATCATGCCCCGTTCGTTTCCGAAAACGTTCAGATTTGTTCAATCCAGCCGAATTTATCAGGTATTCTTCCATATTGGATACCAGTTATGGTATCGTAAAGCTGTTTGGAAACAGGACCGATTTCTCCGTTGTTTATAGTAATTATCTGACCGTCGCGGTTAAGTTCGCCAACGGGTGAGATTACTGCAGCGGTACCTGTTCCGAATACTTCTTTCAGCATTCCTTCTTCATGGGCTTCAAAAACCTCGTCAATTGTTATGCGGCGCTCGCTTACTTTATATCCCCATGATTTTAGAAGTTCTATTACCGATTTTCTTGTAATTCCGGGGAGAATGCTTCCTGTCAGCGCAGGAGTAACAATTTCGTCACCTATTACAAAGAAAACATTCATTGTTCCGACTTCTTCAACGTATTTCTTTTCAATCCCGTCGAGCCACAGTACCTGCGTATAGCCTTTTTCTTTCGCTTCAACCTGTGCTTTCAGGCTTGCGGCGTAGTTTGCCGACGCTTTTGCTTCACCAAGCCCGCCAACAACAGCACGCACATATCTGGTTTCAACATAAATCTTTACGGGATTTATTCCTTCTTTATAATAGGCCCCGACAGGACCGGTTATAATAACGAACAGGTATGTTTCGGAAGGACGGACGCCGAGGTACGGATCGGTCGCAAATATAAACGGACGGATATAAAGCGATGTTCCGTATTCTTCCGGTACCCAGTCCCTGTCTACATCCACAAGCGCTTTAATTGCTTCGACGCCGAATTTTTCATCGATTTCGGGAATGCACATACGTCTGCATGATGCGTTCAACCTTTTTATGTTTTCAGCGGGTCTGAACAGGTTAATCTTATTATCCGCCGTTTTATATGCTTTAAGCCCTTCAAAGATGCTTTGTCCGTAATGTATTGTCATGTTTGAGGGCGGAATTGACAGATCGCGGTAAGGCGTAATTCGAGCATTGTGCCATCCTTTTTCGGGGGAATACTCGCATAAAAACATGTGATCCGAGAATACTGTTCCGAAAGACAATCCTTCGGACGACGGTTTTCTTTTAGGCTCCTTTGTTTTCTCTACCAGTATTTTCATATAATACACGCTCCTTTATTATGTATTCCATCTATGGAATAAAATATATCAATAATCACCTTTATAAGGAAAATCTGTCTTTTACAGTTTTTAATAACCAACTGTTGGAACAAAATTATATTAAAAAGTATTTTACCACACCGACTATGCAAACTGCAAACAAAATCTTGCGTGTAATTACCAATTTTGATATGATAACCGAAAGGAGGGCAAAAATGGGCAAAGGTCTGCAGCCGGATTTGTTTGTCAAGTCAATTTTCTCCCTTGATATAAATTGGCTTAAAGCCAGGGGAATTAAAGGCGTACTGCTTGATATAGATAATACGCTTATAACCCATAAGCAAAAAATTCCGGATGAAAAAGTTATCGAGCTGATTAAATACTTTCAGGAAAACGGGATAAAGGTTGCGATTGTATCAAACGCGACAAAAAGAAGAGTGGAAGTGTTTAACGAGAAATTGGGATTATTCGCGACATATCGTTCATTCAAACCGTCAAGAAGAGGCTTTTACAAGGCTATGTCAAAACTTGAACTGATACCGGCTGAAACAGCGGTTATCGGGGACCAGTTGTTTACTGATATACGCGGCGGCAACAGGATTGGGTTAACGACTATCCTCGTTGAACCGCTTGATGTGAATGAACCGATTACGGTGCGCGTTAAGAGGTTGCTGGAGAAAATTATCGTCAAAAAGGATCCAATCTGATTTTGCTCTTTGCAAAGGGGCGGGTTTGATATGTCCGGTATAAATATTGACGGAATGACATCGTTATATGGGCTGGCAGGCAGTCATATAGGCTTTTCGCCCGTGCCGGGGAATTTTAACGCTATCAGCGGATTTATCGGGTATAATTCGGTTATGATACCGGTGAATACCCAAAAATATGATATCCATATGATTTTGGACGCGCTCAGGATTTTAAATTTTAAAGGTGTGTTTATAGATACGCCGCACAGATGCGAACTTGAACAGATACTCGTATCGAAAACGGATGAAGCACAGTTGTGCGGTGCCGTGAATGTCGTGCGTATAGATGAAAACGGGTTTCATGGGCACAATACGGAAATATCCGCTTTTGCTAAAGCGTTTCCTGTTATAACAGGGGAGCAGCTTTCGGGAAAAAGGATATTTTTATTGGGCGCGGGCGGAATCGGAAGGGCTGTTGCGATGGCGTGCGCGCGGGAGCAGTGCGGTAGTCTTGCGATTGCAAACAGGACTGCGCAGAAAGCGCATGATTTAAGCAGTGAAATTAACAGGAATTACGGAGATGTTTCATTTGCAGCCGAACTGAATGACCCGGACGCCATTCACAGTTTTTACAACGCGGAAATCATAATTAATGCTACGTCATGCGGAATGTTTCCAAGCATTAATGTAAGCCCTCTTCCGGAAAGGTTTCAGCCGCTTCCTCACCATATTGTGTTTGATGCCGTGTATAACCCGCCACAGACAAAACTGCTGCAGATAGCTGCTGAAAAAGGCTGCAAGACGTACAACGGTAAAGATATTATGTTTTTCAGCAGCCTTGACGCATTCCAGTGGCTGACTGATGTAACGCTGGATCAGGATGCTGAAAATAAACTGTTTGAGAGTTGGAAAGAGTTGATATATAATATATAACGACGTAGTGTGTTGAAATTGCCGGGCAATTTCTTCCGCTGTTTTGAATAAGCTGCGTAATCTGAATTAGGAGGAAGAGCAAATGGAAATAAAAAATTATATGGAAGAAGTTGTTTTCCACTGTATGGATGATGTTTTAAAGGATATAAACATGTGCAAATGCGAGATCTGCAGGATGGATATAGCGGCTAAAGCACTTAATGATTTGCCTCCGCAGTATGTGGTCACAAAAAAGGGAGAGGTTTATTCAAAAATCAACAATTTAAAGGTCCAGTTCGAGGTGGACGTAATATCGGCTATAACAAAGGCCGCGGTCCTTGTAAAAAGGTATCCGAGGCATGAGATAAATAAAACGGAATGAACGTACATACGAAACCGGTTATATATCGAAAAAAGCAGGCGCGGATAACGCCTGTTTTTTTATGCGGAATTTCTGAATGCTGGACAACTGCATTGACAGACAAAAATAAGCCGCATCCAAAAATGTAAAGTTCCACCCGTATAAGGCTGTCCCCCGTATTGCGCTGCCTGGCCTGTTTCCGGTAACTTACATCGTATCCGCTGCATATACTGTCAATGTACTCAAAATCATGGGGGAATTCCATTGGTTCCGGCGGTAAAACTGGATAGGATAACGAAGCGCTATCATACTCCGGAAGGCGAGATCAGCGCTCTGGAGGATATCACTTTCAGCGTACAGGAGGGCGAATTTGTCGGAATTGTCGGGCCAAGCGGCTGCGGAAAGACGACTCTTCTGTCTATAATATCCGGATTACTCGAACCGTCCGCAGGAAAAGTATATATATTCGGAGAAGAATCGCACGGCGTAAACCCAAAAATAGGATACATGCTGCAAAGGGACAGCCTGTTTGAATGGCGCACTATATACAGGAACGTGATGCTTGGTCTGGAAATAAAGAACGAGGTTACACCGGAAAACATATCGGCTATTGATGACCTGCTTATGAAATACGGTCTTGATGCGTTCAGGGACAATTACCCGTCGCAGTTATCGGGAGGGATGAGGCAGCGCGCGGCATTAATCCGGACTCTGGCGGTAAACCCTAAAATTCTGCTTTTGGACGAGGCGTTTTCCGCTCTTGATTACCAGACAAGGCTTGCAGTTAACGACGATATATACAACATCATAAAAAAAGAGGGCAAAACAGCTATTATGGTTACGCATGATATCGCGGAAGCGATCAGCATGTCAGAACGTCTTTATGTGCTGTCAAAGCGTCCCGGAACTATAAAACTTACAGTTGACATCAAGTTAAGCATTGAAAACAGGACACCGCTGTTATCAAGAAAAGCTCCGGAATTCCGGCAGTATTTTGATATGATATGGAAGGAGCTTGATATACATGTCCTATGAAAACCTGTCACCGGAACAGATGCGGTATCTTAAAAGAATAAAATCCAGAAAGCGGAGCATTGTTATTATGCGAATCATGCTGTTTGTTGTTTTCCTGGCGGTCTGGGAGACTGCTGCAGCTTTGAAATGGATCGATCCGTTCATATTCAGCAGCCCCGGAAGAATCGCCGCAACGCTGTCCAGGCTGTACACCGACGGAAGCCTCTGGACGCATGTGGTTACAACACTTTTGGAAACGGTTGCGGGTTTTTTGCTGGGAACCATCGCCGGCGTTTTAATCGCAGTTGTTCTATGGAGCTCGGAGACTTTTTCGAAAGTTTTGGAGCCGTATCTCGTAGTGGCAAACGCACTGCCCAAAATAGCGCTCGGCCCGGTTTTTATAGTATGGCTCGGGGCTGGTCCTTTTGCGATTATTACCGTAGCTCTCACAATATCGCTTATTGTTACGGTACTTGAAGTTTATACGGGTTTTAAGCAGACCGACTGCGAGAAAGTAAGGCTTGTACAAAGCTTCGGCGCGAACAGGGGCCAGATTTTAACCAAGGTCGTTCTTCCGTCTTCATTTCCTATTATAATGAACTCTCTGAAAGTGAATGTAGGTCTGTCATGGGTTGGTGTTATAGTCGGGGAATTCCTCGTTTCAAAGGCGGGCCTCGGTTACCTGATTGTCTACGGCGGGCAGGTTTTTCAGCTTGATCTTGTCATGGCAAGCGTTGTGATACTTTCAATACTTGCGGCTTTCATGTATTTCGGCGTTCAAATGCTTGAGAAAAAAATCGCGAAAAGATATTAAGCGGTTCGAAAACAGGATTGTCCCGGATTATTCGCAAAAAAATAAAGGAGGGGTCCCTAATGAAACATATATGGCTGATTATCGCTGCTTCTTTGCTTACTGTTCTTTTGCTGACCGGATGCGAATCAGGCGGAATAAAGGAAATAACTCTGTGTGAAGTTACGCACTCTATTTTTTACGCACCGCAGTACGTCGCAATAAACAAAGGTTTTTTCGAAGAGGAAGGTCTAAAGATTAATCTAGTAAACGGAGGTGGTGCGGACAGGGTGATGACCGCAGTACTGTCCGGCCAGGCGGAGATCGGGTTTTCCGGGCCTGAAGCCTGCATATATGTGTATAACGAAGGAAAAGAAGATTACAGTATAGTCTTCGCCCAGCTTACAAAAAGGGACGGTTCTTTTCTTGTGGGAAGGGAACCGATGCCTGATTTCAAATGGGATGACGTAAGAGGGAAAATGATTATCGGCGGAAGAAAAGGCGGCGTACCTGAAATGACGCTTGAATACGTGCTGAAAAAGAACAAAATTATACCGGGCAGGGATGTTGAAATAGACACGTCGATACAGTTCGACCTGATGGGCGGAGCCTTTCTTTCGGGACAGGGAGATTTTGTAACGCTTTTTGAACCCGTAGCATCAAGCTTCGAGCGTGAAAAAGCGGGTTACATAGTATGCTCAATAGGCAGTGAAAGCGGTGAAATTCCATATACGGCTTACTACGCAAAAAAAAGCTATATCGAAAAGAATCCCGATATAATTCAGGCTTTTACAAACGCGATATACAAGGGGCAGCAGTGGGTCGAAAATCACAGCGACAGGGAAGTCGCCGAGGCGCTGCAGGAATCGTTCCCCGATACTGATTTGGAACTGCTCGAAACAGTTGTCAACCGGTATAAAACACAGGATACATGGAATAAAACGCCGGTGATGAAAGAAGAGGCATTCAACCGGCTCCAGGAAGTAATTAAGGAAGCAGGAGAACTGAAAGAAATGGCTCCGTTCGATAAAATCGTGGATAATACATTTGCCGAAAATGCAATTAAGAAATAGCCCAATTGGATAAAAGATTATAAAAATGCGCTTGCTCCAGGTCGGTTGGGGCAAGCGCATCAGCTGTTTATTCCTTTCAACTCGTTTTTGCGGTGCAGTTAGAGATAGAAATCTATTAGCAGTTGTAAAGATCGCGAATAAAAATGGTATTTCCAATATAACACACAGCCGGGTTTGAAATAATTGAACCCGGTGTTATATAATAAAATCGGTATGGCTTCAAACAGGCAGATAAATGGACCATCACGGTTTGCATATGGCCGGCAGTTTACTGGGACATTTCCATGTCGGTGAAGCGAACCGGCGTCCACCTTATCCCGGCGGAAGAATTCCCTGGAAAGAGATAGGCAATGCTCTCCATAAGATTGGCTATAATGGCGCTGTTGTGATGGAACCTTTTGTAAAAATGGGAGGACAGGTTGGCAGGGATATTTCTGTTTGGAGAGATTTATCACATGGTGCAACTGAAGCGGAATTGGATAAAGATGCAGCTGAATCGGTAACATTTTTGCGTGGGTTGTGGGGTTAATATTACAATGAAACGCAGTGCCGATCTGGTAAGCTGAAATTCTTAAACGGGCTTGGCGAAGTATGTTATAATAAGGTTACCATTTCATCAGATTGAAATGTATATTAAGTTGGGGAGAAAGAACCAAAATGAACGGGGATTTCATTAAATTCATAAAAAACGACAGGTTTGCCGAGCTCGTTGGTACAAAACTTGTGAAGGTGGAACCGGGTTATGCGGTTGTTGAACTGGAAGTGGAAGAAAAGCATTTGAACGGCATAAACACGGTACAGGGAGGAGCAATCTTTGCGCTTGCAGACTATGCGTTTGCGGCTGCTTCAAATTCGGAAGGCGTGGTAACCGTCGGAATTAACGTCAACATATCATATATGAAAGTCCCGACAGGGAAAAAACTTAAAGCCGAAGCGAGGGTGGTATCGGCAAGCAGGAAGATATGCCATGTTGAAGTTAATATTGTTGACGAGGACGACTCTTTAGTTGCAAAAGCCAATTGTACGGGATATCGAAAACAGCAGCACGGTTAGCTTGCGGGCTCTGTTTAAATTATTTTATAAACAGCAGGATGATGCCCTGCAGAATCCCGATTATAAAACCTAGAACCGCCCCGAGAAATTCAATATATCGAAGCTCCTTTTTGACTACACTCGTTACAATATCTTCAAAAGCGGCAAGATCGAGGGCTTCAATCTTTTCGTAAACCAGTTTCGATACCGAAATCCTTTCATTCGCGCCCGTTATTGTTTTTTCAAGCATATCGCGGATATACCTTTCCCCGTCTTTCTGCATAAAGTTATCAAGCTGTTTTTTCAGGGTTTTATCGGTAAACCCGTGGAGAAAAGCGGGCAGCTTGCTTTTCAGAATAAGTATGACATTATCGACAATAGCAGATTTAAGGTCGTTTATTTCTTTTTCTGAAACAAGACGGTTAAGTATGTCATCCGATGACACAAGCTGTCGTTCAACAACATTGCCTATTGAAGCGGCCAGTTCGGATTTCCTCGATGGTATGACACCCTGGATTTTCAACCCGAAAGGAAGTTTTATCGGTTTTATCGGTTTAAACAGCAGCCTTACGGCTATCAGGTTTGTTATCCATCCGATAAAGCATCCGATTACAGCAAGAATAATTATCTGTAAAAGTATCGTGCACCACCGCCATTTTCATATTATGCTAACTAAAAATATAGCATATATTTATTAGAACAGCATTAAAAATAATTCACTGGCAAATACTGCCTTGAGAAGGCCTAACAATGTGGTATTATAGCATCAGAACGTGAAAATATAAGCTAAAAAATGCTTACCGAAATTTTGTTCACTGACCGGATCAGGTGCATATTAATCCGCCTGATTTGATAAATATAAGGAGGCTATTCGGATGAACGGCAAGAAATACGACATAGTTGCAATAGGTGAGTGCCTGCTTGATGTTTTTGCGGAAAAAAGCCAGGACGGAAAAAGTATGTTAATGAAGGGCAATCCCGGCGGAGCACCGGTTAATGTTTTGGCACAGGCAGCAAAGCTGGGCTTAAAGACAGCGTATATCACAAAAATTTCTGATGATATCTTTGGTGCGTTTCTTAAATCGGAACTTGAAAAAGCCGGTATTGATACAAACGGGGTTCTGGTAACAAAGGATTGTCTTACAACGCTTGCAATAGTATCGCTTGATGATAAAGGCAACCGAAGCTTTCGTTTTTATCGTGAAAAAACTGCCGATGTCATGTTGAATAAAGATGAAATTAACTACGATTTAATAAAAAATGCCGAAGTATTCCACTTCGGTTCGGTGTCAATGACAGCGGAACCGGCAAGGAGCGCGACTCTTGCTGCGGTTTTGAAAGCAAAAGAGTCAGGGCTTGTTATATCCTTCGATCCGAACCTGCGTATTCCGCTTTGGAATGATTTGGATGAGGCTCGGGAAATTATAATGAACAGCCTTGAGATGGCTGATCTTGTAAAGGTTTCCGATGATGAACTTATATTTTTAACGGGGCACGGCAACCTTGAAAAGGGTATGAAAGAGATTTACGAGAGATTTAGTCTTAAGCTGTTATCGGTAACGCTCGGTCCGAAAGGCTGTATCTGCTATGTAAACGGCAGAATTGTAAGAGAACCGACATTTGACGTAAAAACGGTGGACACAACCGGAGCAGGCGATTCCTTTTGGGGAGCAATGTTATATCAGCTAATCTCAAACAAAAAAGATATTTTATCATATAATGATAAAGAGATAAGTGAAATGATACGTTTTTCGAATGCCGCCGGCTCTCTTACAACCACAATCAAAGGCGCAATTAATGCAATGCCGGATAAACAAAGTATTGTGGAATGTATTAAAAACGTACGATATTTAAATCCGTAGCAAAATAAAACTTTACATGCCGAAAATTGAAGTGTATAATTAGCTTAACTGAATAATGCTAAATATTACATTTGCAGGGGAACCTATTTATGGTTGAGAAGGTTAAAACCTAACCCTTTGAACCTGATGTAATTAATATTACCGTAGGGAGCAAATGGTAAGGATTGTTATAAAATGCTTGCCTTGCGGCAGGCATTTTTTTTAAATTAACCGAACCGCGCGCGGTTAATAAACGACGTAAAGGAGATGAAGAGTGTATTCGACGGAAAAGAAGCTTACTTTCTGATCAATATCTGTTTTGAACAATAAACGGAACAACCCGGAGGTGTTTGTAATGAAAGTTAGAACAATTGCGTATTCGGCGATTCTGATTGCATTCGGCGTGGTAGGAGGTTATTTTATATATTTTCCGATAGGAGCATCCAAATGCACGCCGGTGCAGCATATTATAAATGTCCTCGCAGCCGTGCTGCTCGGGCCAGGTTATGCGGTTCTTACGGCGTTCTGCATATCTGTTATCCGTAATATTCTTGGAACGGGAACCCTTCTTGCGTTCCCGGGGAGCATGGTCGGTGCTTTTCTGGCAGGTTTGCTTTATAAAAAAACGAACTCGAAGATTGCCGCCGCTGCCGGTGAAATTTTCGGCACAGGCATACTTGGCGCGATTATTGCGTGGCCTATTGCGAAATTCCTTCTTAACAGCGATGCTGCAGCCTTTTTCTTCGTCGGTCCGTTTCTGCTGAATACTACAGTCGGCAGCATAATCGCGTTTTTGATTCTGAAAGCGGTGGACTTTGCAAAGGGTTCCGCTAATATAAAAGAAGGACAAAAGGAGAATAAACAATGATGAAAAACGTACTTGCGATTGCAGGGTCTGATTCAAGCGGAGGAGCAGGAATTCAGGCCGATCTGAAAACATTTTCCGCTCACGGCGTTTTCGGGATGACCGTAATTACCGCGGTAACGGCTCAAAATACGGCAAGAGTAATTGATGTCCAGGATATCACGCCTGATATGATAGGAAAGCAAATTGACGCGATATTTGAAGATATTGATGTTGACGCCGTGAAAATCGGAATGGTGTCAAAAATCGAAAGCATAAAGGTTATCGCGGAAAAACTCAGAAAATACAAGCCGAAAAACATTGTCCTTGATCCGGTGATGATATCAAAAAGCGGTTACGCGCTTCTTGAGCCGGACGCGATAAAAACGCTTATTGCCGAACTGCTGCCGCTTGCAACGGTGGTAACTCCGAATGCACCTGAGGCGGAAAAAATATCGGGTATAACGATCAAATCGATTGAGGATATGAAAAAGGCCGCCGAAATTATACACGGAATGGGAGCAAAAAACGTGCTTGTCAAGGGCGGGCATATCGGAGGCAGTCATTCAACCGACATTTTGTTCGATGGGAAAAAATTTCATGTTTATGAAGCGGAACACATTAAAACAAAAAACACGCACGGCACGGGATGTACGCTTTCGTCGGCTATTGCTTCAAATCTCGCTCTCGGAATGGATGTCGCAAACGCTGTCGATAGCGCGAAAAAATATATTACAAGCGCAATAACACACTCTTTATCGATAGGGAAAGGAAACGGCCCAACACACCATTTTTACGAACTGTATAAAAAGGCCGGCATACTGACTGAATAGGGAAAGGATTAAAATGGAACAGAGCATGCTGCATGAAATATCGGATATTCTCGATAATCTTAAGCGCGTAAAACCGCTTGTTCATCACATAACAAACTATGTGACCGCGAATGACTGCGCAAATGTTGTCCTTGCGATCGGAGCATCCCCGGTTATGGCCGATGACCCGGAAGAAGTTGAGGAAATTGTTTCACTGTCACGCGCATTGGTTATAAATCTCGGCACATTGAACAAAAGATCAGCCGAATCAATGTTAAAGGCGGGAAAAAAAGCGAATGAGCTTGGGATACCCGTAATACTTGATCCGGTCGGGGCGGGGGCGACTTCATACAGAAGCCGTACAGCGGAAGAAATTATTCAAAATGTCAAGCTTGCGGTGATTCGAGGCAACATGTCCGAGATAAAGGCAATAGCGGGGCTGGATGCGTCAATGCGCGGGGTTGACGCATCGGAGCAGGATGTAAATACTTCAAAAGACTTATGGTACGCAAAAAACATATGTGTAAACCTTTCGCGAAAGTTAGGCTGCGTCATCGCGATAACGGGGACGACAGACATCGTGTCGGACGGCCGGAAAACGGTATTTATAAGAAACGGTGACAAAATGTTTTCTTCAACAACGGGCACAGGATGCATGTGTACATCGCTGATCGGGACATTTTGCGCTGTCTGCGATGATTACGTTACGGCGGCTTCGGCCGGAATACTTGCATTATGCATATCCGGTGAAAAAGCGGTTGAGAAATTAACGCAGACCGATTCCGGAAGCGGCAGCTTCAGAACTTATCTCATTGATTCCGTATTCGGGCTTCGGGGCGGAGATTTTATAGAAAGAGGAAAAATTGATGTTTCAATATAAAACCGATTATTCGCTTTACCTCGTTACCGACAGCACGATGCTTCGCGGGATGTCTCTTGAAGAAGCAGTTGAACAGGCCGTGCTCGGAGGCGTTACGATTGTACAGCTAAGGGAGAAAAATTCTACATCGCGTGAATTTTATGAGACAGCGGTAAAGATTAAGGAAATTACCGACAGGCATAAAATTCCGCTTATTATAAATGACAGGCTTGATATAGCGCTTTCTGTAGATGCAGCGGGCGTGCATCTCGGACAGAAGGACCTTCCCTGCAAGGCCGCACGCCATATCCTCGGCAAACATAAAATTATAGGAGTATCCGCAGCAACGCCTGAAGAAGCCCTTAAGGCACAGGAAGATGGTGCGGACTATATCGGTGCGGGCGCTGTTTTCGGCACGAATACCAAAACAGACACAAGGAATTTAAACATTGCAACGTTAAAAGAAATTACCGGGAAGCTAAATATTCCGGTTGTAGCAATAGGCGGAATTAACAGCGAAAACGCTATTCTTTTAAAAGGATCAGGTATAAAAGGCTTTGCCGTTGCATCGGGTATTCTCGCGCAAAGCGATATATATAATGCAGCCCGTTCCTTAAGGAGCATAATTAATTCATTCGTGTGAAATTTTACCTCCCCGTCGCCTTTCTTATTACCGCAGGCCCTGGCTCGGGTGATTCGTTTTCTTTTTTATTCTCCATATCCCAGGTTGCTCATTGTCATGCTCCACATTTACCTGTAGGCAGCAGGGCTTCGGAACATGTTGCTCGTCGTCACCGAAAGCACCCGAACAAGAGCCGCGTACCTACCGGAACGCGACAGCAATGTCACGACCCGTTAATCACCCGCTGATTAATCGACATTATTCCGCGGGTCCCGGTCCGTGTGTTTTTGTACAAGGGCCTTTATTTTTGCGGCTTTTAACGGTAAAATTAAATAAGGGATTACTGACGGGAGAGGGCAATGCTGTACTACAAATTTTCGGATTACCTGGTTAAAACATATCATGAAAAAGTATATAAAATTCCTGTAAACATCCCCGTTAATTGTCCGAACAGGGATGGAACGATAAGCGTCGAAGGATGCGTTTTTTGCGGCGATGAAGGAGCCGGATTTGAAACGCTTAGCCCGGATATTCCCGTGCGGGAGCAATTAAAAAGGAATATCGGCTATATCGGCGAAAAATACGGCGCCAAAAAGTATATCGCCTATTTTCAAAACTACACAAACACGTACTGTCCTGCCGAACAATTCCGCGAGTACCTGCTGCAGGCAGTGATGGATGACGTAGTCGCATTGTATGTTTCTACAAGACCGGATTGTCTTGGTAATGAATATCTTGAGATAATGTCCGAAATACAAGGCGGCAGGAATGTCGATATTGTTGTTGAAATCGGGCTTCAATCGGTCAATAACCGTACGTTGTCAACGCTGAACAGGGGGCATACCGTTGCGGATTTTATTGACAGCGTACTGCGTGCGAAAAGGTACGGTTTGAAAACCTGTGCGCATATGATAACCGATATTCCTATGGACAGCATTGACGACGTTATTGAAGGAGCGAGAATACTATCCGCTCTCGACGTTGATCAGGTCAAATGCCATTCGCTTTATATTCTTAAGGATACAAAGCTTGGCGAATGGTATTCAAAAGGCCTCTTCAAACCGCTGGATAAGACTGAGTTTATTGAAAGGACGATAATGTTTCTTGAATACCTTTCGAAAGATATTGTAATTCAGAGGCTTATCGGACGCGCGCCTGAAGAAAGGTGCCTTTTTTGCAACTGGAACACAAGCTGGTGGAAAATTGTCGGTGAAATTGAAGATATAATGAAACAGCAAAACCGTTACCAGGGGAAGAAAGCCCGGTTCGGGCTGAAGCCTTTACCGGAAGGTTAAGATTTTTCGATTCGGATAATAATGATATTCGGGAGGATTATTGAATTTGCGCATGATTAATGTTATCGGGGCAGGTCTTGCGGGATGCGAGGCGGCATGGCAAATTGCGCAGCGCGGCGGGAAAGTCAGGCTTTATGAAATGAAACCGGAAAAAAAGACACCGGCGCATCATCTTGTTACGTTTGCCGAATTGGTATGCTCAAATTCGCTTCGCTCAAACAGTTTGGATAACGCTGTCGGCCTCTTGAAAGAAGAACTCCGCCGCATGGGTTCTTTAATTATTCACTGTGCGGATAAAACTTCCGTACCCGCAGGGGGAGCTCTTGCGGTCGACAGGGAGGCTTTTTCGCGCCTTGTAACCGATATGATAAACAAGCATCCTAATATTGAGGTTGTCCATGAAGAGGTAAAAACGATTCCACACGAAGAGGTAACGATCATAGCTACGGGTCCGCTGACATCGGACGCGCTTTCGGCTCAAATTTCAAAACTAGTCGGCGATCAGTCGCTGTACTTTTTCGATGCCGTAGCGCCTATCGTTAAAAAAGACAGTATTGACATGAATAAGGCTTTTGCGGCTTCAAGGTACGGCAAGGGCGGCGATGATTATATAAACTGCCCGATGAACAAGGAAGAATACATCGAATTTTACAACGCTCTTATAAGCGCCGAAACTGCTGAAGTCAAGAATTTTGACAAGAAGTTCATTTTTGAGGGATGCATGCCGGTTGAAATAATGGCTGCAAGAGGGATAGACACACTTCGTTACGGCCCGATGAAACCCGTAGGAATTATAAATCCGCACACGGGTACCGAGCCATATGCGGTTGTTCAGTTGAGACAGGACAATTTTGAAGGAACGCTTTACAACATCGTCGGTTTCCAGACCCGTCTGAAATGGAGTGAGCAGAAAAGGGTATTCACAATGATACCGGGTCTTGAAAACGCGGAATTTGCCCGTTTCGGCGTTATGCACCGCAACACCTTTATAAAATCTCCCGCTGTTCTGCTTCCGACGTACCGCATGCGGAACTATGAGAATATCTATTTCGCGGGGCAGATTACAGGAGTCGAAGGTTATGTCGAATCAACCGCCTCCGGACTTGTGGCCGGAATAAACGCATACGCCGGCGCGTACGGCAAAGAGGAGGTTGTTTTTCCTAAAGCCACGGCGATAGGAGCGCTGGCGAATTATATCAGCACATCTTCGATTGGAGATTTCCAGCCGATGAATATAAATTACGGGATTATTGAACAACCGGGATACAGGATTAGAAAAAAGAGGGAAAAAAACATAACTATCAGTAAAAGGGCTCTTGAAATAATAGAAAACTTTAAGACAATTTAAACTGCTTTCCGTATATTTATATAAAAGCCTGGAAAATTTTATGCATCCTTAAGAATCCATATTTAAAGGCACATATGTATTATTTTTCTCGATAATTTAAAAAGGCTGTTGATGCCAGGGAGGTTAAAAATGAAGAAAATTACAAAATCGATATTTGCCCTGATTATTATGGCTGCAGCCGGAATTTGGCTTGCCACCGGTTTTTACACAATAAAAGCGGATGGCGGCGAGCAGGCTGTGATAACGCGTTTCGGAGAGTTTGTCAAAATTGAAACCGAGGCCGGTTTGAAATGGCATATACCGGCTCCGATTGAAAAGGTTGAGATTGTGAAATGCGATGTACTTCGAAGCATGGAATTCGGATACTCAACCACAAGGACGGGCGATCCGGCTGTGAAATCCGAATTTGCCGCTAATCCTCGCGAGGCGCTTATGATAACCGGAGATGAAAGCCTCGTGAATACCGAAACGGTGATTCAATATAAAATTACTAATGTCAGGGATTATCTTTTTAATGTCGAAAACCCTGAAGGCACGCTCAGAAACGCAGCTGAATCTTCAATCAGGAGGATAGTCGCAAACCATACGATGGATCAGGTCCTGACCGATCAAAAAGATATCGTTCAAACCGAAATACTTCAGGATTTACAGGAAATATGCGATTTATACGGTCTCGGAATCAGGATCCATCAGGTCGCCCTTCAGGCGGTGTATGCGCCGGCAGAAGTCGAAGAGGCTTTCAATGATGTTATAAAGGCGAGGGAAGACAGGAGCCGGTACATAAATGAAGCGAGGAAATCGAGGAATGAGATTGTCCCTGCCGCCGAAGGCCGGGCTGCGGAAATGCTGAACCAGGCAAACGCGTATAAGGAAAAACGTATTGCGGAAGCGCGCGGTGATGTCGAGAATTTTAAACAGGTACTCGAAAACTACAGGCATGGGGAGGAAGTAACGCGCACGAGAATGTACCTTGAGGCGATGCAAAAAGTGCTTGGCCGAGCGAAAATATACATAATGGACGGCGACGGCAATACGTTGAAATTTCTGCCGATTGAAAACTTGCAGTAGGATGTCGGATTACCGATTATTTTCGATAATTCATGGGAGGTTCGGCAATGGAACAGAAATTTGAAGGAATGGATAAAACAAAAATAATAGATCTCGATAAGGAAAAAGCGAAAAAGACCGCTAAAAACATAATGTACATAATAGCAGGGATAATACTGTTTATTATATTATTCAATTCATTCACGTTTACCGTAGACGAGCGCGAACAGGTAATTGTTACTCAGTTTGACAAGATAATAAGGGCCGTAGTGGATGATAAGTCTGATCCGTCTTATGAACTGGTAAAACAGGATGAAAGATTCAAAGACGTAAAAATTGAAGAAAAAAAGGGTTTATGCTTCAAACTGCCGATAATACAGAAAACAATATCATATACGAATAAGCTGCTTACATATGATACCGAAGCCGAAGAAGTATTCACACTGGACAAAAAAACAATAGTCCTCGACAACTATGCCGAATGGAAGATAGTAAACCCGATCCTGTTTATGCAAAACCTCGGCAGCCTATCTTTAGCGCACCAGAGAATTGACGAGTTCATATATTCAAGGCTTCGTGAGGAGATCGGAAAAATTAACGCGAGCAAGCTTGTTACCGACAAGGATTATGTATCGGAAATGCTTCAGAGAGTCAAAGATTTTGTTAACGGTCAATTGGAGACCCAGGGTATAAGAATAGTCGATGTAAGAATAAAAAGGACGGAGTACCCGGAAGCAACATACCAGAATATATTCGAACAAATGAGATCGGAACGCCAGGCTGTCGCTACCGAGTACAGATCCGAAGGGATGAAGGAAGCGCAGAGGATACGTTCGGAAGCAGAAAAGGAAGCTACGATTATTGAAGCACAGGCTTACGAACAGGCTCAAAAGATCCGCGGAGAAGGCGACGCTGAGGCTCTTAAGATTTATGCCGAGGCGTATAACAGGGATCCTGAATTTTATCAGTTCTGGAAAACGTTACAGACATATGAGGAAGTGATAGACGAAGATACGGTAATTATTATCAGCCCGGATTCGGAATTTGCTAAATATATATACGGTAAAGATTAATATCAATAATTAACAAAAAACCTCAAACCCGGGTGTATGCAGCGGACTTCTATCGGCAGGAAAGGACCCTGTTCCCCGTCGATGCTTACTTGTATTTGTTTATCGGATTTGAGATTGCATTCCGCGGCGCGCAGGTAAACAATGTTTCTGTCGCCTGACAGACCGCTCGAAACCATCTTTACGAAAATGTTCACGAGATCGACCGGGTTGGCGTTTTTGAACATCAGGATATCAAACAGGCCGTCGGAAACGTCGGCTTGTTTGAGAATATTTGAAAAACCCGCGGCATTTCTCCCGTTCAGTATTATGAACAGTATTATATTTTCTTCGAGGAGGTAATTTCCTGTTTCTACACGGATGTTAAATGGTTCAATCTGCGGGAGTTCACCAAGCGCCTTTAAATAATATGCCGCCGGTCCAAGGGTTTTCTTCATCTCATTGTTAGTGCTGAACGATGCGCCGGCGAATACTCCTCCGCCCATATTCCCGATAAAATACCGGCTGCCGTTGATACAGCCTACGTCAACTGTTCTCGTTTTTCCCGCGGTAATGACATTTACCCAATCATCAATATTATCGGTCATTCCAATGCCGTGCGCAAAATCATTGCACGTCCCGCAGGGGAAAACGCCTAAAGGCAGATTAATTCCGTTTTTCATGAGAAAATTAACAAGATAATTAAGACTGCCGTCACCGCCGGACAGAACAATAAAAGAAAACTTTTCGGATTCCAGCAGGTTTTTAAGCGTTTTATCGCTGTCCGTCGCATCGAACATCCTGAAAGGGATAAGAAAAATACCCGATCTTTGAAATTTCTTTATTATATAATCAATCTTGTTTTTAATGCTTTGATCACCGGATTTCGGATTATATAAAAACAGACCTTTGTCCATTACGGCAGCTCCTGTAATAATTAATGCGTCTTAATAAAATACATGGATTATTCTGCCCATATTACGATTATTCAAATCTTCGTTTTTCTTTTTATTCCCGCGGGTCCTGCTTCGCGGGCCTACCCGCTGGGTTATAGCATTATTCCCACGGGTCCTGACTCGGGTGTTTAACTTCCTTGGGCGACAAAGCACATGCCGATAGCACGCTTCTATTATTTTTTATTATCGCATAGCGGTCTCCATATCCCAGGCCGCTCATTAACCCGCCCCACAGTTACTTATAGGCAGCAGGGCGTTGGAGCGTGTCGCCCTTCGTCACCGAAAGCACCCGAGCCACCCGCTGGGTTATAGCATTATTCCCACAGGTCCTGACTCGGGTGTTTCGTTTCCTTGTGCGGCAAAGCACATAATATTAACATCTTCAGATCATTTTACCCGGTTAAACTCTTCATCCGGAACTACGTATAATAAATAAATTGTGTTTTGAAGGAAATTAATGATAGAATAACGATAAAAGAACTACTAATACGGGGTGGTTTCTCCTGATGGATCAAAATAATAAATTCTTAAGCGGTGTATATTACGATTTATATCATAAAAAAATAAGCAAGACCGGTGACAGGCCAAAAACAGACCCCGATGGCAGCAGCGGCCCGAAAACAGGTTCGGGCGGCAGCGAGCAGTTGGAATCCGAATTGAAATCAATAATAGACGAGTTCTATAGTAAAGAGGGAATATCCAATCCCCAGGAAAATGAAACAAAGCCTTTTACCCCGGAAGAGATTAAAGCTGAAATAGAAAAGCTTGTCGGCCTTAATAATATAAAGGAAGATATCGAAGCGCTTATGGATTTTGTCAAGATACAGAAATTAAGGCAGAAACACGGTCTGAAAGGCAGCCAGATTGTGCTTCATACGGCGTTTATAGGCAATCCCGGGACCGGAAAAACGACTGTTGCCAGGCTGATGGGCGAATATTTCAAAGCCCTCGGCGTTTTGAAAAAAGGCCATCTCGTTGAGGTGACGCGCTCCGATCTTGTCGGGCAGTATGTAGGCGCAACGGCCGAAAAAACAAACAGAGTTATAGACAAGGCTCTTGACGGGATTCTCTTCATAGACGAAGCGTATGCTCTTGCCACCGGAGACGACAAGGATTTCGGCAAAGAGGCGATTAACATACTTGTCGACAGAATGGAAAAGGACAGGGAGAGGCTTGCTGTTTTTCTCGCCGGGTATGAAGACAATATGAAGGTATTTCTTGAATCTAATCCGGGTCTGGCGTCCAGGGTTTCGCGAAAATTCTATTTCCGCGATTATACAGGCGCCGAGCTGCTGCAGATATTCCAGCTTCTTATGGATAAGAATCAATATGAAATGTCCGATGAATGCCTTAAAGTTATGGAGAAATATTTCTGTTATTTGTATGATACGAGAGACAGCAATTTCGGAAACGGCAGGGTTGTAAGAAATACATTTGAACGGCTGGTAAAATGCCAGGCCGACAGGCTTGCCGAAGAAAACGAAGTAACTGTTGATATGCTCAAAACATTCACTATCGAAGATATTGAAAAAGCCGTTCCGGTAAAGGACATAATAGTTACGTCGGATAAGCTTGATTCGGTTATGAACGAACTCGATCAGTATATAGGGCTTAAAAACATAAAGGAACATATAAAAAGCCTCGTAAACATGATAAAAACGAACCAGAAAAGAGAAGAACTGGGCCTGCCCGTGAAACAGTTGACATACCATGCGATATTCTGCGGTTCACCGGGTACGGGAAAAACAACGATAGCGCGGATTCTCGGCCGTATATACCAAACGCTCGGCGTTTTAAAAAAGGGACATGTTGTAGAGGTTGATCGCAGCGGCCTTGTGGCAGGTTATGTAGGGCAGACTGAAGAGAAAACAAACAAGGTTATTGACAAGGCTATCGACGGAATCCTGTTTATTGACGAAGCTTACGCTCTCATTGGCGGAGGCAACGATTTCGGCAGGCATGCGATTGATACAATCCTTAAACGTATGGACGACGACAGGGGACGGCTTATTGTAATTGCAGCCGGTTACACAGGAAAAATGCGTGAGTTTATAAACTCTAATCCCGGACTCAGGGATCGTTTTTCGTGGACTTTTGAATTTAAAGATTATACTGAAAAGGAACTTATGGAGATTTTTCTGTTATTTGCGCAGAAACAGCATTATGTATTAAGTGACGAAGCTGTCAGGGTTTTATCGGAGCATTTTCAAAACGTATGCAGGCACCGCGATGAACATTTCGGAAACGGCCGCTATGTCCGCAATCTTTTTGAAAAGGTTGTTATGGAACAATCAAGCCGTATCGGGGCAAATATTGAAAACGTAAAACAGGATGAATTATCTGTTATAACGGAAGATGACGTTTCAAGAGCTCTTCTGCTTATGTAGAGTGGAAATATGCGTTTATATTCCGATGCCGCATTTCGTCGAACTGCTGTTCAACAGTTATTCCGATTCTTTGAACAGAAATGCCAATTATCATCGTTACTAATTTTTTGATTTATGTCTTGTATACAAAAAACATATGCGTTATAATTGTCTTTGGTTGAAAACCTTGAGAATGGCTTATTACAAGGTTTTATTACCAGGTAATATATATTAAATTTTTTATCTTTTCCGCACAATACAATATGTACTGGTGTTGAATCATGTACAAATCAGGCGGAAAAACACTTAGCTAATACTATATAAGGAAGGGTACTGATATGAGCGCTTTTTTAGATCGAATCTGCGAGAGAGCCAAAGCCGACAAGAAGACGATTGTATTGCCTGAATCCAATGATATACGCGTAATTAAAGCGGCTTCAATGGTTCTACAGCGGGGTATTGCCAACGTTGTGCTTGTTGGAAACGAAAAGAGCATTAAGGAGACGGCAGCGGGCATAGACATCTCGGGAGCCGAAATAGTCGATCCGGAAAACTCCGGCAAAATGGACGAGTATGCAAATTACTTTTATGAACTGAGAAAGCATAAGGGAATGACTGTTGAAAAAGCGAAAGAGATAATGAAAAACCCTCTCTACTGGGGAGTAATGATGGTAAAAAAAGGAGACGCGGACGGTATGGTTGCCGGAGCGGTAAACTCGACATCAGATACGTTAAGGCCGGCACTTCAGATTTTAAAAACCGCACCCGGTACTAAACTTGTATCCGCTTTCTTTATAATGGTTGTTCCGGATTGCGAATACGGTGAAAAGGGAACGTTTTTATACGCCGACAGCGGCCTGGTTGAAAATCCCGATGCGGATCAGCTTTCGGAAATAGCCATATCTTCGGCAAAATCATTTAAAATTCTTGTAGAAGCCGAACCGAGAGTCGCAATGCTTTCATACTCGAGTTACGGCAGCGCGAAAAGCGAATTAACAGAAAAGGTAATTGAGGCAACCAGACTTGCGAAATTAAAAGCGCCTCATCTGCTGCTGGATGGAGAACTGCAGGTCGATGCCGCAATAATTCCGGAAGTGGCGGCTTCAAAAGCCCCGTCAAGCCCTCTGAAAGGGAAGGCGAATACGCTCATTTTCCCTGATTTGAACAGCGGCAATATTGCGTATAAGCTGACACAAAGGCTTGCGAAAGCCGAAGCATACGGCCCTATTACACAGGGTATAGCGAAGCCGGTTAACGACTTGTCAAGAGGCTGCTGTGCGGAGGATATAGTTGGTGTCGTCGCGATAACCTGTGTCCAGGCTCAGAATTCCTGATTGATTATATTAACGGGGGGAATATTCAATGAAAATTTTGGTTATTAATACGGGCAGTTCTTCATTAAAATACCAGCTAATTGACATGGAAAATGAGAAGGTACTTGCTAAAGGCCTTTGTGATAGAATCGGACTTGACGGTTCATTCATCAGGCAGACCACACATTTGGGCGACGAGTTCAAAAAAGAGACCGAATTGAAAAATCATAATGAAGCTATAAAGAAAACAATATCTTCATTGACCGACAGCGGTGTTATAAACAGCATGGATGAAATTACGGCCGTCGGGCACCGTGTTGTGCACGGCGGTGAGAAATTCTGCAAATCCGCTCTCATTGATGAAGAAGTATTAAAAGCGATTGAAGAATGCATAATTTTAGCCCCTCTTCACAACGGTCCGAACATGATCGGTATAAAAGCATGCCGGGAGATTCTTCCGGATGTTCCGATGGTTGCGGTTTTCGATACCGCATTTCACCAGACAATGCCTGAAAAGGCTTATATTTATGCACTGCCTTACAGTTTGTACCAGGAAAAAGGAATAAGAAGGTATGGTTTCCACGGCACATCGCACAAATATGTTGCCCAAAGGGCTGCCGCTATTTTGAACAGGCCGCTGGAAACGCTGAAAATAGTAACATGCCATCTCGGAAACGGTTCAAGCATATGCGCGGTTAAAAACGGTGCCGCAGTAGATACAAGCATGGGTTATACTCCGCTTGAAGGCGTGCCTATGGGAACAAGGAGCGGGTCTATAGACCCTGCCATTGTAACAAGCCTGATTGAGCGTGATAATTATGATGCAGCGATGCTTAATGAACTCTTGAATAAAAAATCGGGCGTTCTTGGGATATCAGGCATAAGCAGTGATTTCAGGGACCTTGACGAAGCCGCTAAAAGTGGTTGTGCCAGAGCGGAATTGGCTTTGAATGTTTTTTCATACCATGTAAAGAAATATATCGGGGCATACGCCGCGGCTATGGGCGGACTGGATGCTCTCGTCTTTACGGCGGGGATAGGGGAAAACAACAGCGATGTCCGCAAAAGAATAGTGGAAGACCTGGAGTTCCTTGGCATTGAAATTGATAATGAGAAAAATAATACAAGAGGAATGGAAATTGATATAAGCAAACCGAACGCGAAAGTAAGGACGCTTGTTATTCCGACAAACGAAGAACTGGCCATAGCAAGGGAAACAGTAAACCTTCTTAACAATTCCAAAAAACAATAACAGTAAAATGTTGCCGTTCGGACGTCCTGGTATGAATCCGTCCGTTATTGCATAACAATTCTTCCGTTAATAACGCGTGTCCGAACGGTAACGCCTGTCACATGCCCGGGAAGGTTTTTCCTCAAATAATTAATTGACAATATATAAAACAGCATGGTAAATTTTTAGGTAAAGTATTTTTAACCGATAATGGTATATATACTTTATTTTTATTATGCTGTTTTTGCTGTAGGGAGTTTACCGAAGACAGCTAATGGGGGTTATTAAATAATGATAGTATGTAAATTTGGCGGCACTTCAATGGCCTCTGCAGAACAGATAAAAAAAGTGTGCAATATAATAACGTCAAACCCGGAACGCAGGCTTGTTGTCGTTTCCGCTCCGGGAAAGGAAAACGAGAATGACGAAAAGGTTACCGACATGCTTATTGCGCTTGCGGATAAGTTCCTGAAAACGGGAGAGTGTGAAAAAGAGCTCATGGCTGTTGTGGATCGATACCGCAAAATCGCAGAAGGCCTGGGCTTGAAAAACGAAATAATAAAAGATATCGAAAACAACTTAAGGACAAGGATATCTCTCGGCTATGACAACAAGGACAAATTTATCGATCGCATGAAAGCAGCCGGTGAGGATAACTGCGCAAGGCTCGTCGCGAAATATCTCAGAAGCGTCGGGTATGATGCTAAATATATAAACCCGAAAGACGCCGGATTATTCTTAAGCGATGAATACGGCAATGCAAGGGTTTTGCCTCAGTCGATGAAAAACCTGGCAAAATTGAAAGAGAACAGCGGCATAATGGTTTTCCCGGGGTTCTTCGGATACTCTCTTTCCGGTGATGTCGTAACATTTTCAAGAGGCGGTTCAGATATAACCGGTTCAATACTTGCCGCGGCCGTAGAAGCCGAAGTGTACGAGAATTTTACCGATGTCGACAGCGTATTTGCGGCAAGCCCGAAACTGGTAAAGAACCCGAAACCGATTTCGGTTTTGACTTATAAAGAAATGCGCGAACTGTCATATGCAGGGTTTACGGTGCTTCACGAAGAAGCGCTTGAGCCCGTTTATAAAAAAGGAATACCCGTTAATATACGCAATACCAACAACCCGCAGGCAAAGGGCACGATGATTGTTCCGAAAAAAGACGTAATGAACGGACCGGTTACGGGGATAGCTGGAGCGGGAGGATTCATCTCGATAAACATTCATAAATACATGATGAATCGTGAAATAGGTTTTGGAAGAAAGGTTCTCGGGATTCTTGAAGAAGAAGCTGTTCCTTTTGAGCATATTCCATCGGGAATAGATGATATTTCCGTTATTCTGCGCAAGCGTTTTGTTGACGATGAAAAACTGTCGATAATAATGGAGCGCATTGCACACGATTTAAAGGTTGACAGTGTTACGATAGACAGTAATCTCGCGCTTGTGATGGTAGTCGGCGAAGGAATGCTCCAAACTGTCGGGGTTGCCGGCCGTGCAGCTTCCGCGCTGGCCAGGGGCGGGATCAACATACGCATGATAAACCAGGGGTCTTCGGAAGTAAGCATTATGTTCGGAATAAATGAAGATGACCTTAATAATGCGATAATATCTCTGTACAATGAATTTTTCAGTTAAGCGTTTATTTAAAGCGGCAAATTTGTGCCGCTTTTTTTATGCCATTTTCAAAATAAATGCCTGCTGCCTGACGAATATTATCTCGCCGTCTTTTTTTGTCGCATTATGTTGACATAGCGAAAAGCCTATGTTAGTTTGAAATATAGAGGTGAGTAAGCTATGCAGAAAAATACGCCGGCTATCGATAATTTCTGTACAACCCTTCCCGTGTACATAACCGAGATGCTTCAGGCAGAATCCGAAAATACCAATACGACCCTGTCGGATGTTCTTCTGAATATACTTGAAAACCACTACGGAATAGGGAATTGGAGAGAAAAGCTTACTAATGATACTTTTAAGCATCTTGAACTGGAAATGAAACCGTACGGTGAAAACTTATGGAGAAAAGAGATTTGCGATAAGGACAAAACATTTAAGGTCTATTTTACCGTAGATCTGCCGTTTAAAGCTGATGTTGTCCTCGAGGTTTCAAAAGCAAGATACGGGATCCAGTTTATTATATATACAACAGCGAAAAAATACAGGAAAATGTTCAGAAGCTTTTATTCGCATTACAGGGACGGATTGCTTAACAGGGACATGCAATTGGAGGAATTCGCCCGTTTCGCCACGATCGGCTACAAGCGCAATTTTACATCCTTTAATATAAAAGAAATTGTAAGCAGTGACTCTTTTGCGTTTAAGCTGACAGAGGACGGGATGTTTCTAAGAAATATTATCCGAATGAATAAGTGGACTTAACCGGACTTGGCATGGAGCAGGGACCTGTCTGGTTACTCGACGAGTCCCTGTTTTTTTGTCAAATGCCTGGAGGTATTTTCATGGCTTGTATGAAAAAAATTGCTGTATTGTTCTGCTTTATTCTTATTTTAAATTTGTTCCCAATATCAACACTTGCGGATAACAATAAAACAGATATTTTCACTGACGTACCTGATGACCATTGGGCTTTTGAACCGGTTCATTATATACGGCGGCTGGGCATAACCGATGGAATAGGAAATAACCTTTTCGGCCTCGGTCAAACGGTTAAAAGATGTGAGTTTGCCGCATTTCTTGTAAAACTTATGAAATGGGAACTTGTTTTTCCGGAAGAATATTCATTTATTGATAATGCTGATATGAATGAGTGGTATTATCCGTATATTGAAACGGCGCTGCTTAATGGAGCGGTTGTAAAGGAATCCGAAAGATTCAGACCCAATGACCTTATAACCCGTGAAGAAATGGCGACAATGATTGTACGGGCTTTGGGATATGACAGTCTCGCACGCCGGTTGCCCGATTTTGAAAATCTGTTTGACGATGTAACCAAAAACCCGGGACATATAGCAATTGCAAAAGATTTTGGCATTATAACGGGATACAGTGACGGGACTTTCAGGCCGGACGAGCATGCGAAGCGCGAAGAGGCTGCTGCAATGATGGCAAGACTGCATCGGAAAATAAACGGTACGATAAATGAAATACACGCTTTTTACGCAATCGAATCCGCAAGCCAGGCACATATGATAAAGCACTTCAATTCGGTCGCGTTTGGCTGGAGCAGACTTGAATATGATAAAAAATCCGGCAGTGTAATACTTAATGTAACAAAAAACAATGATAATGAGTACTCAATACCGCCTTTATTCACGGAACCTGTAAATGAGGCTAAAAGAAACAAAACCGCGGCGCTGCTGATGGTAACAGTTAAAAATGAAACTATTGAAACCGGCAAAAACGGAGGCGGTTTACCGCTTACCGAATATATATTGACGAATCCGCAGGAGAGCGTTAAGACTGCCGGTTTGATAATTGACGCTGTTGCCGGTATTTCCGCATATGGAGAAGAAACCGATTTTGACGGCGTTGTTGTTGATTTTGAAGGCCTGAGAGGGGAGCTTGCGAAACAGTCACTGAACGAATTCCTGAGATTGATAAAGGCCGGACTCGATAAAAACGGCAAAACCCTTTATGTTGCGGTTCATCCGGCAAGAAAGCCCGGACAGGCATATTATGACGGTTACGATTACAAAACGATAGCGGATATTGCAGACAGGATAATATTGATGGCACATGATTATTATGCGAAAGAACTGAACGATTACGAAATGCTGATAGGGTATACGGACACTCCGCTGACGCCGATTGATGAAATTTATTACGCACTGAAAACAATAACCGATAAAGAAACGGGTGTCCAGGACACGGGTAAAATTCTTCTTCAGTTTTCGTTTGACTCTGTTCAGTGGAAACTGAAAGATGGAAAAGTGATAAACAAATACCCGTACCATCCGTATTACAGTTCAATTAATAACAGGCTTGCAATGGATGATGTGAATTTATACTATTCAGAGGTAAGCCAAAATCCGTACGCCAGGTTTTTTGACCCGGAAGACGAAACAGATAACATCCTGTGGTTTGAAGATTCACGCAGCATTCAGGCAAAAATAAACCTTTCACGAATGTTTGGCGTAAACGGGATTTCCATCTGGCGTCTCGGCAATATTCCGGACTATGAACAATCCGCTGTTTACCTCGATGTATGGCAGGCAATAATGAGCAACCTGGCTTCCGGCAATTGAATTTAATAAACCATTTGATACTTAATTTTCATGACCGTTAATATTGTGTTTTGTTTTGTCCAGGACGCTTATTACCGTTCCGGTGCTCGAAACGGCTTAATTCCTGACCGGCATCGAAACGATGAAAAGGTACAGGATAAAAATCAGGCCGGTTCTTCTGGCTTTGGCGATTGCCATCAATATCGCGTTCGGTATTTACAACATCTACACTCCCGTGGTGCAGGGAGATGCAAAAAATACTTCAATCCAAAAACTATCCAGCCCATGAAATATCTCGTCCGGGATATGGCGACAATCGTAAAAAAATTGGTTTATCCCTCTCCGTATTCAGCTTCATAAGTAGTTTCAAAAATCCCATCGCCGTCAATGTCATAATGGCTGTTTCCTTCACTGTCGATAAAGTAGTCGTATTTTCCGTCCTGGTCGATATCGAAGTACGTATTCCCGTGTTCGTCTGTTTTTTGGTTAGCATTCAATGGAAAAGCATTTCCCTGTTTATCGACGTAACAATCATATACGCCGTCTCCGTTCGAATCTATATACATGTTTCCTTCTTCATCGGTATAAAAATTGCCGCTGCCATCGGGTGGATAAGCCTGGCTGCCGTCCCCGGCATAATCCGTCTGCATGTTGTCTGGCCAGCCGGTTGCAAATGGATCGGCGCCGCCTGTATAAGCGGAATAATCAGGCATGAACATGCCTGCGATACTCGGATCGATTCCTAAAAAATCCTGGTATATCCCAAGTTCAATCCCAGGAAGGTCTTCCAATATGTTTTCTTCAAACATGTTTTCCTCCGGAACGATACCGCCGTCCGGGCCCATATCCGGACCCGCCGTATACGGCAGCGCACCGGAAGCTGTGTTATAATCTATCCCTGCGGCTTTCGCAAGGCTTTTTTCCATAAGTGAAATTGTTGCGGCATAGCCGAAAATGGTCGCTGTAACATTTATTATGATAAATAATACGGTGAAAACCGCAAGTTTTATTTTAGAGCTTTTATTGTACCTGACCCATGCCCAGATAAAAGCGAACGGAAAACCGACAATCGGAAGCAGGTTAATGATAAACATGCCGATTAATGCCGCCGCCCCGGTTTTTTTAACTTTTTTGATTTTTTCACCAGGGTTGGGAAGCGAATTCTCCGCAACGATCTGTTGGTCTTCGGAATTCTCGTTGATACCGGACGCTTCAGGCAATAATTCGAGGGCCGACCCGCAGTATTTACAGAAATTATTCCCCGGTTCGTAAGTTTTATCGCATTGTTTGCATATCAACATGTTTTTCCCTCCGATAATCTCCTGTTTTCTTTATTCATAAGGAGCAGCCGCATTATTAATAACCGGGATACTCGCCTTTCCACAATTCCTTCTTCAGGTTCGGAGCCCAATAACCCATTGCCTTCTTTAATTCACTGTTAAGCAACTTGTCAGCGGAGACCGCGAAGCTGCTGTAAGTTTTAGGGCCCCTGACTGCTGAGGCTTCAAAACCTGACGTGGTTACTGTATTCAAAAGCTTTAACGTATATTCTCCGCCGCCTACAATATCCACATCATCCATTGCAAATCGCCCGTCGGATCCCTTAACCGCGGTAAACCTGAAAAAAACTTTTGCATCTATGTTTGCACGGCCTGCATCAAAACTTTTACCGACTTCAATACCGCCGTTGTACGTGGTGGTATTGCGGATATGGTTTTCCACCTTCGAGAATTCAATGAGGCCGGACCATTGTTTAAATTTTTCCGGAAGCGGAACATCAACTTTAAAATGCATCTCTGTTTTATACGGCCCGATTTTTCCTTTTACAAACGGTGAATTAATGGTAACCTCATAAGGCTTTATGATTTTCTTGTAGTATTCGCTGTTCTTATCCAGTTCACCGCTTTCAAAGCGTTTTTTTGCCTCCATGTTCCTCAGTATCTGCTCGTTTGCCAGTTTTGCGAGCTCCTTTTCATTTCTCTCCCTTTCTTTTCTCAGTGCGTCAAGGTTGCAATGGCAGTCATTATCATATATGGTAAAGGAAAAGGATAAGTATATCTGGTCCATGATATGTTCAAGATTCGATAACATATAATAACGAAGCTTTTCTTCCAGGTAACTCTGAATATAATCGTCGGATATCAGGATCAAATGCTTCATGCAGTCATTGTACATTTGCTCGAGATACTTTTTTATTTTCTGCTCATATGCCGTTACGGTTATCGATGTAGCCTGGTTCCAGTAAGTCTGCCTTGTCTGGTTTATTTTGGGGTAATATGAAGTATGGACCATATGAACTTTTTCCATGTAACGTTCATCCTCGGGATCGATCTGCGCAATTTTTTCATACATCTGATCAAATAATTCAATGTCAGCTGCCATGCTGGCATCAACAATTTCCCTTACGTTTTGTTCCACTCTTTGGTTTACAAGAATCAGGTACTTATTGTATGTATTCAGTTTCGTGTTGAAATAATGAACATTATACCGCTGGATGATAATATCGACAGGGTTGGCATAATCGTAAGGGTTTATTGAGAAGATTGAGTATTCAGGCATAATTTTTGATAACGCGGCATAATATTTCTCAATTGTCTCAACATCGGACTTTGGGCCAATACGAAATTTTTGCATCTCGGAAATGGCTTTATCAACTGCGTCATCAGACGGAAATCTTGCTTCCATCTTTTCCTGGGCCTTTAAAACCTCTTCGTAAAGCTGCCCCAAACCTTCATTGAACGATTCCAATGCAGCTCGCCCCATAGGCGAACTGATTCCCGCAAGGTTTGAATACTGGGAAAGCATTGTGATATCGGGTGCTTTATACACCATCCGTCCCTGGACCTCGCTGATCAGCTTTTTAAGTTTTTCTTTTGCTTCAACGTCTATAAGATCAAGAAAATCCGCTGTTGATACCGCATCAATGGTTTCCAGGCTGTCCAATTTCACCTGCACGGCTTCTTCATTCATCGATTGATCCTTCATCCCGGGTTTTTTTTCGTTTTCTTCTTTCTCTTTCGTCACTTTTACAACAGCCCTCGTTATTGCGAAAAATTTTGCTTTTTTCTCAATTAATTCAAGGGCTTTTTCATGCTGTTTCATTGCCATATATGTGTTATACAATCCTTCAATCGCGGTGGAGTATTCTTCGTCAATCTCCAGCGCGGCCTGGAAACAGGCGTACGCTTCATTATATTTTCCGTTGTCCAGGTAAAGGTTGCCAAGGCTGACCAGGAGCGGCAGCGCTCTTTTTGAGTAATTGCCGGTTACGCCGTCAAGCGTAAGGGCATAATGATATACATTTATAGCGTCGTCATAATATTGCTTTGTCTGTGCTGCGGGCGAGCCTTCCTGCTGCAGATCGTCAGCGTATGATGCAAGGGCTGCGGCAAAATTACCTGCGGCGACCGTATCCTCGGGGTTTAGCGCGAAAACCGACGCGGCCATCGCAAGGTAGAAATTTTTCGCATTGGTATAGCTTAATGCGAGAGCGACGTTAACCGAACTGAGTTCCTGTATTTCAATATCTTCGGATGTAGGAGTTTTTCCGGAGAAATCAGGCTCCCATTTTATAAGACGGTTGTACTCGTCTCCTGTGTCAGCTTCAATAAAAGGGTAAGCCTTTTCATAATATTTCCTGGCCATTTGCAGCAATTCGGATTTTGTTGATTGTCTCAGTGTTTCCTCAAGCGTACCGCCGGACGATTCAATCTCCTGGAGAAAATCGCTTTGCGAACTGCCTGTGTTTTTTTGAGAATTTGCATGATGTTTTGTGGAAGTTCACCTGTTCGATTGTAATGAACATAGGCTTGCACTACTTCCCTTGCATGGGAGATGGAAGGTATCTCAAGCGCACAGCCGCTGAACATTGCAAATAACATGCATAAAGCAACCAGCAACACGGATTTTTTCACGATATAACCCCCGATATCAATTTATGGGTTTGAGTGGTAAAGCAATTAAATCATAAGTGCCTGCGAGCTTTATACCAAGTGTTATCATTATACCATATTTTTCATAATTTATATATTATTTTATTTGTTTACGGTATGCTGTCGCCGGGTCATGCCGGATTCATTTTTCTTCCGACATTTAATGGATTAATATATTCGCTGAAGGGAACAGCTGTGATAAATGCCTCTGATTTTACCATGAGCGGAAGTATAGTCGCAAACAGCATACTCATAAAAGGAAAAAGGATTAATATTAAAAACCCGTAAAAATTCATGATCCCATTGACAATAATTGTTATTAAGGCATATAATAAGTATAATTTAGCTAAGATAACTTTCGGTATCTTATAAACGGAGGAAATTAAAATGGCATTGTCCTATAACCTTTTTGGTTTTGTGTTTTTTTACTTTATTAGCTTTGCCTTTTACTTTTACTTTAAAGGCACGGTTAATTTAATATGTAAAAAAGCGCAATCACAATCGGTTAGGTTATAGGACAGTTGAAAAAAGGAAAAGGTATACAGGGAGGCTCGATTGTGAGCCTCTATTTTTTTAGGGAGGTGTTATTATGGTTGTCGTGCTCAAGCCGAATGTTCCGAAAGAAAAAAGGAACGAACTGATACGCGAAATTGAAGCAATGGGCGTAAAAGTACAGGTTACTGAAGGCACTCAAACATCAATCCTCGGCCTTATAGGCGACACGTCAAACATCAACAAATACCGGATAGCGTCAAATGAGATCGTCGCGAATATACTGCGCGTGCAGGAACCGTTTAAGAAAGCGAACAAGATGTTTAAACCGGACAATACAATTATTGAAGTGTCCGGAAGAAAAATAGGCGAAGGTTATTTTACCGTAATAACCGGACCATGTTCGGTGGAAAGCGAAGAACAGATTGAAAAGATAGCTGAAGCCGTTAAAGCAAGCGGAGCCGCTTTTTTGCGCGGTGGCGCGTACAAGCCGAGAACTTCGCCGTATTCCTTCCAGGGGCTCGGGCTTGAGGGACTGGAATATTTAAAAATCGCGAGGGAAAAGACCGGTCTTCCTATTGTATCGGAAATTATGTCTCCGGACCTTGTCCAGCGTTTTGTTGAAGATGTTGACATAATACAAGTCGGAGCAAGGAATATGCAAAACTTTGTCCTGCTGAAGGAACTTGGCAGGACGAACAAGCCGATCCTGTTGAAACGCGGGCTTGCAGCGACGATAGAAGAGTGGCTCATGTCTGCCGAATACATTATGAGCGAGGGCAATGAACGCGTAATACTGTGCGAAAGAGGAATAAGGACCTTTGAAACATATACAAGAAATACATTGGATTTAAGCGCGGTGCTTGCGGTTAAAAAACTGAGCCATCTTCCCGTAATCGTCGATCCAAGCCATGCAACAGGGCACTCATGGATGGTTGAGGCAATGGCAAAAGCGGCAGTTGTTGCCGGTGCGGACGGCGTGATTGTGGAGGTACACAACAATCCCGCAATGGCGTTGTGCGACGGCTCACAGTCAATAACTCCCGAACAGTTTTCGCACCTTATGGAAAAGGTCAGAAAACTTGTCGATTTTGAAGGGAAAGTATTGGTGGAATGATATGAAAACATTAAGGCTGAACCTTAAGCATAAAACTGTTCCTGTCGAGATCGAAAACGGTTTGTTTGAAAAAGCCGCACAGCGAATTAAGGAACTGTTCGGCGAAAGGAAAGTGATGCTCGTTACAGACAGCAATGTGGGACATGTATATGCGAAAAAGCTTTTTGAACAGCTTAACGATTTAAACATCGAAACAGGAATGTATACCGTTCCCGCAGGGGAAAGCAGCAAAAGCCATGATCAGCTTCTTAATCTGTATGACGCGTTCGCCCGTTTCAGGCTTACAAGAACGGATATTGTTACAGCCGTCGGCGGAGGCGTAACGGGCGACCTTGCGGGATACGCGGCTTCGACATGGCTCAGGGGAACGAACCTTGTCCATATCCCGACATCGCTTATTGCGATGGTTGACTCAAGCATCGGCGGGAAAACTGCGGTAAACCTTCCGCACGGGAAAAACCTCGTCGGCAGCTTTTATCATCCTGAAATTATATTAATAGATCCGCTTCTTCTTGAAACGCTGCCCGGCAGGTACTTTTTCGACGGTATTGCCGAGGTAATAAAATACGGACTCATATCGGACAAAAACCTTTTTGAAATGCTTGAAAGCCTCGAAAACCGCGAAAACATTATGGAGCATATTGAAGATATAATATTCAGGTGCTGCGATATAAAAAGGAGTGTCGTTGAACAGGACGAAACCGAAAGCGGGCTCAGGATGATTCTGAATTTCGGGCATACATTCGGGCATGCGATAGAAAAGGTATTCGGATATGAAAAATACACGCACGGCGAAGCAGTATCAATCGGTATGGTGTATATCAGCGAGCTTTCCGAAAGGCTCGGGTTCTGCAGCGCCGAACTTCCGAAAAGAATCCGTTCTGTTTTGTCCAGGTACGGGCTTCCCGTCGATTTCCCGGAAATGGATAATAATGCGGTTATAGATGCCGTCTTAATTGATAAAAAATCACGGACCAACGATATAAATCTTGTTATGATAGAAGAACCGGGAAAGGTTTTTATAAAAAGGTTTCCGAAAGAACAAATCAGGAGGATGGTTCATGAAAACCGTTACAGTTAAGCCTTCCGAACTTTCAGGGAAAATACTTGTGCCGCCGTCAAAGAGCATGGCACACCGTTCGATCATATGCGCGTTCCTGTCCGAAGGAACGAGCAGTATTGATAATATTGAGCTTTCAGATGATATTATCGCAACATGCGGCGCGGTCGAGGCGCTTGGAGCCGAAATTGACATCGTAGAAGGAAGCGTCCGGGGAAGAAAAAAGCTTATTATACACGGAACGGGCAGTGTCAACGTGAAGAAAGAAAGGATTGACTGCGGCGAATCGGGTTCCACGGCGCGGTTTATCATACCGATCTCACGCCTTTCCGGAGAAAAAACAGTGATAGATGGAAGAGGAAAACTCGTTGAAAGGCCTTTTGATGTGTTTTTCCCGATATTTGACGCTCAAAATATCGGGTACCGTACAGATCACGGAAAACTGCCGCTGGTTCTTGAAGGAAGCCTGAAACCCGGAGAGTTCAGGGTTAGGGGAGATGTCAGCTCACAGTTTATTTCCGGTCTTTTGTTCGCACTGCCGCTTCTTCCCGGCAATTCAACGATTATTCCGACAACACGGCTTGAATCGGCCGGATATATTGATATGACAATTGAGATGCAGAAAAGGTTCGGCATACTGATACATTTCGACAGGGAACGGAATATTATTGAAATCCCGGGCTGGCAAAGGTATATACCGCAGAATTATATCGTTGAAGGCGACTGGTCCCAGGCCGCATTCTGGCTTGTCGCCGGGGCCTTGACCGGGCCCGTGTCGGTTGAAGGGCTAAACATCGATTCAACGCAGGGCGATAAAGTTATTGAAACGGTTTTAAAAGATATGGGAGCGGATATATCGTGGGATGACGGCGTGCTTATGGCGAGAGGGAGCGCGCTTAACGGAATAAGCGTTGACGTGTCGCAGTTTCCTGATCTTTTGCCTGTTCTCGCTGTAGCCGGGGCTTACGCGGAAGGAAAGACGGTATTATATAACGCTGCAAGGCTCAGGATAAAAGAAAGCGACCGCTTAAGAGCAATTGCGACGGAACTGAAGGCGGTTGGCGCCGATGTAACCGAATTGGAGGAAAGCCTTGAGATAACAGGCAAACAAAGCCTTGCAGGCGGCAGGGTATACGGCTGGAACGATCACCGTATAGTCATGTCCGCGGCTGTAATGGCTTCAAAATGCCGCAAAAATGTAACTATTGAAGGCAGCGAAGCGGTTAATAAATCCTATCCTGCATTCTGGGAGCATTATGCAGGCCTTGGAGGTAGAATAATATGAGCAGCATTTGGGGCGAAAAAATAAAAATATCAGTTTTCGGTGAATCGCATGGAAAAGCTGTCGGTGTTGTAATTGACGGTCTTCCTCCCGGGATTGAAATTGACATTGACAGAATACGGGCCGAAATGGAAAGGCGCAGGCCCGGCCGGGATCGCTACTCAACGCCGAGAAGCGAAAGCGATGATGTTGAAATAATAAGTGGCATTTTTAACGGGTATACGACCGGCACGCCGTTGTGCGGGATTATCGGAAACGTTGATGTAAAGTCGAGAGATTATGACGCGATAAAAAATCTTATGCGGCCCGGTCACGCTGATTACACGGGTTATATAAGGCACGGAGGGTTTGCCGATTACCGGGGCGGCGGGCATTTTTCGGGAAGGCTTACCGCGCCCGTTGTTTTTGCCGGCGCGATAGCATATCAGTATCTTCGAAAAAAAGGTATAACAATAGGAACGCATATTCTTAAGATAGGAAGCATTGAAGATGAGCCTCTGAACGCTGCCGATGTACCGGCGGACATGCTCGATAAATTCCGGAGTATGCGTTTTCCGGTTATTTCGCCGGGAATTGAAGAGAAAATTAAAGAGGAAATAGAAAACGCAAGAAACGATCTCGATTCGGTAGGAGGAATTCTCGAAACTGCTGTCGTAAATGTCCCCGCCGGGCTGGGTTCGCCGATCTTTAATTCCGTTGAAAGCAAAATATCCGCGTTTGTTTTTTCTATTCCCGCGGTAAAGGGGCTCGAGTTCGGTTCCGGTTTCAAATTCGCCGAAATGCGCGGAAGCGAAGCAAATGACCAATTTACTGCGGACAACAGTATCGTAAAAACCGTCACGAATCATACCGGTGGAATAAACGGAGGCATAACAAACGGCATGCCGGTCGTGTTCCGCACGGTCTTCAGACCTACGCCTTCAATCGGAAAACCGCAGCAGGCGCTTGATATTTCAAAAATGGAAAGCACCGAACTGAAAATAGAGGGAAGGCACGATCCGTGCATCGCGGTCAGGGCTGTTCCTGTTCTTGACGCTGCGGCGGCGATTGTATTTATGGATTTGCTGTTGTAAAGTCAGCCTTATTTTCATAAAGCCGGTTTTACAGTTCGCTGCAGCAGGTAAAAATTATGTAAGGAGAATGGAAGAATGGATGAATTGAATCTTCAGCAATACAGGGAAATAATAAACGGGATTGACAAAAATCTTGTTTCGGTTTTCGAACAGCGCATGGAAACAGTAAAGATGATTGCCGACTATAAAAGAAAAAACAAAATGAAGATCCTTGATGCGGAAAGGGAAAAGAAGGTTATCGAAAACGCCGTTTCAAACTTAAAAAACAGGGAACTCGAAAAATACCTGCGTTTTTTTATCGATGATTTATTAACGCTTTGCAGGCAGTACCAGATTGACAGCATAGCAAACGATTTTCCCGTTTCATACGAAGAGGCAAAACCCGATATCATGCCCGGTTCGACAATAGGGTATTACGGGCTTCCCGGTTCGTACTGCGAAGAGGCTGCGATAGAATATTTCGGCAGAATATTTTCCGGGAAATCATATCAGACATTCGACGAAGTCATATCGGCTTTGTCTTCCGGTGAGATCGATATCGGTGTACTGCCGATTGAAAACTCGTCAACTGGAACGATAACGGAGGTTATTGATCTGATAAGGGATAACAACGTTTATATCGTAGGCGAGCATATTTTAGCAATACGTCACAACCTTCTCGCTTTACCGGGAGCAAAACTGTCCGATATAAAAACCGTTTATTCGCATGTGCAGGGGCTTGAGCAGAGCGCGCATTTCCTGAAAAAGTACGCATGGGAGCAGATTATTTACAAAAGTACCGCGAACAGCGCGAAGTTAGTAAGGGATCTGGGCGACAAAACGAATGCCGCGATTGCGTCTTCAAGGTGCGCCGAGGTTTACGGGCTGGAAATTCTTGTACCCGATATCCATTACAATAAAAACAACTACACGCGGTTTATACTCGTCGGCAGGGAGCTTGTCGTAAATAAGGCCTGCGATAAGATAAGCATTGTGATGGATATAGCTCATAAACCCGGAGCGCTGTATAATGTGCTGCGCCTTTTTAACGAGCAGAATATAAATATCATGAAGATAGAATCTAGACCTATTATAGAAAGGCCATGGGAATACCTGTTTTTCTTTGATTTTGAAGGCAATCTCGAAAATGAGCGCGTAAAGATCCTGCTCGAATCATTGAAGAACATAAGCCATCAATTCAGGCTCCTTGGGAATTACAGGAACAGCGAAAGGAGAGTAATATGAAATTCGGATTGATAGGCGAAAAACTTTCACACAGCTATTCACCGCTGATACACGATTTGTTTTTTAAAATAACGGGCATAAACGGGGAATATAAGCTTTTTGAAATAGAAAGAAAAGATATCGGCAGATTCCTGCAAAATGCACGTAAGGAGGGATTTACAGGGCTTAACGTGACCATCCCATATAAAACCGATGTTATTCCGTATCTTGACGAATTATCACAGGAGGCGGAAAAAATTAACGCGGTTAACACGATTTCGTTTAATGACCGCGTTTGCGGTTACAACACCGATTATTTCGGTCTCGATTACACATTTAAAAAGCACAGCGTAGGTGTTAACGGAAAAAAAGTGCTTGTAACGGGCAGCGGGGGAGCCGCCAAAGCCGTTGTTTCATATCTCGTGGACAACAAAGCGAAAGAAATATACATTGCATCAAGGGACAATGTAAAAGCGGGAGATAAATTTCCCGAAGCAAAAGCGGTGTCTTATTCCGATATAAAGGAATACTGCCCTTTTGACATAATAATAAATACGACTCCGGTGGGCATGCATCCGAACCCGGGATTATCGCCGCTGACGAAAGAGCAAATCCGCGGGGCGTTTTTTCTCTTTGACCTTATTTACAACCCGCCTGTGACAAAGCTTATCGAAATTGCCGGTTCGCTCGGGATACCGCATACAAACGGATTATACATGCTCACGGCGCAGGCCGTAAAAGCCCAGGAGATATGGAATCGGAAAGAGTACGGGATCGAAATGGTTGACAGGATAATAAGCGGGATGGACATTAATTTAATGAAAGAAAACTTTCGTTGAAATCAGCGATAAAGAAAGGTGAAGATATGCAGGCAGTAAAAGAGGAAATGCGGATGAAAGGCAAAAATATTGTATTAACCGGGATAATGGGCTGCGGAAAGACAACGATCGGGCGTATGCTTGCCGAAAAGCTTTCCGTTGAATTTATCGATCTCGATGAATATATTGAAGAAAAATGGGGCAGCATAAGCGAACTGTTTAATAAAGGCGAGGAGTATTTCAGGGACATTGAAAGCAAGGCCGTGAGGGAGGTTTCCGAAAAAAAAGGAATTGTGATCGCGACCGGTGGCGGCGCCGTTAAAAGAATTGAAAACGTGGATGCGCTTAAAAAAAACGGGATTATTTTTTTTATAGACCGGCCGCTTGAAAATATACTGTCCGATATTGACATATCCGAAAGGCCCTTAATAAAAGAAGGAAAAGAAAAACTGGTCCGGATATTCAACGAAAGGTACGAACTTTACAAAAGCACTTGCGATGTCCATGTTAAAAACACAGGAGATATACATTCGGTCATATCTGAAATTATCGCATATTTGGAATAAAGGCGGGATTGATACATCCTTCAATTCAGGAACATAATCCGGTTTTTCATTCGCCTGTTCCTTCCGTTCTTCCGATTGATTTTTGTAAAATATTACTTTATTATAATAACGTGACAAAATATTTCTCACATCTCTGTATGAAACCTGTATAGTGCGCTGTCTTTGGTATTGCAGTTCACGAATGAATGAGGTGATTTTCAACCTATCTGCTGAAAACTGTTGGCGGCGGGTACTTATTACCAAAAACGGGCATAAAGTTTGAAAAGGAGGACCTACATGTACGGGTTGGTTATTGCGGACGATGAGTTGATTATACGTCAGGGTTTGATGACGATACCGTGGAATGAATACGATATTGAAGTTATGGGTATCGCGTCAAACGGTAGCGAGGCTCTTGATATGGTAATGGAAAAATGCCCCGACATACTCCTGACAGACATCCGTATGCCGGGCATGGACGGATTGGCCCTGATTGAAGCAGCTAAAAAATACAACCCCGAAATACAGGCAATCCTTCTTACCGGATATGAAGACTTTGAATATGCCCGCGATGCAATCCGGCTTGGAGCGATAGGATATATTCTTAAACCGTCTGACCCTGAGGAAATAATTGAAAGCATTGAAAGGGCGAAGAAAAAACTGGAGGAAATTCACGGCCGGAATAATATCAGCGCAAACAATTCAAAAGTAAAGAACAGGATAATTTGCAAACTGATCGAATATATAGAAGAGCATTATAAAGAAGATATAACATTACAGACAGCGGCAGATTACGTACATATGAACCATATCTATATAAGCCGCCTGTTCAAAAGGGAAACAGGAGAGACATTTCTGGACTATCTTACAAAATTCCGGTTAAAAAGAGCGTGCGTCCTTCTTATGAAAAATGAATACAAAATATACGAAATTGCATTGGAAGTCGGAATAACCGATTCGGGATATTTCAGCCAGGTATTCAGGAAATATTACGGGATGACTCCGTCAGAATACAGGAACAGGCTGTTTTCAGGCGAAATACAAACTTATGGTGCAGGAATATGAAGAAGAAAAACCGTACCTTTATATCAGAATTTGTTCGCAATTTGCCGATCCAGAAAAAGCTTTTGTTCTCATTTGTCATTCTGACAGTTATTCCGGCTTTATTAATCGGAATTCTTTCATTCTACCGATCAAGCGAACTGCTTAAGCACAAGACCGAACAGTATATGAAAGATATTCTTCTTGAAACGGGAAACAATATTGAAGTGAAATTAAGTGAAGTGGAAAGCCTGTCTTTTCAGATCGTTTCAAACTCAGTGATTCATGACTCGTTAATAAAAAGCAACAAGGGATTCCCCGACGAAAAAGAAAAAATTTATACGGAAAGAGCGATAGATTCGCAGCTGAGAAGTATGCTCCCTTCTGTTCCGGGTATAGCCGCTATACAGGTTCTGTCGAATACGGGAATATCGTATTATATAAACCCGGCATCGATTCCATTAAGCGCGATGTTTCTGAACGACGCGAACAAAAAAATACTCGAAGATGGAAAAGGGAGCATTCATTGGTTTGATACCGATCCGGCTACGCAGACGATTGCGATGGGACGTACTATAAACAGCGTGACCAACCAGGAAAGGATAGGGTATGCGCTGATTTATATACGTGAGAAAAGTATTATAGATACCTTTAAGGATACGGAATTGCTGAAGAACGGCGAAATATTCGTAGTCGGGCAGGACGGAAATATCATATCGTGTATAGATAAGGATCTTTTAGGGCATAAGAACGAATTTACGACACTTGAGGATTTGAACGGCATAAATCCCAGGAGTTTCGGCACATCAAAAATAGACGGAATGAACTATTATTTCCTATACAGGGAAATAAACGGCACGGACTGGCGCATGATAAGCTTTATACCTGCGGTCGAATACGAAAAGGACATAATATGGCTCAGGAACTGGATTACGCTGATTATTATCGTGTGCTGTCTTTTGTCCGTCGCGTTCTCCGTTGCGATATCAAGGGGAATTTCAAAACCGGTAAGGGATCTTTCAAAAATGATGCTCGAAATCGGCGACGGAGATTTCAGCGTTTACAGCACATACGATTCAAAAGATGAAATAGGTGTTCTAAGCCGCCATTTCAATGAAATGGTAAGCCAGGTCAAAAAACTTATCCAAAAGGTTTACGAGGAAGAACTGCTGAAACAGAAAGCGGAGCTTAAATCGCTCAGGATGCAGATTAATCCTCATTTTTTATATAACTCACTTGAATCTATAAACTGGATGGCAAGAATACGCGGAGTGCCTGAAATCGGAAAAATGGTGAAAGCTCTCGGCGATTTGATGCGTGCAAGCATAAGCGGGGATGATTTTATAACGGTCGGTGAAGAAATAAAGAATATAGAAAATTATTTGATAATACAGAAGTTTCGCTACGGTGACAAAATTGAGGTTAATATCGATATTAAACCCGAAATTGAAAAATTTAAAATACCTAAGCTTATACTGCAGCCTATTGTAGAAAACGCGATTGTTCACGGAATAGAAAACATGGTCGGCAACGGAATAATAAATATTTCCGGTGCCGTATCCGGCGATATTATTATGCTTACGGTTACGGATAACGGGCTGGGTATAAACGAAGAGCGCATAAAAACGATATTGTCGGCTCCTGAACACTCCGGACGGACAAATGGACATACCAACATAGGTCTTAAAAATGTCGATCGCAGAATAAAAATTTACTATGGAGAGGAATACGGGGTCCGGATCGAAAGCAAGGAAGGCCGTGGAACCAAGGTTACGCTCAGTTTTCCGGTAGATCAATTAATCTCATAAAATTCGGGAAAATAAAGCTCCAGATCAAAAAGTTAATATTTTAAATAATATGGTTAATTATCACTAATGCTTCCTTATGTTTCCCTTTTTATAATATAGCCAAGGCGTGCTATAAATGCCTAAAAATGAAGGAGGAAACTGTCTATGAAAAAAATTGCATTGTTATTGCTGTGCGCATGTTTCTTTGCCGCATCAGTACTTGCAGGCTGTACTCCGACTCCAGGTTTCCAAGGAACCGGCGGAACCGGTGGCACCGGCGGATCGGAACCCGCAACCGGAAAAGAAGCTGTCAATCTCAAAATCGAAGCATGGGGTATTGAAACCGATCCGAACTCCGTAATTATCAAAGAAGCGGTAGAATTGTACAACCAGAGAAACGACAACGCCAAGCTTACAATTGAGTTCACAGAACAGGAACAGTACAAGACCAAAATTGCGACACTTATGGCGGCAAATGAAGCACCCGATCTTTTCAACACCTGGGCTGCCGGATTTTTAAAGCCCTTTGTTACGGCAGGCAAAGTATACAGTATCAGTGAAGACCTTGACAAGGATCCGGAATGGAAAAACCGTTTCGTTCCCGGTATTTTTGCAGGATTTACATATGACGGTAAAATATACGCGTCTCCTAACACACAGACAGTCGTATGCCTGTTTTACAACAAAGAGATATTTGACAAATACAATCTTAAAGTACCGGAAACTTACGAAGAATTGAAGAATGTAATCAAAGTTCTGAATGATAACGGTGTAATCCCGATTGCATTGGGGAACAAGGCTCCCTGGGTAGGTGCAATGCTCAGCGAGATAATCGCGAACCGAATCGGTGGAAGCGAGCCGTTCAACAAAGTATATTCGAAAACAGGCACATGGCTCGATCCTTCATTCATAAGAGCTGGCGAGATTATGTATGAACTTGCCCAAATGAATGCTTTCCCCGAAGGTTTCAATGCCCTTGACAATGATCCGTCCAGAGAAATGTTCCTTGAAGGAAAAGCGGCAATGCACATCATGGGCAGCTGGGCTATTCAGCAGCTTACTTATGAAGGAAGCCCGCTTATAGGCAAACTGGATGTTGCCAAGTTCCCGGCTATAGAAGGCGGAAAGGGAGATATAAACAACTGGCTTGGCCAGCCCGATCAGAGCTTTGCGATCAGCACGCGCTGCAAGGATAAGGAAGCTGCCGTTAAATTCCTTAAGCTGATGTCCGATCCGGAAATCCAGTTGAAATTTGCCGAAGCAGGAAACCTCATTGCGACAACCGCACAGCTTGATCCTGCAAAAGCAAATCCTGTCGCAACAAAGGTTGCCGAATTGCAGAAAGACATGAAGGAATTGTTTATATTCTATGATGTCGCTTTAGGGGCTGCTGTCGGAAATGAATACAATAATGCGATTCAGGCAATCACCGCCGGTACCGATCCAGAAGAAGCATTTACAACGCTTCAAGAATTTACCGAGCAGAATCTGGAATAAAAAGTAACCGTGATTATTTCAAAAATGGTCAGGAGGCTCTGCCTCTTGACCATTGGCTATATTCGTGATTAGTCATTTATTCAGGAGAGCTCGCTATGGAATCAATGCTGAAAAATAAGAAAACAATCCTTTCATTTGTACTTCCGGGATTGATCGTTTATATTCTTATCGTCATTATCCCGATATTCAATACTATTTATCACAGCGCATTTAAATGGAATATACTTGGAAGCAAAAATTTCATCGGTTTAGAAAACTTTGTAAACCTGTTTACAAGGGATAAGATATTTATTAAGAGCATGAAAAACACTTTTTTGCTTATGATCTCGTCCCTCGTTGTACAAACTCCGCTCGCAATTCTTCTTGCCGTTGCTCTCAGCGGAAAAATAAAATTCAAACGGTACTACAAGACGGTCTTTTTCATGCCGAACATTATTGCCAGCGTTGCTATCGGGCTTTTGTGGACATTTATTTACAACCCCGAGTTCGGGATAATAAACAGGTTTCTTGAAGCTGTCGGGCTTAAGAGCCTTACAAGATTATGGCTTGCCGATGTCAAGACCGTTATGCCTTCGATTATTGTTGTTATCTGCTGGCAGTTTATCGGATATCATATGATCCTGTATCTTGCGGCTGTTGAAAACATACCTAAGGATTTAAGGGAAGCGGCGTTGATAGACGGCGTCAACTCTGTGAAAATGTTATGGTATATTACGCTACCTTTGATCAAGTACATGATTGGGATAGACGTTGTCCTTATGGCTACGGGATCTCTTCGCTTTTTTGACCTGATATATGTAATGACAAACGGAGGACCGAACCATGCAAGCGAGGTAATTGCATCATACATGTACTATAAATCGTTCAGGGATTATCAGTACGGCTACGGCAGCGCTGTTTCAGTTGTATTGCTGGCCTTGTGCCTCGTTATAGCTTATATTCTGCAGCGGCTTTTCCGTTCGGAAAAACTTGAGTATTAAAGGAGTGCTTTCTAACGATGACCTTCAAAATGCTGCTGAAAAAAATCAAGATTGGCAAGATTCTTTTTCACACAGTGCTTCTTACGCTGTCTTTGACATGCATCTATCCTTTATTTTGGCTTGTGATAAATTCTGTTAAAACAAATTCCGAGTTGTTTAACAATCCGTGGAGTTTCGGAGCTTCAATACAAATAGAAAACTATACAACGGCATGGGTATCCGGAAAGATTGGAATAAGCTTTTTCAATTCAACTTTGGTGTCTTTTATTTCCGTTATAATTACTATTTTTTTATCAAGCACGGCTGCATTTGCGATAAGCAGACTTAAATGGAAACTTTCTTCTTTTGTTTTAAGCCTGTTCCTGTTAGGAATAATGATACCGATACACTCAACTTTAATACCGCTGTTCACAATGTTCAATAAAATTGGCATTATAAACCGGTATATTGCACTGATACTTCCATATGTCGCGTTTGCTCTTCCGACATCGATATTCATATTGTCAGGATTTATGAAAACATTTCCGAGCGAAATAGAAGAAGCCGTGATTATCGACGGGTGCAGCATGGCCGGTTTCTTCTGGAGAATTCTGTTTCCGTTAAGCAAATCTCCTATTGCTACGATATCGATTTTTAATTTTGTAGGCATGTGGAATGAACTGATGTTTGCGCTGATTTTTCTGTCCGATCCGAATAAAACTACTCTGCCGGTCAGCCTGACGCGTTTCAAGGGACAATACTCAACAAACTGGACGGTGCAGCTTGCCGCGGTTGTGACAATGATTATTCCAAGCATAACCGTTTACATATTCTTAAATGACAAGATTATTGAAAGCATAACGGTAGGCTCTGTAAAAGGCTGAGTACATTGTTTGCAAGCCGATGCTTTTGTCATTCCAGCATGGCTTCGTTGTATTTGCGCATAAGCCTTTCCCATGTGCTTATATTCACAATACCTGTGACAGCAAGCTTTTCGTCCTTTTGAAAAGCCATGACGGCCTTCTTCGTTGCAGGGCCGTATTTTCCATCGCACCAATCATGGAAATAATTTAAGTATTTTAATGCTTTCTGGACCTCATACACATCGGAACCGATGTCCCCGTCCCTTATATTCCTGAAGGGCTGATTTTCATATACGATTTTAACTTTTGTTCCGTATGGGATAAATTCATAGAGCTCGTTTGCATCTTCATTTTTCATGCGTATGCATCCGCCTGATATATTTTGCCTGCCGATTGCCCACGGCTGCCTTGTTCCGTGTATTCCATACTTGCCCCACGGTACGTTAAGGCCCATCCATGCTCCGCCGAAGCCATCGCCCCAGTTGCCTTTTTCTATAATTATCCACTCGCCGACAGGGGAAGGGGAATTTGTTTTCCCGCCTGAAACAGGGTATGTTTTATATAATTCGTCATTCTTAAATACGTACATAAGCTGTTCATCAAGATTAATAAATATACGGTAGGGATTATTTGACGCAATAATATAATTGCCGGCCGGTATTGACGGCGGTTCCGTATTTCGATCGACGCGGATTATGAGTTCCTTTACGCAAAAAAGCAATATAAGGACAAAAAATAAAGTCTTCCAGTAATATACTGCTTTTCGGATATAAATATTTTCGAATTTGACGGAACGCATTCATTACACCTCGTAAAGTTCAGGCGCAGGTCCGTGAAAAGCACTGCTAAAAAAGTATATGAGCCTTATTGCATCAAAATATCCGAAAAGCAAATTCGAAAGCCAAATTTTTAGTGGGGTTGTACTATTATTAAGCCAATATATATATATTTTATAGAGTAATCCTTGTAAATTTCCTGCCCGGGAGGAATACCGTCTTGAAAAGGCTTTTTGCTCTTGTATTGCTTGTTATGATATTTTTTACGGTACGGACAGCCGCAGATGACGTAAACGAAGAAATACCCACATCTTCAATATTTGAAGGTATATCCGCCGATGTTTCGATTGACGATTATCCGAAAATAAACGCCCGTTCCGCCATTGTTATGGATTTTGAATCGGGGCGGGTAATATTTGAGAAAAACGCGTATGTCAAGAGGCCTATGGCAAGCACCACGAAAATTATGACGGCGATCGTTGCGCTGGAAAACGGCAATCTTGACGATATTGTAAAGGTAAGCAAAAACGCGGCGTCAATATGGGGTTCAACGATAAATCTGACTGCAGGTGAAGAGGTATCCTTAAGGGAATTGATGTACGGGCTTCTTTTATGCTCCGGGAATGACGCGGCGATTGCGATAAGCGAACATATCGCGGGAAGCGTTGATGAGTTTCTTAAGATGATGAACCGGAAAGCGGAGGAAATAGGGGCGAAAAACACGCATTTTACGAGCCCGCACGGGCTTGACCAAACAGGGCATTATTCAACCGCATATGATCTTGCCCTGATTACGAGATATGCGCTGAACAATCCCGTGTTTAACGAGATAGTCAGGACAAAATCGATAACTATAGGAAAAAGGTATATGGCTAATACAAATGAAATGCTCGCCGGTTATGAGGGAGCCGACGGTGTAAAAACAGGCTACACCGGAAAAGCGGGTAGATGCCTCGTTACTTCGGCAACGAGGGATGGAAGGCGTTTCATATCCGTTGTGCTCTTCTGCGACAGCAGGCATCAGCGCGCACTTAGCAGCAAACAGATTCTGGACTACGCGTTCGCGAATTATCACTATAAAACGGTAATAAAAAGCGAATATATAGGAACACTTCCCGTGTATAAAGGATTTGAAAAATCTGTTCCCGTATATGTCGAGAAAAACTTTACAATGCCTTTAACGGAAGCAGAGTATCAAAACCTTTACACGAAAGTATCGCTGCCGTCGGTGGTAATGGCTCCGGTAAACGAAAGGGATTTTGTCGGGACGTTGTCCGTTTACCTTAACGATAAAATATTGTGCGAATCCGTTATACGTGCGGGAAAAAGCGTTAAGAAGAAAAATATGCTTGAGTACCTTGTCGATGTTTTTATCGAATGGCTTAAGTTAATGCGTGAAAGTTAATATTCATGCAGCCTTGATAATGCAAATCCTGCAGCAATTCATATATTTTCATCGATATAAAATATAATATGAAATTTCTTATTTTTAAACTTGCAATATCATTAGTTATGTATTATTATATCACTTAAGGCTTTTTAAGCATAAATAAAGACATGAATAATCTTTTCATGTGCGTGTTATTGTACAAAAACAAAACAACTATTGCCGGAGGAATATACAATGGGCGTTTATGAAGGATTCAGCAAACAGCAGCTTATTCTCAGAAAGGAAGAATTGGAGCAGAGGTTTTCTTTGTATAAAAAGCAGAACCTTAAGCTGGACATGTCGAGGGGCAAACCCTGTTCGGAACAGCTTGATCTTTCCAATGCGGTGTTTGAATACAACGGTGATTTTACTACGGAAGAAGGCTTCGACTGCAGGAATTACGGTTTACCGGACGGCATTCCCGAGATGAAGAAAATATTCGCCGACATACTCGGCGTTAGTTCAGAAAATGTCATTATAGGAAACAGTTCCAGCCTGAATATGATGTATGATACTTTTGTCAGAGCGTATTTATTCGGGATTAGCGGCTGCGAACCGTGGAACAGGCTTGAAAAAGTCCGTTTTTTGTGCCCGTCTCCGGGTTATGACCGTCATTTTGCTATTTGCGAACAATTTAATATGGAAATGATAACAATTCCGATGAACGAAGACGGCCCTGACATGGATATGGTCGAGGAACTGGTCCGGGATGACGAATCGATAAAGGGAATATGGTGCGTCCCGATGTACAGCAACCCGACGGGCGCGGTTTATTCGGACGATGTTGTCAGAAGACTTGCGGGAATGAAGACAAAAGCGGCTGATTTCCGCATATTCTGGGATAATGCTTATGCGGTGCATCATTTATACGAAGAAAACAAAGTTTTAAACATTCTCGAAGAATGCGAAAGAGCCGGCAACCCTGACAGGGTATACTTGTTTACTTCTACTGCGAAAATAACTTTTGCCGGTTCCGGTGTCGCGGCTATGGCTTCAAGTGTTGAAAATGTACGGCAGATAAAAGAAAAGATGTCTATCCAGACGATAGGCTCAAACAAGATAAACCAGCTTTTGCATGCACGTTTTTTCAAAAACTATGACGGCATAAAGGCTCATATGGAAAAGCACGCCAGAATTCTAAGACCGAAATTTGAAATGGTTTCGAAAATTTTGAATGATAACCTTTCCGGACTTGGGATTGCATCATGGACCTCACCGAGGGGAGGATATTTCATAAGCCTTGATGTACATGAAGGCTGTGCTAAAAAGGTGGTTGCGAAAGCAAAAGAGGCAGGGGTTACGCTGACGCCTGCCGGAGCAACATTCCCATATGGCCGTGATCCGAAAGACAGGAACATAAGGATTGCTCCGACATATCCTCCGCTCGAGGAATTAAAGAGCGCACTTGAAGTTCTCTGTATATGCGTGGAACTTACAGTTCTTGAAAAAATACTTCAAAATTAAATACTCCGAAAAATACAGGAAAGAAACGCGTTAATGGACGCGTTTCTTTTTTTATCTGAAAACTGATTAAAAAAAGCAGTAACAAATCTTGGAGAAATAATAAAATTATATCTGGATTTTTAAAAGAAAAAAATATATAATATTGGTAAACGGTTAATTGCATAACATGATGTTATTACATAATATTGTCTTTACCAATTTTGCATAATCTTCTTAAGTCTACAACTGGGCTATGCAAAACACTTCTTAACATAACCGTATAAATAATAACAGGAGAAAAACAGCAATGTTCCTTGATTTTGCTGACAGAATATGATATGATGTATGAACGTAATTACATAATTACAGCTTTACCTCATTTTTATTTTTAAAAGGGTAACTGGGGGTTGATGACGTGGCAGGCTTAAATAAGTACAGTACAATTCCGTTATATTGTCAGTTGAAAAATATTATTCTTGAGCAAATTGAAAACGGCTATTTTGAGGAAGATTCCAAAATTCCATCCGAACAGGAATTCTGCGAAAAGTATAATATCAGTCGGCCTACCGTCAGACAAGCTATAAATGAATTAACGAATAACGGTCAGTTATACAAATTAAGAGGTAAAGGCACATTTGTATCAAAACGAAAATCAATCATAAATATTAAAGATTATACGGGGTTCACCGATTCGATATTAGACAGCCTTGATCCCGAAAACAAAGAAATTGTATCTATTGAAAACGTATCATCGGATGATTTTGCAAAACTGAAGGAAGTATTTAACGTAAAAGCTGAGAGAGCCGATTTTACATGCATTACATATATCAACAAGCGTAATGATGAAATATTTTCGGTTAATGTTTCTTATATTCCATTATCTTTATTTCCTGACATAGGAGAGGACATAAAAAATAAAAAGCCGTCATTCGAAATATTAAGGGGCAAGTATCCGCTTGTGCCTTACAGTTCGAAAAGCACGCTGGAAGTCGTATATACCGACCAGGTTGATGCCGGCCTTTTACAGGTACAGCCCGGACAAGCACTGATACAAATCAATAATGTATTATACTCAAAAAGCGGTCAGCCCGTTGAGTATATTATTTCAAAATACCGCGCGGATAAATGTAAGCTGATGTTTGAGAACCACAAATAATATCCGTTTCATATACCGTCCGTTATCAACGAAAATATTCAGACAAGAGCCGCGTACCAACCGTAACGCGGCTTTACTCGGGTGTTTCGTTTCTTAGGGCGTTCTTAGGGCGACAAAGCGCATACCAATATCACGCTTCTGTTATTTTTTATTATCGCACGGCGGTCTCCATATCCCGGGTCGCTCATTAACACGCTCCACAGTTACCGGTGTGCAGCAGTGCGTTGGAGCATGTCGCCCGTCGTCACCGAAAGCACCCGAGCCACCCGCTGGGTATTCGTCATTATTCCCACGGGTCCTGCTTCGCGGGTCGAGGCATTGCTGCCGCGTTCCAGTGGGTACGCGGCTTTACTCGGGTGTTTCATTTCCTTGGGCGACAAAAAACATACCGATAATACACTTTGGGTTATTGCGGGATGTTGTAATTTATGTTAAAATATCAGAAAAAATAACGAGCAGGCTTTGCTGTGCATATATTTTAGTATCCTGTTTTCAAGCAGGGTGATTTATGCGCGGCGGCATTATCTGAGCTAAAGCCGGTTTTACGGTTTTAGCAAGGATGTATTTTACATACCTGAAGTTATGGAGTATTCCGTGCGAAGGGGAACGGGAAAAAATAATGCCCATCCGTTACGGATGGGCTTTTTTAATGAGGAGGTTTTACATTATGAAAAGCAAAGGTTTTATACTGTTCTTAACGATAATACTTGTACTTCTGATGTTTACATCCTGTGCCCAGGAGAAAAAGATTGAACAAATCAAGGTTGTTGTTCCTGCGGGTGCGACTGCCGTCAGCATTGTCAAGCCGATGAAGGATACCAGGGAGCTCAACGGAACAAAAATTGAATATGAAGTGGTTCCTACAACAGACTTGATTGTCGCAAGATTAACCGCAAAAGAGGCTGATTTGGCAATTGTCCCTGTTAATCTGGCCGCACAGCTGTATCAGAAGCAGATGCCGTATAAGCTAACGTCGGTGGTTACTTGGGGCAACCTTTTCATCGCGTCGTCTGAGGATATTGAAGGATGGGACGCCCTGAAGGGTGAAGATGTTTATATGATGGGGAAGGGTCTTGTTCCCGATATAGTATTTAGGACACTGTGCAAGGAAAACGGAATAGACCCCGATACCGATATCAACATTATTTACCTGTCCGGGGCAACGGAGCTTGCGCCTAATTTCCTTGCCGGGAAGGCAAAAATATCGATGCTTCCGGAACCTTCATTAACTACGGTAAAACAAAAAAATCAAGATACGAAAGTAATCCTGGATTTGCAGCAGGAGTGGAAAAAATCGTTCGGAACCGACCTTGGATATCCGCAGGCAGGCATTTTTGTGAGCGAAGACTTAATAAGGGATAATCCGGGATTTGTAAAAAGTTATATACAAGTGCTGAAGGAAGGAATGGACTGGATTAACGAAAACCCGAAACAGGCCGGTGAATATGCGGAAGAAATGGAACTTGGGCTTCCGGCGGCGGTTGTCGAAAAATCGATGCCGGGCAACAATATAAAACATGAGTATGTTAAGGATGTACGTGCTGCGCTTGATTCATTCTTTAAGGTTCTTTACGATTTTAACCCTGAAACGGTTGGGGGTAAACTCCCTGATGACGGGCTGTTTTATGAGATACGGTAACGGTAAACAGGTTTTATAACCAAATCGGTGCGTGCAGCATCAAGATGTGGAATATTAAAGAGCGGGGTAATATGAAAAAATATCTTCGAAGAATTTCATATGCGGCATTCGCGGCAGCAGTAATCGTGTTATGGCACTTTTTGTCGCTGGGGAGGAAAACATTGATTTTTCCTTCCCCGTATGAAGTGCTGCTTTCTTTTGTTTCGATTATCCGCTCTGATATTTTTCTTTCTGCTGTTTTCAATACAGTAAAAACGATATTTTTAAGCTTTGCCATCGCTTTTATCCCGGCTCTTGCATTAGGAATATTAAGCAAGCTTGTGCCTGTTGTATATATTGTAATGGACGGCATTTCCGCCATCGCGCGTTCCATACCCACTGTGGCAATCATCCTCATGGCTCTTTTGCTGCTGCCTGTTTCGCTGACCCCTTTGGTCATATGCTTTTTCGTTGTTTTTCCCGTTCTGTATACAAATATTGCGGAAGGGCTTGTGAGCGTCGACGGGCGTCTGCTAGAAATGGCCAAAAGTTACCGGATAAAAAAGAGGAAAATAATAACGGATATATATATTCCATCACTTAGGCCTTTTTTGGCAGCGGGAATCCGTTCCTCGCTCGGGCTGAGCTTTAAGATAATAGTGACCGCCGAGGTTTTCAATTTCGTGAACAGCAGTACAATAGGAGCCCAGATGTATATGCATAAGATACAGATAGATATTGCGGGAATAATCGCATGGACGATTATTATCGTAATACTTTCACTCCTCGTTGATTTCGCATTGAAAAAACTTTTTGAAAGGAGTGAAATACGTTGGTAAAACTTATTGATATTCACAAGCGGTACCAAAGTGTTGATGTGCTCGACGGCATTGACATGGAGTTTGAAGAAGGCATGATAACGGCTATTTTAGGACCGTCGGGATGTGGGAAAACGACGCTTTTATCTATTACCGCAGGTTTAATCGAGCCTACCCGCGGCGAAGTACTCGGGATGGAGTCGAAAAAAACGGGTTTTATATTCCAGGAACCAAGGCTGCTTCCGTGGAAAACCGCAGTGCAGAACCTTGAATTCGTCCTTCCTGATAATATCGAAAAGACCGTGAAAAAACAAATCTGCTGCGATATTTTAAAGCAGGTCGGCCTTTCGGGGTTTGAAAAACATTATCCTTCCCAGCTTAGCGGAGGCATGAGCCAAAGACTTGCCATGGCGCGTGCCTTTATAGTTGACTCCGATATTCTTTTTATGGACGAGCCTTTCCAGTTCCTGGATTTAAAAAGACGCGGGCAGATGATCGAGCTGCTGATAAGCTTATGGCTCAAAAGAAAACCCGCGGTGGTTATCGTAACACATGACGTTCATGAGGCTCTTCTTTTATCGGATAAAATATATATCCTTTCGGATAAACCGGCAAAAGTTATTAAAGAAATAAGAAACCCGATGCCCTTCGGTTCCAGATCGGTAAAAAACGCGGAATTCTATAAACTTGAACAGGAAATCATAAACGACTACCTTTTACGCTGATTGTCAATTTCTTTTTATCCCCTTGTATGCTTATAAAAACTTATGTATTATGGACTTGTGTTTTTAAATACTTACGAGGAAAGGATCTGCAATGCTTCGCAAGGATTTTTATTATGATTTGCCAAAATCGCTTATAGCACAGCATCCGTCAAAAGAAAGAGATATGTCGAGGCTTCTTGTTCTTGACAGGAAAACAGGCAAAACAACGCATGTTTTATTTAAAGATATAGTTGATTACCTGAAAAAAGGCGACTGCCTCGTTATAAATAACACAAGAGTCATACCCGCGCGCCTGCTGGGAGAAAAAGAAGACACGGGCGGCAAGATAGAATTTGTCCTTTTAAAGAAGAAAGGCGAAGATATCTGGGAGGTAATGCTTAAGCCCGGGAAAAGGGCAAAAAAAGGGGCAAGGTTTGTATTCGGCGGCGGAATACTTAAAGCCGAAATAATTGATATTGTCGAAGAGGGAAACAGGCTCGTAAAATTTTTCTACGACGGCATTTTTGAAGAGGTTCTCGATAAGGCTGGCGTTATACCGCTTCCTCCGTATATAACATCAGAGATAGAGGACTACGAGAGATACCAGACCGTTTATTCGCGTTATAATGGTTCGGCCGCGGCGCCGACGGCAGGACTGCATTTCACGCAGGAGCTCATTGGAAGGCTGAAGGATAACGGGATTAAGTTTGCCGAACTTACTCTCCATGTCGGTATCGGCACTTTTCGTCCCGTAAAAACCGAAAATATTGAAGAGCATCATATGCATAAAGAGTATTACAGTATAGGCAAAGAAGCATGTGAAATTATTAACGGCGCGAAATCGGAAGGCGGCCGTATTATTGCTGTAGGAACCACAAGCTGCCGGGTTCTTGAAACAGTCTCTTCCGATGACGGTTTTGTGACACCCGGCGAAGGAGAAACGGGAATTTTTATTTATCCCGGATACCGTTTTAAAGCCATAGACGGGCTTATAACGAATTTTCACCTGCCCGAGTCGACATTGCTGATGCTTGTAAGCGCTTTTGCAGGCAGGGAGAACGTTCTGGCCGCGTATAAAGAAGCAATAAATTTGAAATACCGGTTTTTCAGTTTTGGCGACGCAATGCTGGTTATATGATTTTTAATCAAATTCTAATCATCGGCTAACGGGTTTTTCATTGTGATGCGTTATTCTTATATCAGCTAATGCAACAAGTCGGTTTTTTTGCAGTCCAGTGCCATTGTAATGTATTACATTTTGAAAAAAGGCACGAAAAATAATAAACTGCTGAAAGCCCATTAGGAGGATGGAAAATGGAACAGAAAAATAACAGCAGGTTTGTATGGGGAATAATACTTGTATGTTTGGGATGTCTGTTAATATTGAGCAACCTCGGCGTGATTCCTTCGATTGGAAGGCTCATTGGTCTTTTCTGGCCGCTTATTCTTATTTTTATGTCATTAATGTTTCACGTCGGGTATTATACAAACAGGAATAATGTCGGGCTGCTGGTTCCGGGCGGAATTCTGCTGACGGTCGGCATCGTTTGCCAGGCTTCAATGCTTTGGAATTTATGGGGTTTTTTATGGCCAGGGTTTATTCTTGCTCCTGCGGTGGGTTTGTTTGAACTTTATATATTCGGAAACCGCGAAAAAGGCCTGTTAATCCCGGTTGCGATTCTGTCCGGTCTCTCATTGATTTTTTTCACGGGAAATATAAGGATGCTTGGAGTATTGTTCAGATACTCGATTCCGATCGCATTAATCCTTATAGGCGCAGTCATTCTTTTCAAAAACAGAACGCAGCACGACCAGTACTCTGCCCAAAACGGTCATCAGGACAAATATGAGGATAACGGCAGCGTGTAAAATAAATAATTATATATAGTCTTTTGAAGACAATACAGGCAGGTGTGATTTAGGAGAAGCAAAATCAGGTTCCGCGGTTGACATGAAACAGGGCAAAAGATAATATTAAACTGATTAATGGCAGCAAAGGATGTTTTTATGGCAACGGTAAAATACGAACTTATTCATAAATGCAAACAAACAGGAGCAAGGCTCGGGAGGGTTCATACTCCTCACGGAAGCTTCGACACTCCTGTTTTTATGCCTGTCGGAACTCAGGCGTCGGTAAAAGGCATGTCTCCCGATGAAGTAAAAAGCATCGGGGCAAAAATTATACTGGGAAACACATATCACCTTTATTTGAGACCGGGCAGCGAAATAATAAAAAAAGCCGGCGGGCTTCACGCATTCATGAACTGGGATCTACCGATTCTCACAGACAGCGGCGGCTTTCAGGTATTCAGCCTTGCCGATCTGCGCGATATAAAAGAGGAAGGGGTTACTTTCAGGTCCCATATAGACGGCTCGAAGCATTTTATTTCTCCCGAAAAATCCATAGAGATTCAAAACGCTCTTGGAGCCGATATTATTATGGCTTTTGACGAGTGTGTCCCTTATCCGTGCGAATACGAATATGCGAAAAAATCGATGGAAATGACAACAAGGTGGGCGATACGCTGCAAGGAAGCCCATAAAAACACGGAAACACAGGCATTGTTCGGCATTATTCAGGGAAGCGTGTATGAAGACTTAAGGCGTGAAAGCGCAAAACAGATAACAGCGCTTGATCTGCCCGGCTATGCGATAGGAGGGCTTAGTGTCGGCGAACCTGCCGAGATTATGAATGATATCCTCGAAAAAACAGTGCCGCTTATCCCCGAAGATAAGCCCAGATACCTTATGGGGGTCGGGAGCCCTGATTACCTTATAGACGGCAGCATCCGCGGGATTGATATGTTCGACTGCGTTCTGCCCACAAGGATTGGCAGGAACGGTACCGTTTTCACGTCAAACGGCAGGATAATTGTACGGGATGCGAAATATGCCGAAGATTTTTCGCCGATAGATCCAGAATGCGACTGCTACGCGTGCCGGAACTTCACGCGCGCTTACATCAGGCATTTGTTCAAAAGCGGTGAAATGCTCGGGTTAAGGCTTGCGACATGGCATAACCTCAGGTTTCTTACAAAACTGATGGAAAATATACGCGACGCGATCAGAAATGACAGGCTTGCCGATTTCAGAGCCGAATTCTTTAGTAAATTCGGCTATAACAATGCAAAGACCAATTGAAAAGGCGGCATGCTCCAACGCCGCGCGGTGAATAGGCAAACGCGGACTTTAGTTCTCAATGATTGCAGTAAAATAAACGGTTGAACTGGCTGGTTTAATTTAGTATAATGTTTGATGTGATTTGGGAAAGAATGCTTATGAATTTTGAATTGCAGGGAAAAATTCAGTTATAAAAAGCTTTCTTTCAAAAATCCGTAATAGGTTAATTATGTAAAGCTACATACATAGTTTTGCGAAGTAAGCCGTTTGGCTATGTTTTTTTGAGGTATGAAAGGAGAAATCATATGAACTTGTTATTAACGGCTTTTGCCGAAGGTGCTGCAGCCGATACTGCCGAATTGGCAGCCGGGGGAGGCTGGCTGGCGTTTCTTGTACAATTCGGTCCGCTTATCCTGTTATTTGTGCTTATGTATGTTATTTTAATACTTCCGCAGCGTAAAAAGGAAAAGAAAATACGCGATATGATTAACCAGGCCATTGTTGGCGATAAGGTTATTTCAATAGGCGGAATAGTCGGTAAAATAATAAATATAAAAGATGACGAATTCACTATTGAAACGGGAAATGAAAGAACAAAGATAACAGTGAAGAAATGGGCAATAAAGGAAGTGGAAAAACCGATTTCCGAATAAAGGATGCGGATTATTATTCATCCATTGAATAAGAAAAGAAGGACAGTATGACCCCGGCCTGAAAGGACGGGGTTTGTTGTAATACGGCCTGAACGTATTGGAAGGTTATCCGGAGGTAAAAAGGTTGGTAGAATATCTTGCCGTCGGAAAAATTGTAAATACTCATGGCGTACACGGAGAAATGAGGGTGATTCCTTTAACTTCCGATATCTCGCGTTTTGATTACCTGAAAATGGTGTGGGTAGAGAAAAACGGGATGTTGACGGAGCACTTCGTGAAAAGAGTACGGTATCATAAGAATTTTGTTCTTATTACGCTCAGCGGTATTGATACAGTTGAAAAGGCTTCGGAGTACAAGAACTGTTATATCAAGGTAAACAGAAAATATGCGCGCCCTCTTGAAGAAGACGAATATTTTATCGCAGATCTTATAGACTGTGATGTTTATGAGGATGATGTCCTGCTCGGCAAAGTGACGGATGTTCTTCAAACCGGCGGAAATGACGTTTATGTCGTTTCCGGGGAAAAATACGGTGAAATTCTTATACCCGCAATTGTCTCGGTTATTCTTGATGTTGATATCGAAATGAAAAAAATAACGGTAAAACTCCCCGAAGGGCTGGTTGAAAATAATGATCTTTGATGTATTGACTCTGTTTCCTGAAAGCATAGACAAATTTCTGTCGGAAAGCATAATCGGAAGAGCGCGGGAAAAAGGGTTGATAACCGTTAATTGTTATAATATAAGGGATTTTTCGCTTGACAAGCATAAGAAAGTAGATGACTATCCTTACGGCGGCGGCAGCGGAATGGTAATGATGGCACAGCCGATATATGACGCCTGGCTTCATGTGACGAAAAAGCTGTCCTACCGCCCTAAAACGATTTATATGAGCCCGCAGGGCAAACTTCTCGATCAGAATATGGCTTTGCGTATAAAGCAGGAAGGGCATATAATTATATTATGCGGGCATTATGAAGGCGTGGACGAGCGTGTTATTGAAGAAATAGTCGACGAGGAAATATCCATCGGGGATTACGTTTTAACCGGTGGCGAACTGCCCGCCATGGTCCTTATCGACTGCGTAGGCCGCCTTGTGGAAGGCGTGCTTCCGTCACAGGAAGCTTATACATGCGAATCCCATTTCAACGGACTTCTTGAATACCCGCAGTATACACGGCCTTATGAGTTCCTGAACAAAAAAGTGCCCGACATCCTGTTGTCTGGACATCATTCCAACATTGAGAAATGGCGTTTTGAGAAAATGATTGAAAACACGAAAAAAAAGAGGCCCGATTTATATTTGAAATATATAGAAAGTAAAAAATCCGGCGATTAACGTTTTTTGTTTATAAAAGAAAAGGTGGTTTCATTGGGTAACAGCACAAAAAAGGAGCCTTTGGCATATCGTATGATGCCCCGGACACTTGAGGACTTCGTCGGCCAGGAACATATAGTGGGCAAGGGCAAGCTGCTTGAAAGAATGATTCGCGCAGACAGGATATCGTCAATAATACTCTATGGTCCTCCGGGAACGGGGAAGACGTCGCTTGCGCGTGTAATCGCGAATACGACGAAGTCTGTTTTTCACCAGCTAAACGCCGTTACTGCCGGGGTTAAGGACATAAAACAGATTATTGAGGAGACTTCAAATACATTTCTTAACCCGTCCGGACGCTGTGTCCTGTTCATAGACGAAATACACCGCTTTAACAAAGCCCAGCAGGACGCACTGCTCCCTTACGTGGAAAACGGGCTCGTTGTCCTTATAGGCGCGACAACCGAAAATCCGTTTTTTGAAGTAAATAAGGCGTTAATTTCACGTTCCACCGTTTTTATGCTCAATCCTTTAACAAAAGAAAATATCATTGAAATAATTAATAAAACGCTTAATGATAAAGAACGCGGGCTTGGAAACATTGATATAGATATTGACAGGGAAGCGCTTGAACTTTTGGCCGAACTTGCGGGCGGCGACGCAAGGATTGCGTTGAACGCGCTTGAGCTTGCAGTTCTGACATCCGAAACGGACGAAAACGGAAGGTATAAAATAACGACAAGCGTTGTCGAGGAATGCATACAGAAAAGAGCGGTACGTTTTGATAAATCGTATGAAGCCCATTATGACAATATAAGCGCTTTTATAAAATCAATGCGCGGAAGTGATCCCGACGCAGCTTTGTTCTATCTCGGCAGAGCGCTTTATGCCGGGGAAACGCCTGAGTTTTTGGCCCGGAGAATAATCGTCTGCGCTTCGGAAGATGTAGGGATGGCTAATCCTAACGCGCTTTTGGTAGCGGTTGCCGCTGCCCAGGCAGTTGAACGCATAGGGATGCCGGAAGCCAGAATACTGCTTGCCCATGCCGCAGTTATGGTCGCAACAAGCCCCAAGTCAAATTCCTGCTATAAAGGAATAGAAGCAGTTTTGGAGGATGTTAAAACGAAAAACACCGGTGAGGTTCCGATGCATTTAAGGAATGCTCCGGTTAAAGGAATGGCTGAGCTCGGTTACGGCAAAGGATATTTATACGCGCATAATTTCCCGGGCAACATTGTTGATCAGGACTATCTTCCCGAAGAAATTAAAGGAACGCTGTATTATCATCCTACTCAAAACGGATATGAAGCAAAAATTCACGACTGGCTGCAGAAACGCAGGAGCAAAAAAGACGTAGGCAAGGAACAGGGTGAATTATGATAAAAAGGATTTTAGCCTGGATAGCACTTATATTTTTTTTGCTTATCGTAGCGAACATACTTTTTATTCATGTATATGTGACCGAAAGCGTTACTATATTTTTAATTTATGTTCTTGTTGTGTACTTTGGAAGGAACAGGCGGTATGAAACCGGTGGATTGGAGGATGGAGAAACGGGCGATCAACCCGCAGAGCCTGAAACAGCCCCGGATAGTGAAACCGGAGGGCCGGAACAGTTGGAATAGTGAAAATCTTACGATTTTTTAAAATTCATGATAAAATAACCTCACCTGTTACCGAAATCAAAGATTTCGAACGGGTACCAGAGAACATTGTATCATGTATTTATACAGCCGGTGCCCGGCTGCCCTTGGCTCCGCCAAGTAAAAATCTTACGATTTTAAAAAATTCATGATATAATTTATTTAGCAGTTTATTTAAGGAGGATTTGTTTTTTTGGTACAAAACAGCAAGGATGATCTGTCGCAGTTGCTGCGGGAAAAGGGTTATAAAATAACCGAACAGCGTAAGGCGGTTCTGGAAGTAGTCATGGAACATGACGGAGAACATTTGAGCAGCCAGGAAATATATGAACTTGTGAAAAAGAAGTATCCCGATGTTGGGGTCGCGACTGTTTACAGGACGCTTCCCGTGCTTGAAGAGCTGGGCTATATTTATACGGTCGACCTCGGCGACGGCTGTGTGAGGTACGAACTGCACCGTGAAGGCCAGCAGCACAGGCATCACCATCTTATATGCGAATGCTGCGGCGAGATTACCGAAGTAGAGGAAGATCTTCTTGATGAAATAGAAGAAAAAATTTATGAAGGTTACGGATTTGTTGTAAAAGATCACAGAGTTAAATTTTACGGAATTTGCTCAAAATGCGCTAAATCTTAGCTCTCCTGATATCAAGTATCCCATAAAGTAAAGTTACAAAAATAGCCCTTTGGGCTTTATTTTTTTGGCATAATTAATGGACTTGTTCAATATATTATATTGGATTAAGTGACCCGATTTATGCTTTTTCATAACAGGAACGCGGATAAACTTGTTTTTATGAAAATTTAACAGAGGGGGAAAAGCCGTGGAAAGAGATTACAGGATATATGAAGATATAGCCGAAAGAACAAACGGAGATATTTACATCGGTGTTGTTGGCCCTGTCAGGACGGGAAAATCGACATTCATCAAAAGGTTTATGGATGGCCTTGTAGTTCCGAATATCCCAAATCAATACGATAGGCAAAGAGCTATCGACGAAACGCCGCAGAGCGGTTCGGGTCGCACGATAATGACTACGGAGCCGAAGTTTGTGCCGAACGAGGCGGTTACAATTTCATTGGATGATAACGCAACAATGAAGGTAAGGCTTGTCGACTGCGTAGGATATCTTGTTAAAAGCGCTTTAGGGTATTTGGAAGATGAACTGCCGAGAATGGTCCACACCCCGTGGCTTGATCATGCGGTACCGTTTGAAGAAGCGGCGGAAATGGGAACAAAAAAAGTCATACGCGAGCATTCGACTATCGGAGTTGTTATTACAACCGATGGGTCATTTACGAACGTACCAAGAGAAGAATATGAGGAAGCAGAGGAAAAGGTAATTGCCGAGCTCGAAGCTACCAATAAGCCATTTATAGTTATTCTAAACTCGGCTTTTCCCGATAACCCCGAAACAAGACAAATGGCCGAACAGCTTAGTGAAAAATACAGAAAACCGGTAATACCGATGGACTGTCTTAACATGACAATAAGGGATATTCATTATGCGATGAAGACGATTCTGTATGAATTCCCCGTCCGCGAGATAGCGATTGATATTCCGCGCTGGGTTACACGGCTTGATAACCAGCATTGGCTGAAAAATGACATCATAAGGGCGATTAATGAAGTGTTTGAAGAAAAAGCAACGATAAGGCAAATTAATGATAACGCACATAAATTCAACAATTACGATTTTATAAAAAACGGCCGGATCTCGGAAATGAAGCTGGGACAGGGCTGTATAAATATGGAACTCAACATGGCCGACGGATTGTTCTATAATATTCTGAATGCCGAAACAGGCCTTAATATCAAAGGCGAGCACGAATTATTCAGCGTTCTGAAGGAACTCGCCGCAATAAAAACCGAGTACAGGAAAATCGAATATGCTTTGCATGAAGTTAAGACAAAGGGATACGGAGTTGTTACACCGCAGCTTGAAGAACTGAAACTTGAACCGCCTGAAATTATCCGCCAGGGAAGCAGGTTTGGTGTAAAACTTCGCGCAAGCGCCCCTTCAATCCATATGATCCGTGCCGATATCGAAACGGAAATTTCCCCTCTTGTAGGCTCGGAAAGACAGTCGGAAGAACTTGTAAATTACCTTCTTAAGGAGTTTGAAGGCCAGCCCGAAAAACTGTGGGAGTCGAACATATTCGGTAAATCACTGCATGAACTGATTACCGAAGGGCTCCAGAACAAGCTGTTCAGAATGCCTGAAGACGCCCAGATGAAACTGCAGGAAACACTGCAAAGAATAGTAAATGAGGGAAGCGGCGGCCTGATATGCATTATCTTATAACGAAGCACTTCTCTTGCCCGGCTCTTTCGGGCTTTTTTTTATATCGAAAATACCCGAACCATGGCCGGGTACCAACCCGGAACGCGGAAGCAATGTCTCAACCTGTTAACCATCCGCTGCATATTTGAGAATAAAAGAATATAAGAAACTAAAATTAGTGGTATAATATTCATGATAAAATATAAAAATGGGAACGATACATATGGAAAGGAGACTTAAAATGTCTGAATCAACGGAAAAAAGCAGAGGACAAAAGCTGATTGAAAAACTTGAGTACAAAAGCGCTAATGCCTGGGAAAAAATACCGGACCGGGAGAAAGTGTTTCAATTCTGTGAGGGGTACAAGGATTTTCTTGATAAAGCCAAAACAGAACGGGAATATGTGAAAGAGTCTGTTTTGTTAGCTGAAAAAGCGGGTTTTGTGAACCTTGACAAAATAATTGCCGATGAATTGGAACTGACACCTGGAGACAAGGTATACCGTGTTATAAAAAATAAAGCGATTGTTTTTGCGGTTATCGGCAAGAAACCACTGGAAAAAGGCACGAGAATGCTCGGGGCGCATATCGACTCGCCGCGGCTGGATTTAAAACAAACCCCGGTTTTTGAGAATACCGATATGGTTTTCCTGAAAACGCATTATTACGGCGGAATCAAGAAATATCAATGGGTAACAATACCGCTTTCGCTGCACGGCGTTATTATCAGAAAAGACGGAACAATTCTTGAAATTAATATCGGCGAAAGCGAGGATGATCCTGTTTTCACGATTACCGATTTGCTTCCGCATCTTGCAAAAGAGCAGTTTGAAAAGAAGCTTGGCGAGGCATTTACGGGTGAAGGACTTAATGCGCTTGCCGGCTCTATTCCGTATGATGACAAGGATGTTAAGGAAAAGGTAAAACTTAATATCCTTAATATCCTGCATGATAAATATGATATTACGGAAGAGGATTTGTTAAGTGCCGAGCTTGAGCTTGTTCCCGCATTCAAGGCAAAAGATATCGGATTTGACAGGGGCATGATTGGCTCTTACGGGCAGGATGACAGAGTATGTGCTTATACGGCGATGATGGCAATTTTCGATGTTGACGATCCCGAATACACCTCGGTCTGCGTGCTTACCGACAAGGAGGAAATAGGAAGCGTAGGTAACACGGGCGCGGAATCACGTTTTTTGGAAGATTTTCTTGCGGATTTATGTTATCTCACAACAAAGGATTATTCCGACATTGTTCTCCGCCGCTGCCTTAATAACTCCGCGATGCTGTCCGCCGATGTGAACGCAGGGTTTGATCCGAATTATGAAGGGACGCATGACAAGCTGAACGCCGCTTATATGGGCAAAGGAATCGCGGTTCTGAAATATGCCGGCGCGCGCGGTAAAGCCGGCGCTTCGGATGCGCATGCCGAAATGTTCGCGAAGATAAGAAAGCTTTTCAATGAAAATGATGTCCCGTGGCATTCAACCGAACTCGGAGCCGTTGATAAAGGTGGGGGCGGAACAATTTCAAGATACATTGCAAACCTCGGTATTGATGTGCTCGACTGCGGAGCACCCGTTCTAAGCATGCATTCGCCGTTTGAAGTGACAAGTAAGATCGACGTTTATGCGTCATACAAAGGGTATAAGGTATTTTTGAAAAAATATGAATAATCAGTGTAAACGTATACGATATTAGGAATTTGGGTTCTATAATAAATGTTGGGGTGTCGAAGTGATAACAACTTCGTTACTCCAACATTTTTTTGCAAATAAAGAGAGCATGGAGTTGAAATCTCAAGTAAAATGGAGTTACACCCATCCCATT
>Ga0134095_1000164_pt1 | contig 76057 bp, 65 predicted proteins | sample 6_2taG_FD_94449 | JGI IMG/M metagenome (GOLD analysis project Ga0134095, IMG submission 94449) | Switchgrass degrading microbial communities from high solid loading bioreactors in New Hampshire, USA - 6_20_20_110_A2 metaG | ecosystem: Engineered > Bioreactor > Semi-continuous > Anaerobic >... | reverse complement strand
TTTATACGACGCGGTTAGGGAGAGCATTGTTTGAACGAAGTGAGTTTTGCTCGACCCCGCGGAGTTATTTACAGGCTCTAGACTTACGTAACTCCAGTTTCCGGAATATTTTTCTCCACATCTCTTTCCATGCACCCAGCCTTCTCTACACACCTTTATTTACCCCATATAATATGCTATAATATGCTGTAATGTTAAGGATGCATCATAGGACATACTATTAATACGGTTTATGTCCAAAATAGCATTAAATAATTATATGACTGATCGAGGAGAGTATTCATGAAGGTTCTTCACTTAATTGGCGGAGGGGATGTTGGCGGAGCAAAAAGCCACGTTCTTTCTCTTGTAAAGGAACTGGACAAGCATATAGATGTAAAGCTCATTAGCTTTAGAACCGGTGCTTTTGCCGATGATGCACGAAAAATGGGCATTAATGTGGAAATTGTAAAAACCGGAACCGTCATATCCGATGTCCGCAAGGTTTTGAGCATCATAAAAAATGAAGGGTACGAGCTCATTCATTCCCATGGTGCTAAAGCCAATCTGGTAGCATTTTTTGCAAAAAAGTTCACATCTCTTCCTGTGGTTACAACAGTTCACAGTGACTATAGACTTGATTACCTTCAGAACATTTTAAAAATGTTTTCCTTTGGTCTTATAAATACCGTTGTTCTGAGGTTTCTCGACTTTTATATAGGTGTTTCGAAAAACTTCAAGGAAATGTTGATAAAGAGAAGATTCAGCCCACAGAAAATATTTACGGTATACAACGGTATTAATTTTAATCAGCAGATATCACCTCTTCCTAAAGAAGAGTTTTTAAAAAAATATGATTTGAACTTCGGTAAAGATGATGTAATTATCGGCATATTGGCAAGGCTGGACCCTGTAAAAGGATTGGAAACATTCTTAAAGGCTGCTCAGGTTGTTTGTCAAAAAAATCCTTCCGTAAGGTTTTTAATAGGAGGAGACGGCCCGGAAAGAAAATCTCTCGAAAAAAAGGCACTGTCCTTGGGTCTTAAGGATAATGTTTTCTTCCTCGGGTTTGTGGACCGCCCCTTTGATTTAATAAACTGCCTGGATATAAACACCCTTACATCATTGAGTGAAAGCTTCCCCTATGCCATACTGGAAGGTTCCCTTTTTAAAAAAGCTACCGTAAGCAGCAACGTTGGGGGAATTTCCGACCTGATTGAAAACGGTAAAAACGGTTTCCTATTTGAACCGGGAGATTACAAGTCCCTGGCCAATATATTGCTTACCCTTGTAGATGATCCTTCTTTGAGAAAAGAAATGGGAGAAAAAATATATGAAAAGGCCAGCACCTATTTCTCTTTGGAAAACATGTGTAAAACACAGCTAGAGATATACGAAACCATATTGGAGAGAAGCGCCAAGAAAAGCAAATACCGATATGACGCCATTATTTCGGGATATTATGGCTTTAAAAATATCGGGGACGATGCCATGCTTATGGCAATAATAGATAACCTGAAAATGTACAGGAATGATTTGAAAATTCTGGTTTTGTCAAAAAATCCGATAGAAACCAGTTTGATATACAATGTCGATTCCATTAACAGGTTCAACCTGTTAAAAATCCTATACACAATGAAAAAATCAAAGCTGTTCATAAACGGTGGCGGAAGCCTTATTCAGGATAATACCAGCACCCGTTCATTGATATATTACCTTGCGATGATATGGCTTGCAAAAAATCAAGGTATGAAGGTTATGATTTACGCCAACGGTATCGGTCCATTGAATAAAGAAAGAAACCGTAAGCTAACCAGAAGAATTGTTGACCGAGTGGACGTAATTACCCTGAGAGAAAACCTTTCCTACAACGAACTGAACAGCCTTAAAATAAGCAGGCCTGAGATTATGATAACGGCAGACCCCGCTCTTACATTAAAACCGGCAAGCATTGAGCATATAAATCAGCTGCTTTTGAATGAAGGAATTGACCCAAACCAGCAGTTCATAGGCATTTCCGTAAGAAAATGGATTAACCACGAAAAATATGAAGCCGTGATAGCCGAGACTGCCGATTATATTGTTGACAAATACGGCATAACGCCCGTGTTTTTAGCCATGCATTATCCGGGGGATCTTGCAATAATTGATAACATAATATCAAAAATGAAAAACAAGAGCTATGTAATAAGAAAAAAGCCCTCAGTATCCGAAATGCTTGGAATAATTGCAAAAACCCAGATGCTCATCGGAATGCGGCTTCATGCCCTTATTTTTGCTGCCAGCCTTGGAATACCCATAGTAGGAATGGTCTATGAGCCCAAGGTGGAAGGCTTCATGAAATACGTCGGTCAAGTATCTGCCGGAAATGTAAACTCCCTTGAACCGGAAACTTTAAAAAAATTGATTGATGAGGTCTGGAACAACAAAGATTCCATTAAAGAAAACATTGAAAAGAACATTGTCTATCTCAAAGACAAGGCTTTTGAAAATGCACGAATTGCAATGGATTTGATTGATGGGACTACCCATTAAAACTTGAGGTATGAAAAAGCTTTATAATGTTTCATTAAAGGAGAAGTTTTTATGCGTAATACAGCAGATATACTTGGCATACCTGTGGATAATGTTTCTATGGACGAAGCTTTAAGTAAAGTCAAAAATTTTCTTGGAGAAAACCGGTTTCACTCGGTATATACCCCAAACTCGGAGATAATGATGGCTGCCCGGAGGGATCCCGAGCTTAAGAAACTTTTGTGCGAAGCAGACCTTTTGGTACCCGACGGTGCCGGAGTGGTGCTGGCATCCAAAATACTTGGGCGTCCTTTAAAAGAACGGGTTGCAGGCTTTGACCTTACAAACAGGCTTTTTGATATAGCAAAAGAAAGTAAAACAAGCTTTTTCTTTTTCGGCGGCAAACCCGGGGTTGCAGAGGAAGCCGTTAACAATCTTTTAAGCCGCAATATAAACATTGAAGTAAAGGGAATAAGAAACGGTTATTTCAGTGAAGATGAAGAAGACGAAATAATAAACCAAATAAACAGTTCTGGTGCCGATGTTCTTTTAGTCGCCCTCGGCGCACCCAAGCAGGAAAAATGGATACACAAAAACAGGGATAAGTTAAAAGTCAAAGTTTGCATCGGTGTCGGAGGAACCTTTGATGTATTGGCAGGCCGGGCTACCCGTGCTCCCAAATTCTTTCAAGAGCATGGTCTTGAGTGGTTGTACAGACTTTACAAAGAGCCCTGGCGTTTTATCAGAATGATGGATTTGCCGCGCTTTATACTTCTGGTTACGGCCGTAAGAATAGGACTCAAAAAAGCCTAAAAAGTAAAGAGGAGTATTTACAGGCTCTAGTCTTGCGAAGCTTTAGTTTCTGAAATACTTTTCTTCACCTATACCTTAAACATATCAATCGAGCTTTCAAGATTCTTAGAAAGCTTACTCAAATCCTCAGACAGTGAAACCAGATGCTTAATCAAATCAACCAGTTCATTAAATCCTACCGTTATCTCGTTAATGCTTCCTACATTCTTCCTTGAGCTATCATTCATATTCTTTAAAGATTCCATAATATCAACTCTGGCTTCGTCAATAGACATTATTGAATTGTTTATACTTCTCACTTGGTTATAGACATTGTCCATAAAATCAACAATACTGTCAAACTTCTCTATTGTATCGTTAACAGCCAAGTCATGCTCGGATATAACATTATCGGATGCTTTTACAACTTCTCCGGTTTCCTCAATTGTGTTGGAAATAAACTTTAGTTTTCGTTCAATAAAGGAAGCGGACTCTCGGGATTGATCGGCCAGTTTTTTAATCGAATGGGCAACAACGGCAAAGCCCCTTCCTGCCTCTCCTGCTCTGGCTGCTTCTATAGTAGCATTCAATGCAAGGAGATTTGTCTGCTTCGCGATATCCTTAATTGTTTCCGTTATCTTGGATATCTCACCCGACTCGGTTCTCAATACATTTATCAACTCGGAAAACTCATTAATAGTAACCTTAACCTGCTGTGCATTCTGCTGGAGGCTGTTTACCGTATCTTTACCTTTTTCACCCAATTCCTTGGCCCCGAATATTATTTCATTGACATTACCGAAATCTTTCGTTATAACCTGAATCTTATCGGAAAGACTTTGAGCAATTTTCTCATTATTGTCAATTTCAAGCTTTTGTGTTTCAATTTCCTTATTTACTTCGGTCAAAAGGGTGAGGAACTCCTGTATGGAGGCATAGCTCTGTTCTGAAGTACTCGAAACCGTGTGAGATGATTCAATGGCTACATTCGAAGCTCCCTTGATACTACCGATAAGGTTTCTCAGGTTACTTACCATGTCTCTGAAGTTATCTCCAAGAGAACCTATTTCGTCCTTACGTTTCAAATTGTACTCGATGTCCAGGTTACCCTTTTTAATGGTTCCCATGAATTTGGACAATACTTTTACTCCTGATGATATGTCATAAGTGATTAAAATAGCTATAAGTGCTGCAAAAATAAAGCATATAATACCAATCAGAATTATCCATGTAACGGCATTATTAACCTGGGCTGAAATCTCGCTTATGGGAGTTAAAGAGATCATTGTCCAGTTCAGAGCTGTTCCCTTTATAGACCTTATAGTATAATAGGTCACAAGCATTTCCTCGCCGTTTATAATCTCCTTAAAAGGCACTCCCTTTATATCTTCACTCATTTTCTCCTGTGAGTTTATGTCTTCATATATTCTTTCCATGATCGAATCGGTTATAAATCTGTCCCTTTGCTTAAAACCTTCATCTCCTATATTGTCATCAGTCATTCTATATAATACTTCCTGAAGATTTCTATCCATTTTAGCAAATTCGTATCTTCCCAAAACCTCCGCTTTTGTCTGCCCCTGTTCATTAATCTTGTTTATCTCATTTACCCGAAATGCATTATCATCTGGATTTTGGCGGTTGTATATCATGTTCCAGTTGGCTCCTACCAGATAAACATCCCCATTATAGGGCAGCTTCATTTCTTTAAGCACATTTCCAATGGTGGCTTCATTTACATTAACCTGTAAGTAGCCGACAGGTTTAAGGCTTGTAGCTGTATGAATCGCTTTAAATAAACAGAAGTTATGTGGAGAATTATAAGTTAGCTGACCGACGTGATCGCTAAAATGCATATCAACCCAGTAGGAATACTGTCCTGTTCTTTCAAATTCTCTTTTAAATTCTTTATATGCAATGGTATCAAAGTAGTTATCCTTCCCCACATCACCTATATTTCCTTCTCCCTGCACGGTAAAATCGCCCTTAAGGCTGGAGGCTATTATATACATAATCTTATCGGACTTTGTACCTTTTAATGCTCTCAGCCGGGGGAAAATAAAACTTGATGCTCTCGCCAATGCAGCTGGATCATCCGTTTCATTCATTGACTTAATTTGATTGGCGATTTCTTCATCCCAAGAAATAAGCATGGCCAGTGCGTCCACATCTTCTAGCAATACTTTTATACTTTTGGCAGACTGCTCAACAATTGTCTGTGTACTGAATATCGCCTCTTCTTCCATGCTCTTTTTTACACTGCTCATTGAAGTATAAAAGGCCGTGGTCAGTGTGACAAGAATTATAAGAGCAAAAGAAACGGTTATTTTTACTCCGATTTTTATGTCTCCAAGCCTAAAAAAGCTCACAATTTTACCTAAGGTAGAGTTTCTAACATTCTTCATACCTTTGGAACTGTTAAGCTTATTACCGCCTTTTGCACAGTCCTTCTTCTTTTTTCTTGTAAGAACTGAGGCTTTGTTTTTCATAGAATCAATCATTGCTAGGAATTTACTGCCAAGTTTCCTGAGTCTGTTACCGAAAACCGACTTCATACCTTCACCTCTTCAAATTCCCATCATAAGACCGGTTACATTGCAAACAATCAATGCTGAATACAACTGAAGGTGATATAATAAAGACTTGCAATTTAAATATTATATGGAACTGAATTATTCAAATTACAAAACCTGCCATAGGTAAAGTTGCAAATTTATATCTCAGCAGATATTAAACCTGTAACAAAACCCAAATGCTTGACACTTACTGCATACAATCCCGGAATATAAATTAACATAAATTTCCGGTACATACAAAAGTACTTTTAGCAACTTTGATGCAGGTAAATTTCCAAACCAATATAACAAAGCCAAAAGCATTGACAGCATTTAAACATACAGCTATTGAAATGTTAAAACTATAAAGATTGCATATAAAGATAAGGATAATTTCTATCCTTAATATATAATTCTCTATAAAAGTGTAATTTCCTTCTTGAAAAAAATATAAATAAGAAAAGAAATGCCGTTAGTTGATAGTATAGGGTCCTTTTACCAACACCCAGGCTTTCTCACTTACAACTTTAATACCTCTGCCGTCATTTCTTGATATCAATAGCAGATGGTTTAAAGGAACCTCCTGGTCCGTATTGACATCTGCACCTGAGCCGGACGTGATATCAGAAAGGCCGCCACCCTCTCCACCTATTGCCAGAGCTTTACCGCCCCTTAAAATAATCTCCGCACTTTCACCGGCAATAAGAACCTGGCCTTTGTTCAATTCCAAAGGCACAAACTTCCCGTAGCTTTCAATCTCTTTGAGCCTTTCCTGAGCTTCCTCATATTTCTTTGTCATCTCATCAAGGCTGGATTTAAGACTGTTTATCTGCTCATCCACATAGCTTTGGGAAACCACAGGATCGTCCTCGGATCCCGGTTCTACCGTGGAAGCAGCATTAACAATCTGAACAATATGTACAACAGCAATACCTAAAACAATAGCCAAAGTTAGTATTCCTGATTTTTTATATAATTTTGACCCCTTCATCTTTTGTATCCCTCCACAATTTACATATCTATCAAACCGAAGCTTATCGTCAAAGCTTCATTAACCTTTTCCATCAGTTCATCATCCAAATGTCCTATTTTTTCTCTTAACCTTTTTTTGTCTATGGTGCGTATTTGCTCCAGAAGCACCACCGAATCCTTCGGAAGCCCGTAATCCTTTGCACTAAGTTCAATATGTGTAGGCAGTTTTGCTTTGTTTATTTGCGAAGTTATAGCTGACGCTATAACCGTCGGACTGTATTTGTTTCCAATATCATTTTGGACAATCAATACAGGTCTGATTCCTCCCTGTTCAGAACCGATAACCGGACTTAAATCGGCATAAAATATATCTCCGCGCTTAATTACCACTATTTTCCAACTCCCTAAGTCCTTCCTCATATTTTTGCTGTTGATCATTGTCTGCTTCAAAACATATTTCTGCGAGTTTTGCATTGATTTCAGCCATTTGCTGGTAACCTTTCTTCAATTTATCCCTCATTTCAATTCTTCTTTTCTCTCGTATATAAAGCTTCATTGCTTCCCTTACAAACTCACTTCTATTAATTTTCTCCATTTCAACTATGGAATCAACCTCTTTTAACAAATTATCGGGAAGACTTATTAATATTTTTTTTAATTGTGCCAAAGTAAAACCCCCACTTCTTTTTTTGGGTTAAGACATAAAGAATTAACAAAGGCTAAATCGACATCCGCAAAGATTACAATTCTATACTTATATATATAATTATAAGGTCCAACATATGCATGGGTCAAATTAAATTTAAATTACTCCTCCCTATGTAACACATGTAAATCTTACCTATACACAATAAAATATTAAAACTTTCTCATTTCTAGTATAGTTTTTTATTGTTTGCCAAAACTTATGCATCGATTTTTGATTATTATATTAAATAATTCAACACGTTATATACTTTTCCTTCTTTCAAATAAACCCTAGGAATTCTTTTACCGATAATGCATACAAACTCATAGTTTATTGTACCGATACTTTCTGCCAGGTCTTCAACCTTTATTTCCTTATCCTTCTGTCTTCCAAACAATACCACTTCATCACCGACATCTACCTTCTTTTTAAGGTCGGTTATATCCACCATGCATTGGTCCATGCATATTCTCCCTACAATCGGTGCAAATTCGCCGTTAATGAGCACCTTCCCTTTGCCGCTCAACAGCCTTGTATATCCGTCCGCATATCCTATCGGAAGTGTTGCAATCTTGCTGTTCCGGGAAGTTTTGAATATCCGTCCGTAACTTATGCATGTATTCGGCTCCACGTCCTTAACCAGAATGACATTAGCCTTTAATGTCATTGCAGGTCTCAAATCCAGCTTTGCTTTGTCCACTTCATGGGATGGATAAAGTCCGTACAATGCTATCCCCGGCCTTACCATATTAAGATGCATTTCAGGAAACTCAATTATTCCGGCACTGTTGCACACATGTTTAACAGGAATATAAACTCCTATCCTGTTCAACTCATTTACTATGCTCATAAACCTTTCAAACTGCATATAAGTATAGCTTCTGTCGGTCTCATCCGCTGAGGCGAAATGTGTAAAAAGACCTTCTACAATAATACCAGGGAGCTTGCTTATCTGAACCACATTCTTAACTGCACTGTATCCCGGCATAAACCCAACTCTTGTCATTCCCGTGTCAATCTTAATGTGAATTTTTGCATTACGGTTATGCTTTACAGCTGCCCTAGACAGCGCTTCTGCCAAATCATGGCTGAAAACCGTTTGTGTGACATCATTTAAAACAATTTCCTCTGCCCGTATCGGATCGGTATAACTCAATATAAGTATTGGCACATCAATTCCGTTTTGCCTGAGCTGAATAGCTTCGTCCAGCATGGAAACCGCCAGTCGGCTCACTCCGTTTTCCAACAATGTCTTTGCGACCTCCATAACGCCGTGTCCATAAGCATCAGCCTTTACCACTCCCATTATTTCTGTCTTTTTATCGGTAATTCTTCTTATTTCCCTTACATTATGGGCTATATTATCCAGGTTAACCTCCGCCCATGCTCTGTTAAGCTTGTATTCCATGTCCATTACCTCTTTTACAAGTATAAAATCACCAATTTTGAAATCCGCATTTATTTCTGCAAAGAAACATATGAAAGAAACATTGTGTAGCAAGTTGTAGAGCCTGTTAATATGACGCGGAAAGGGAGAGCATTGTCTGAGCGAAGCGAGTTTTGCTCGACCCCGCGGAGTATTTACAGGCTCTAGACTGCGAAACTTAAGTTTCTGGAATATGTTTCTTTACAGAAATTCCGTGCACCTTAACTAAGCAATTCTTTTATAACATAGGGAAGCTCCCCTACCAAATCACCGGCTATCATGCCATGCTCCCCTTTTACCTCTGCAACGCGGTCACCGCAAAGACCGTGAATATACACAGCTGCAATTGCTGCGTCGGCAGGGGTAAGTCCCTGTCCTATGAGTCCGGCAATTATACCTGCCAGTACATCACCGCTTCCTGCGGTCGCCATTCCGGAATTTCCTGTGGCATTAATAAACACCCTTCCATCGGGGACAGCCACAATGGTTCTTGAGCCCTTAAGAACGGTTATAACCCCCCATTTTTCCGAAAAATCGCACGCTGTCTCAATCCTGTTACTCTGAACCTTCGAAACGGTAGTTCCTAAAAGTCTTGCCATCTCACCGGGATGAGGAGTTACAATTATTTGCGTCCTGCTTCTTCTTAATATGGATATGTCGGAAGCCACTGCATTTAAGCCGTCGGCATCAATTACCAACGGTACCGGGCAGTTCTCGACAACACTGAAGACAACATCTTTCGCGCCTTCCTCTGTAGATAATCCCGGTCCTACAACCACCGCATCCATCTTCTCCATTGTTTGCATAAGCTTCGGAACGCATTCTTTAGTAAGATATCCCAAGTTTCCGTCTTCAAGAGGAATGGTCACCCCTTCTATAAGGTTACAGTCATATATACCCGACAGAGAATTGGGAACTCCAAGATACAAAAGACCCGTTCCGGTTCTCAGAGCTGCTGCTCCCGCAAGGCATCCTGCCCCCGTCATCCCCGGAGATCCGGTTATAGCAAGGACCCTGCCGTAATCTCCTTTGTTGCTGTTTTGACTTCTTTTCGGCAGTCTTTCCGAAACCATGTCTCTATCTATAACTTCACTTTTTATATCAAACTTTTCCAATACATCAGCGGGTATACTTATATCCGCAACAGACAATTTACCGGCAAACTCGCAGCCCGGATGTAGAAAATGCCCCAGCTTCGGGTAACCGAAGGTTACGGTCTTATACGCTCGGATGCATACCCCACATACTTCCCCGGTCTCTCCGTTAACCCCGGAAGGTATATCTATGGCAATAACAGGTACTCTCTTTTCGTTAATAACCTTTATAACTTCTGCTATATATCCTTCAACCCTGCCTTTTAAGCCAGTTCCGAATATACCGTCTACAACAAGTTCTGTTTTTTCAAGGCTTTCATCGATTTCCGAAAGCCTGTCTTCATCCAAAACCTCCTCCGTAGAAACTCCCATATTCTCCAATATCTCAAGGTTTATTCGGGCATCTCCGGATATGTCTTTTTTATCGGCAAGTACAAAAACAAGTACTTTTGCCCCATTATTATAAAGATGCCTTGCCACCGCAAAAGCATCTCCACCGTTATTGCCCTTCCCTGCAAACACACATATTTTCATGTCCTTTACGCAGCCGTAGTCCTTTACGATTTCGTCCGCCACTTTGATAGCAGCGTTTTCCATCAATACCACTCCGGGAATTCCAACGGTTTTTATGGCATATAAATCAAATTCCCTCATTTGCCCGGGTGTAACAACCTTCATTTAAGTATCCTTCCTTTCTTGAAGCACAAAAGCATAGCAATATAAAATTATAAACTATGCCTCCTTGAAGTATTCCTTATCCAGTTTTTCCAATTCTTCTCCTCCAAGAAGATCGTGAAAATATGAATAAACATCGGTGTCGTCCTCCGACAACCTTTCCTTCTCATCAATATATTCTCTGAGCTTTTCTTTTGTTACCTCAATAAGTTCTTCCAGTTCTTTTATTCTTTTTTGATTTTTCCTCATGCGAAAATACACCGAATTCACAGTACATTCCAAAAGCTTTATGTTCGCATCCCGTATTCTCTTGGGCATATCCTCAAGCTCATCTTCGATGGTTTTCATACGTTCATTTATTTGCTTTACTTCCAATTCACATTTTTTCATCTCTTCTTTTGAATTTTCGTTATTTTCCTCATATACCTGAGGAGTAAGCTGTATAATTTTTTCAAGATTCTTTTTCTTCTTAGCCGCCAACTCCTTGGACTCAGCCAAAAGACGCGACTCTTCTTTTAAGAGTTCCTTGACTTTTACCTCCTGCTCCTTGATATCCTCAGTTTTTTCAACATTTTTGAAGAGGGCATTCCACCGCTCATCCAATATCAGTATTGAAATATCATTCTTCTTTAGTACTCTCCAATCAAACTTATTATCCGGGTTCTTTGGTTTAAATAACTTAAACATACAACCAACCCCTCATGCAATTTGCTTCTACCCCCTTATACTTTTATCGAAAAAATTGCATGATTTTGTTACTGGTTTTCGGATAATTTTCTATTTTTCGCTTCCGTCAGTGCTACCGCAGCAGCTAATATTCCCAGAACCGTCCAGAATATAACCATAACCCTCGGATAATACCAGCTGTATTCCACCAAAGAAGTGGTCAAAATTCCGGCAATGGAAGCAACTCCAGCTGCTATTATACTTTTTAAGGGGCCGGTTGTGTTGTATATACCGATGACCGAGTTCTTTATGGTCCTGTATATAAACCATACAAAGGTTATAAATCCAGTAATGCCCGCCTCTATCCAAATCTGCAGGTAAAGAATATGAGTATGGGGCGGAACGGCTTTGGTATACTGATGATAGTTTTTAACTATCTCCCTGAAAATATCTGTACCTAAACCCACTCCTGTAAACATATAGGTTCTAAACATCGGCCAGACGGTTTTTAATATATTAACCCTTGTCTTCGCCGAAGAATCCTGCGAAGCATTCTGTGCAGCCTTAAAAATAGTTACAATTCTGTTATAAACATGCGGAGGCAAGAAAGGAATAAGAAGTAATCCGCCTAAAAATACGAACGGCAGCAACCTCTTGTTCAGCAAAAACGTTATCACAATAGCAGAAACCGCGAACCCTATCCATGACGACCTTGATCCGGTATTAAACAGTGCAATCAACGGAAAAACAGCCATAATCATATAAACTAACTTTTTCAGAAAGGTTTTTGAGTTTAGGATTACACTCAAATAAAAGGGTAATGCCATGATAAGTATTTCTCCATAGTTATTAGGATTTGCCATTGTTGCATATACCCTTCCGGGCATATTAAAATTCAAATTCGGATCCGTCAGAGAAGGGTCAAAGCTCACTGCTCCCGTAACCGCCTGCCAAACCCCATAGGCTCCGATGATTGTTATACCCCATAGAAACATTTCCACAATTGTTTGAAGAGAAATCTCATTCTTAACGGTACTGACTATCCCCAACACCATTAAAAAACCGGCTAAATAAAACAACCAGTATTTAAGACCGGTGGAAGGGTCCAAAGAAGTAACAAAGGCCAATGTAACCGCCAGCATAAACAGTATAAGAGTAAAATCCAATGCCTTAAAGTTAAACACCCAATGTCTCTGAATTACGGTGTTTATAAATACAAAAATGCAGATTACTAAAGCTATGCCGACATTATAGACATTGTTCCATCTTTCATGAGGTACCGCAAGTATAATTATGAGAAACAGCCCGACAATAAACTCAAGCCTTGACAATAATGCTCTTATAAGCCTTATTGTGAGGCTTTCCCCAAAAAACTCCTCATGTTTTTGGAAAAAATTCTTCAAAAGCTTTGAAGGTATATCAAAAATACCGTTAATAATCCTGTAAAAAAGGCTCTCCTCCCACCATCGGGAAAACCTTCCCTTACCTATAAAAAAGCCGATTATAGCGCTATTTTTCAAAAGATTCGTTACAGACCTTGCCAAATACGAAGCAAAGCTGTTTTCATAAAAAGTATTAAGCTTTCTGAAAATTCCGAAAATAAATTCAATAAATCTTTTTAAAACACTATTCTCATAGGAAGTGTTTATTAAATTTATAATAAAAATAACAGGCTTTAACAGTAAACTATTATTTAACAAAGCGCATTACCCCTTTTTCTCCAATCTGTCAATTCTTCCTTGGAAAATGGCACCCCCTACTTTTACAATCAATTGCCTTCCAATTTGATAATCCGCTCCGTTAAAAATAACTCCTCCAAATCCGTCCGATGTACCGGTGCCCTCAAGAGTAATGTGGTAGGATACATAACCGGGCTTGGAACCAACTACAACCTGACCGTCATCGGTCTCAACAAAAGTAATTGCCTTGTCAATCTGAATATCTATAACCTTTCCTAAAACGCCGCCCCTTTCAAGGTCTCTTGCAATATCCCCGGCTTTTACGGCACTTACCGCAAATTCGGGAGACTCTTCCCAATACAATCCCACTGTATAGGTTTCGGTCTTATCCATGATCGGCAGAGCGGATTTTGACTTAAAAAGCTTTGCCGCCCCGGCAATTCCGGCAATCAACACCACCAAAATCAAAATATCAATTATACTTACCTTTCCAAACAATTTTCCTTTACTGTCAATAATCATATTTCCTTCACTCCCTGTTAAAATTAATACATTTGCTTACAAATAAAACCGCATCATACCAATAATTTGTCTTCATTATCATAATTGAATTATATTTCACAAGCAAAGCCTCGAGCATAAAGTTATTTCCCAAGGCTTTCCTCGTATAAATTATATGTTTCCTGTACCACTTTATCAAGATTAAATTTTTCTCTCACAGCTTTTTGTGCATTTTTTCCCAGGGTTAAACGAAGCTCTTTATCGTCCATAACCTTTGCTATAGCCTGGGCCAATCCTTGAGGATCATTGTACTTTACCAAAATACCGCATTTGGTTTCTTCATTTATAATATCGCTGTTTCCGCCCATATCGGTGGCAATTACCGGAATTCCACAGGCCAAAACCTCAATTATGAGAAAACTTAAGGCCTCATGCTCCGAAGCGTTTATATACAGGTCGCATCCGTAAATAAGGTTTTTCATATCCTTGCGAAATCCTGTAAAAATAACGTCCTCTGAAAGTCCCAGATCCTCCACCTGCTTTTTGGACTCCTCCAGTAAGGGTCCGTCCCCGGAAAGAACGCACTTAAACCGCGGTCCCACCATGCTTTTCAACTCATGCAGAGCGTTTATCAAAAACCTGTGCCCCTTGTCATGGGCGAATCTTGAAGCGCATAGCAATACAAAGCTGTCCCTGTCTATTCCCAGCTCCTCCCTTAAGGTTGACTTTACAGGCTCGCCCCAGTAATCTACATCCACACCGTTAAATATTACCCGGATCTTTTTAGGGTTTATTCCGTTGGAAACCATCATATCCTTCCCCGGATTGCACACAGCTATAATTCCGGATTCAAGAGGCGTTATAAGTCTATTGGTCAGTCTTGTCACCGCATTGTTTGCAAGAATGAAGTGATTGGTATAAACTACCCTGACCTTGGGATTGATAATACGGGACAGCATGGAAATATAATTCTCCCTCAAGAACTGGGTATGAATCAGTTGTATGTCCAACTTTCTGCAAAGCTTGTTGAGCTCAATCACAGCTTTAATATCAAAAGGATTCTTCATCGGGATCCTATAAGTTTCAACTCCAATGGATCTTAGCCTCTCTACCAAAAGCCCGTCCTCATTATAGGCAAAATAAGCCTTTATACGCTTATTGTTAAGCTTCTCTATCAGGGTCTGAACATATCTTTCAGTCCCCGCTTTTCCTGCATGGTTCAATAAATATAGTACCCTAATCATTTTATATACATTCCTTTCACCGTCTCAAACCACATAACGCTGTATAAATTCAATGCTTTTTTATTGCTTATTGTCCCAGACCTAATTCTATCATATTTCCGGCCTGATTTTCGCATTATTTTCCAAATAAATTTTCAAACTAAACCTTTCTTCCGTCTCTGAATTTTATAATTCTTGCAGGATTTCCTCCCACAACGGCATATTCGGGCACATCTTTGGTAACAACTGCCCCCGCTCCCACAATAGCTCCCTTATGTATCGTTACTCCGGGCAGAATAATTGCCCTCGCCGCAATCCACACATCATCCTCGATCACAACAGGTCTTTTGGGATCCGTCTGAAGCCTCATCGGAATATCCAGCCTGTCATTCCTGTGATTCTGTGTAAATATCATAACATCAGGCCCTATCATAACATCCTTTCCGATCTTCAAAGGCCCGGTTACTCTGCAATTTAACCCCAACCCCGAGTTGTCTCCGATTTCTATTTCCCTTCCGGATGCAAAAAAAGCACCATGTTCAATGTTGATATTCTTCCCTGCGTATTTAAAAATTCTTTTACACAGAAACCTTCTGATTTGTTTTGAACCGAGGCTATATGGTGCATCAGAAGCAGGCAAATGTCTTGCAAAAAAATAATATAAAGCAAGACAAATATAATAGCTCAACTTGCGCATAAACCCCTCCTATAAATTTTAAAGCAATAGACTTAAAAAAATCTTTATCCCAAATACAAAATTATTACGCTTATTGCCACCCAAAGAAATATGCACAACATTAAGGGTATATCGGACAGCACGGTTTCTTCCGGACTTCCGCCCTCTTTTTTCATATATATAATATACTGATACCTGAAAATGCCATACAAAACGAAGGGTATGGTCAGCATCATGAAGTAGTTGTTTTTGCTGGAGAAAGTATAAAGAGAATATGCCATAACCGTAGATGCGGTAACAATCGAAAGCATATTGTCAATAAACTCTAAAGAATACTCCTTCAGTATCTTTCTGTGAGAGTCGGCACCGTTCTCCAGTACAACCAGCTCATTTCTTCTTTTACTGAAGCCCAGAAACAATGAAAGAAGCAAAGTACACAAAAGTATCCATTGGGAAATATATACTTCAATAACCACACCACCCCCGATCACTCTAAGCAAAAAACCGACGGCTATTGACATAACATCAAGTATTACCATGTGTTTTACCGCAATTGAATATAATATATTATTTATAAAGTACACAAGCAATATTAATCCAAAATACATATGCAATAAAAATCCCGATATAATTGCCACCGGCAATAATACCGCAAGAAATACCAATGCCTCACCCTTGCTTATCAGCCCGGACGCTATAGGTCTTGTCCTCTTTTTGGGGTGGAGTCTGTCATTATCTGCATCAATAATGTCATTGAGAATATAAACGCAGGAAGAAATCATGCAAAAGCATAAAAACGCCAAAAACACCGTCTTTAAATAAGCTGGTTCAAACACGAGTTTTGCAAATATAAGGGCAGAAAATACAAAAAGATTTTTAATCCATTGCTTCGGTCTGACAAGACAGACAAATCCTTTAACTTTGTCAAAAACCGTTGCTTTTTTTGTTCCTACCATGGACCGGCTCAAAAAAATCACTCCTAAATATAATAACACCTAATAAACTAAAGCTTTTGCTGCTTTAAATATTATTTTACATCAATCCGTTAAAAAAACATTTTAAATTATTGTTTCAAATTTTTCAGGATTCAGTCTCATATTATATCATTTGATTTCTTTCTTTTCCAGTACCTTATTTAGACAGGTATACGGAGTGAAGGAACATATGGCGGAAAATATTCGCTATGAAGGAAGGGACAAGCGATAGGAACTATTTATTCAACCTGTTTTAAAGAAGCAAGGGAAAAAACGACCCTATGTAAGTTACCGGCAAGGGTATATAAACTACCAACTTACCGGTCTTTAGTTTATTTATGGCTATAAGGTCTCCTTAGTCCGTTTTTTCCTTTAGTGTTGCCTTGTAATACTTATACAGAAGACTGTCAAGCTCTGCTTCAACATGCTTTACCTTTGACTCATCTATATCTTGTTTTTGGCTATAATAATGAATAAGCCTATTTTTTTCTTTTATTTTATTTTCCAGCTGTCTTGCGTAATCACTCATCCTGCAACACCTCCTTAAAAGCTACTCCCATAAAAAAAGAAAAAAACCAATATATTTTAGTATTATTATACATTAATGATGCCGATCTCTCAATAATTTAACAAAAATTTCACATATTGTTAATATAAATTTAATATTGAATCATGCATCAAATGATACCAACTCTTTATCGGCAAAAAATAAAAATAAATTTATATAAATTTCAAAAATTTATATTTAAAAAGAAATATAGGTACATTAAATAATATGCACATTAAAATTTTATGTTCTCTTTAAGCCAATAAGTTTTATAAGTTCCTCCTTGTCAAGGGCTCCAAAAACAAACATCAATGAAAAGGCTATAATAATATTTCCGAATATAGTTAGAACAATGGTCCATGTATGTTCCAAATTAAAAATTGTAAAAAAGCTTTCAATGTATTTTCCGATAAAGAACATTATCACACCCACCAGTCCGGGTTTTAAAATCCAGTTTCTGAAATCAAGTGCCATACCCGTTGTTTTGACTACGGTGGCAATATTGAGACAGCAAACGAATATTGAGCTTATAATCATGCCTGCAATATAGCCGCTAATACCGTATACAGGAATACAGTAAATTACAAAAGAAATCCTTATTACATATCCGACAATGGAATTTCTCAAAGAAATCCCCTGTTTTCCCAGCCCGTTCAATACACCCAGAAGGGTCTGCTGCAGATAAATAAATATACTTGTAAAAGACAAAAGATACAATATATGTCCTATATTCTCCCTCCGGTAAACCAGTTCTCCTATCTCTGTTGAATAATTCATAAATAATACCGAGAATACAAACCCCATCATGAATGTCAACTGCACCGACTTGGATATTCTGTAGTTGACGGTTTTGTAGCTCTTAACGGATATAGCTTCGGAAATTGCCGGAACAAGAGTTGTTGCCAGGGCAGAAGTCACAAGCGTCGGAAAGAATATTAACGGCATAGCCATCCCTGTCAGCTTCCCATACTCCTGTATGCTGCTTTGATAGTTCATTCCTGTCAAAAGAAGCATCCTGGGAATAAGAATGTACTCAACAGTAGCCATTATTGATGTAATAAACCTGTTGAAGGACACTGGAACGGAAATCTTTAAAATTTCCTTTATCATTATTCTCTTTCTCATAAAACCTCTTTTTGAGACACTCTTAGAAGACTTGGACTTTCTGAATCTGTATACAACAACCAAAACCAACAGGTTGGATATTTCTCCTATAGCCATACCAACAGTCGCAATGGCACAGGCATATTCCAGCCCGATATTTACGAAAAAACCTGCCATAGCCATCACAAGACCCGTTCTTACTATCTGCTCCACAATCTGGGAGCAAGCCGTCGGTATCACATCCTGTATGCCGTAAAAGTACCCCTTTATTGCCGATGCTGCCGAAATAACCGGTATGCATGGTATTAAAAGAAGCATTGAATAGTAGGTTCTTGAATCCTTCAAAATAATATTTACAATTGGGTCAATAAATATAAACATCAGCAGAGATACCAGCATACCTATGGATACAACAATGCCCAAGGCACATGTTGTTATCCGGCGCAGGTTAACCTGGTGATTTTTCGCCATCTCCTCTGCCACCATCTTAGATACCGCAATGGATATCCCTGAAGTGAGAGTAAGTATAATCAAGGAATAAACGGGAGAAATGAGCTGAAAAAGCCCCATTCCCTCTGAGCCGATAAGATTTGACAGGTATATTCTGTATACAAATCCAAGAATTCTTACTATAAAGCTTGCTATCATTAAAATAATTGCACTGCCGACAAAGGATTTTTTCGCCATATTAGTCCTTAAATTAAAATTGTCCTAATTATTAATATTTGCTGTTCGAACAACTTATGACCAATCCCTTTAATTTAATGAACACAATACTTTTGCTATTGTTTTGCTTTAATTTAATCTCACAATCTTGCCCCAGTTCTTCTATAAATTTTTTTACTCCATTTCCATCCCATATATTACAGGTTGATTATTACCTTTACCCTCCCGTATAATGAGTCACTGTGACGGTCAACAGAAAAATCCAAGCCTGATTCATGGATTAAACCAGGCTTTAGAGAGGGGGTTTATTATGAAAAAGAAAATAACTGCAATGCTGCTTACAGCTGTTTTGTCCATCTGCTTATTTGTTACTCCGGCATTTGCGGATTATTATTCGGACAATAAATTATTGTACCGCGGTATGAGAAGCAGCAGCGTAACAGAGCTTCAAAAAGACCTGCAGGATTTAGGATATTTCAAACAATCTCCAACAGGTTACTTTGGAAGCATCACTTACCAAGCGGTAATTAATTATCAAAGGGATAACTACCTTGCTGTTGATGGAATTGTAGGCCATCAGACCGCCAAAGAAATAAAGGTCGATAAAGTATTACAGAAAGCAAAGAGTTACCAGGGTGTTCCCTATGTGTGGGGAGGTACATCGCCCTCAGGATTCGACTGTTCGGGCTTTACTCACTATGTAATGCTTAAGAACGGAATAATAATCCAAAGGACAGCCAGTGCACAGTATAAAGAAGGTATCTCGGTATCCAAATCAAATTTGAAGCCGGGGGATCTGGTATTCTTTTCAACATATAAAGCAGGTCCTTCACATGTAGGAATCTATGTTGGAAACAATAAGTTTATACACGCTAGCTCCGGTGCAGGCAAGGTGGTAATATCCAACCTGAACACGAGCTATTATGTACAGCATTATATCGGCGCAAGAAGAGTTATAAATTAACGGTAAAGAAAATATGGAAGAAACATTGTGTAGCTAGTCTTAGAGCCTGTTTATACGACGTGGATTGGGAGAGCATTGTCTGAGCGAAGCGAGTTTTGCTCGACCCCACGGAGTATTTACAGGCTCTTGACTTGCGAAACTTTAGTTTCCGGAATATTTTCTTTACCGTTAATTACCTCCTCTGCGTTTTAGACGTTCCGCTCTCCTTTTCTCGGCCTCTTTAAACATTTGCCTTTCCTCATCAGTCTCAAGAATAAGCGGCGGAACCGGGGTCGGATTTCCTTCGTTGTCCAAAGCAACAAAAGTTATAAATGCCTGGTTTGTTTTAATAACAGCCCCACTTTTTAAATTTTCCGCATATACTTTCACACATACCTCCATGGAGGTTCTTCCAACCCATGTAAGCTTCGCCTTAAGCATTACCAATTCCCCCATCCGGGCAGGATGTCTAAAATCCAGGCTATCCAATGCTACGGTTGCCACAACCCTGTTTGAATGTCTTGAAGCCGCCATAGCTCCTGCAATATCTATCCAGTGCATAAGCGTTCCTCCAAGAAGATTTCCCAAAAGATTGGTATCATTCGGAAGTACCAACTCCGTCATTTCCACCTGGGACAATCTTGGGGGTTTGCCCATAAGGTTGTCTTTATTCTCCCTCAAAATATCATGCATATTCTGACTTCTCCTTCTCTATATTTATTATAAGGCTCTACTTACTAAAAAAGTATAGCCACAATCTGCAGCTTAAGTAGCAGTGGATAAAATCCCATTATACCAAAAAACGGCATTTCCAATGCCGTCACAAATACATTTTATAAAAATTTTATATCAATTACCCAGGGAAATACCTACGGAATTTATCAGAAAATTCAATCTATCTCCGTCAAGCCCTTTATTTAACTGAATTCCATCTATGCTAAGGAGACCGACAGGGTATACCGGAACCTGAAATATCTCTTCAAGATATTCACGAAGTCCTTTAAGCAATGAGCCTCCACCTATCACATATATTTTGCCGACTTTTTCTCCGTAACACCTTTTTTCATAGAATTCAAAGCATTGGAATATCTGCCTTACAATATCGTCAATGACAGCCTTGATACTTTTATATACTATTTCCTGCCTATCTCCAACATTTATATCCGGAAGAACAAATCCCTGTATCTTTTTTAGTCTTTCAGCTTCATCAACCTCTATTTGCAAATTGGCCGCAATAGCCTCGTCCAAATTGCTGCTTCCTCTTAAAATTACCTTGTTGAACTCCAGAACCTTATCTCTCAAAATATTTACTATTGTGGTTTCCGAACCGAAATCAATAACAGCAAAGGTATTTTGGCTTAGTTTGCTATATCTTTTTTTCTTAAACCACGTCTCACTTTCAGAAACCAATATTTCTCTGTTGAAAAACTTTGCTGTACTGTTTGCCGGAATGTCTACCGACAGAGGTTTTAAACCCAAATCAACCAATATATCTATGTAGCTTTGAATAATGCTCTTTAATACTGCGGTAACAAAAACCTTTACTTTATTAATCCCGTCCTCCCTAAATTCCTTCAGGATTTTAAAATCTATTTGATGTGCATCAAGATCTATCGGCATACTCTGTGAAATAGTCGTTCTGACAATATGGTTCAAATCTTCGCCGGGAATCTTGTCAATTACAAATATACGGGAAATTATATTGGTACCTGACATAACAATCTTGGCATTCTTAGTCCGGGTATTTAACTCACCCATTACCTTCCTGATCTCATTGGTCACTTTCTTTACATCTTTAATGGCACCGTTTTTTATACACCCTTTCGGTGTCGCCACTATGCCGAAATTCTTAATAAAGATCTCGTTATTTCTCCCGACTTCCACTTCCACAATTTTAATATTTCTAAAGCCGATATCAATACTTATAAGGTTGGTTTTCAAGAAAGGTATTGTCACCATTTTATCTACTCCTTAAGCATTATTAGGATGACCTATACGTTAATATTATCATCCGTGTATTTTAAAATCAACAGCAAAGTCAATTTAACTGAAAAAAATGTAAACATACTATTTTTATATGCTGTACTTTGCGACATTATTACATTGAAGGAATGAACTGAGAATATCGATAACTTCCGTGTAAGACATCGATTTAAATATTTGTTCTTTTATTCGGGCTGAGTTCGGCATACCTTTGATATACCACGCGATATGCTTTCTCATTTCCCTTATCCCTCTCTGCTCTCCCTTCAAATCAATAAGCATATTCAGATGCCTGATTATCGTCTCTATCTTTTCTTTAACCGATATCTCGGTTATTGCCCCTTTTTTGTTAATAGAATTGATGACATTATTAAAAACCCACGGATTCCCTTGGGCTCCTCTTCCAATCATTACAGCATCGCATTTTGTCTCTTCGATCATTCTTATTGCATCGAGGGGGGTAAAGATATCTCCGTTTCCTATAACAGGTATGCTTACAGCTTCTTTTACCTGTTTGATAATACTCCAATCTGCTTTACCGCTGTAAAATTGTTCCCGCGTTCTTCCATGAACCGTTACTGCAGAAGCCCCGTTTTCCTGTGCAATTTTAGCTATTTCAACAGCATTAACGCTGTTATCGTCCCAACCTTTTCGAATCTTTACGGTAACGGGCTTTATAGAAGCCCTGGATACTTCTTTAACAATCTTTCCCACTAGTTCCGGCTTAAGCATTAAGGCGCTGCCTTCACCGTTTTTCGTTATTTTGGGTGTGGGACAACCCATATTTATGTCCAGTATGCATGTCTTTGATTCGTTTAAACTTTCTGCCACCTTTGCCATAATACCGGGATCAGAACCGAAAATCTGCAGAGCCACAGGCCCCTCTCTGCTGTCCGTCATAGTGAGCTTTTTACTCTTCTCATCATTGTAAAAGAGCCCTTTGGCACTTACCATCTCAGTATATACAAGTCCACATCCCTGCTCTTTGCATAAAATCCTAAAAGGTATATCGGTTACACCCGCCATAGGAGCCAGAAAGACGTTGTTATCCAAGATGACATTCCCAATTTTCATGGTAACCTCCTACTATATATATATTCTATCACGAATATCAAAAGAAAAAAACAACAATTTGTATAAAAAATTAAATATTTGATTAGTAAACATTATATAACCATTTCCATATCTAAAACAAGAGTTTCCCATGATCCTATAATTTTATAATTAATTCCAATAAACTTAAGAACTATTCTGCGGTAGCTCAAAATATGATGTATACTGAAAAATCAATTTATAAATCAGCAAATTATTCTGCTTTAGGGTTAAAAGTGTGCTTATTAAAAAAAGCGTCCGGTCATGGAATAATATCAACGACCAGACGCTTTAATTTTGAAAGTGTTATTTGATATAAGCTTCAATTAAGTTCTTGAGTATCTGAGCTACACTGGCTCTGCTTGCCGTACTCAAAGGATCATATGTGTTGTTTCCTACACCGGTAATCAATCCATACTGTTTCATAGCAGCTACTGCCTCCTTAGCCCATGGGCTGATGCTGCTATCATCCGCGAAAGGAACGTATTCGTCCTCTTTTTCCAACACAATTCCTTTATATTTAATATAATTATACAGCATTACAGCCATTTGCTCGCGGGTAATTAAATCATTCGGTCCGAATAAATTATTTCCGTAACCGTCAACAATACCATTATCTGCAGCCCATTCTACAGCTGCTGCATACCAACTGCCATTTTCGACATCAGTGAAACGCGATGCTCCATAAGCAGTTAAGTCTGCACCTTCAATATTGGCCAAAACTTGAGCAAACATTGCACGTGTCATTCCGCCATCAGGATCAAACTTGTTGTTACCGACACCTGAATATATTGCTCTTGCTGTAATAAAATCAATTGTATTGGCTGCCCAGTGTCCGCTTATATCAGTGAAAGTTTTGCCATTGTTTATCACGCTATATGTACCCGGTTCCGATACCAGAATGATCATTGATTCATTTCTGTATACCGAGAACGGAATTATAATATCCTGGCCGTCCTTTTTAAGTACACCTACATGAGAATTTCCTCCATCCTTAAATGGAATGGTAAGCAAAACAGGCATAGTCAATTCTTTAAGATCGTCCTCTGAAATTGTAACACTGCCATCGGCATTTAGTTTCAACGTGCTCTCTTTACCATTAAGCAATATCGGCACACCATCGCTGCCCGGCTTTTCATCCTCAGGTTCGATTGTGCTTGTTTCAATGGTAATTGACAATGTCGGATTAGTACCACCGCTCATGTTGAATACCAAAGTAGCTTTGCCATCAGCAAGTGTCGCCAAATAATCTGCCTTTATTGTATAGGTGCTTCCGCTGACAGAATAATCCTTATTGCTTTCAAGGGTATAATTTCCGTTCTTTATGTTTCTAAATTCATAGTCCCCCGTCGAAAGGACAACCGAAATATCCTTAGGCTCGGATTTATCGAACTTGGCTTCCGTTATGCTCAATGTTGCAGATTTTGACGGTTTACTATCACCGCCACTGCTGCCGCTAGTGCTGCCGGCATATTTGAATCTTGCTTCAAGTGTCCTGTTTTTTGTTACCGCAAATGAATAAGCAGCACCTGCCCCATCAACCTTTATGCCGTTCTCATACCAACCGTCAAAGGAATAATTACTGTTGGGTGATGCGGTTAATGTTACAGTCGTACCATAGAGGAATGTACCTCCGCCTGATACTTTACCGCCTTCCCCTGCTCTTGCTATGATCTGGTATGATCGTACACTTCCTGACAATACCTTTATTGTGTAATCAACCCTAATTGCCTCAGCATCATCTGGCAGCAAATCATTGGAAATATCCACAATGCCTGTAAGCACAAATTGGCTGTCTTCGTCTACATTGGCAACATATGAGGGCGTTGTTTCATCAAACCACATTATAGGAGCCACATCTGTATTACCGCTTGCAAACGTTATATTTGCAGTACTTGGCAAAGGAATATCCTCAAATGCAGTCCCTCTGGAAACGGTGACTTCTGTTTGATCCATTGTAACAGAAACAATAGTATCTGTTACGTTAACAATTTCAGAAACAGCATATCCATTATAAAATACATTAATGACACAATTGCCATTTTTCAATGCAGTGAGCGTGGCGTTGTTGACACTCACAACATCTTCATCAGATGAAAATAAAGTGTATCCGTCTGATATTGGCATAGACGAACCATCCGAATATGTCCCGATAAGTTCATAATTAATTTGGTCACCTACGCTGACCTGAGTATCGATAACTAAAGCCAGTTCTGCGAGTTGCTTTCCAACAACTATACAATTAGACTTTCTCTTGGTGCTTTCACCGCTTGGTCCGTTTATTGTCAGCGTAACTGTATACTTACCCTCCGCCGTATAAGTATGTGATGGATTCTGTTCGGTACTGGTTTGACCATCTCCAAAGTCCCAAAGCCATGAAGAAATTTGTCCTGTTGATTGATCTGAGAAATTAACTGTTAAAGGCGAATCCCCAAAAGCTTTGTCAACAATGAAATTAGCCTTAGCATAATTACTATTAGGAACGGACACCATTAATATATCGGATACGCCTCCAGCATATACGGGTTCTACATAGAGATAATCTGTTGCTGTGTCTTTCCACGCTATGTTCGATAAGTAAGTATTCTCATTTGTGTTGCCAAGGAGGACAAAACTATCAGTTTCAATGTTGCGTCTGTAAATATTATACGATTCAGCATCAGTTACTTGATCCCACACAAGTTGCGTCATACCGCCATCCCCTATTCCGCTTGTGACAGAATAATTCGGACGACTTGTGTCAAGGCTGTTTTCTGAGATATTGACAGCAACTTCTTTGTTACCATTAACAGCAACTTCAGTTGAAGTCAGAAACACATCGGTGCCATTAAAATATTCAATTGTGAAATAAGCGTGTTGCAAACCGTTTTCGGATGAAAAATTAAGATTGTAATCCCCCAGTGTTGGCTCAACGACCGTAATAACCGTTTGGTCATCTCCATAATTATCGGTGTATCCAACGGATTGACTGTTTTGAGTCAAACTCACATCTACATTTCCTATTACATTAACTTCTAGGTACGCGGGCCATTCATTATCTAACTCATTATTCATAGACATCATTAGACTTCTGCTCGCGACTTCTTTTGTTTTACCTTGATTTGCGGCTTTTTTCATATTATTTATTGTAGTAGCATCAAGTTTAATTTTATCAGATGTAAAAATGAAATTACGCAAAAGTTCTTCCACCTTATTAACTTGCTTATCATGTTTTCCATTAGCGCCATATTTCATCGGTACTTCAGTCCAACGAAAACCGCTATCTGATCCATGCCGTGCTGACGTAGCGAGAACCGTCTTATCTCCAATACCGCCCATAAAATTAGCTGTATAATATCCATTATCAAAAGGATTCCACCGATTCCCTGCATGATGTGTGAACTTAACAGCTCCGTCCGGATAACGGCCGTCTGTTCCGGTATAAGGTTCTGCACACCAAATCTGGATCGTTTCCAAGTCATTGCTGTAAAATATAGCTGTTCTTACTTTTCCAGCGGTTTTACCCGTCAAAGGTTGATAGAACGAATCTAAAGACATATCGTTAAGCTTTGCAATTTCAGATTCAAACCCATTCTTATCAACCAAAGGATTAGTATATTTATTGTCGCTTTCCCAATACAAGAGCCTACTATATTGTGCCCCTAATCCTATTACAGCAGGTATTCGTTTATTTATGTACAGAAAATCAAACAATTCCTTGGAGGTAAGCTCTTCAACTCTAGACACCATCGTGCTATAAGCACTAACCACAATATTAGCCGTAGCATCGCCAGCAGTACTATACTCTATTGGGTCGACACGTTTGTTATCTTTATCAACGATTTCTCCACCTTCCAAAATCGTGTAAGTAAATGCAGAGCCATTATTAGGTGTGCCGATCATTAATAATGTATCAACATCGTTTCTATACGCCGATGATTGGATATATTGTCGTGCAACCAAGCCACCCATACTATGAGCAATAAGAATAACTTTATCTTGTCCTGATTCACTTTTGGCTTTGTCAATTATATTTTGGAGATAGTTGTTTTCCACAATACTCTCCAATGAGAGCCGCCAGTCATAAGGGCAAGTATACGCTTTATAACCAATTTTATTAAGTTCTTTTACAATGTCCGAATATGCCGTATCCCCTGGAAACTCAATTCCAAAACTATAATTGTCATAGACCTTTAAATCATCTTGATTAGCAGGCATTTTTTTGGGCAGATTAGGCACTAATTGACGAATAGGTCCTGCATTACTCAAACCTTTTTTCATTGTACTCCCAAATATGCCCGGAATAAAAATAACTGGGAGTTTTTGTGCCCCGCTTACTTTGGGTAAAAACAGGGGTAAATTCATCATCTTACCCGGATCGTTATCCGCAGTAAGTTTTATAGAATATCTCACTCTATTATCAGTATTCTGTAGTAAAGCTCTAACAAGAAAACTTAATTGCCGATCTGCACCAACTGGAAGATCACCAACTAGAGTATTTGAATTTCCCATAACTAATGTTAGCTCAGGTGGTAAAGAAACTGACAGCTTAACATTTTTTGCTGGTGCAGTACCGGTGTTTTGAATATGCACATTGATCGCGAATGGATTATACAGATAGTCACCATTTATTGCATCAACTTCCATCTCGGAAGGAGCGATAACTCGCATTGATAATGGTGGAGTTAAGTCTGATTGGGCAAAATCACCAATACCATAATATGTTCTCACCGTACGTGTTTGACCTGTAACGTATGTTTTCGGATTGAAATAAATACCTACAGCACTGTCACCAGTCAGGAGACGCTGGGAATTAATAGTATAGTCCCAAGATGTAACCCTAATTCCCTTCCAATTACAAAATTGTACTTTATCGGGTTTTTCGCTAATATTTCGGTATAAGATTCCGTTTGATACAACGCTTGGGTTAAGTAAATTGTCGAAGGATTGCCATGACTGAGGTATATCATCTCCTACAAGTTCTATTTCAGTCGTTACATCTCCAATACCAGAAACTTTAAATGGTGCACCGTCATTTTGACCAAGCATTGTATCAAGCATAATACGGGCACCAAGAGAACGAGAAGTTCCAGAATTATTTGTCATTTGATACTCAATTCGGAACACATCCTTCCTGTTAGTAGACGGATTGTTCACCAAACTAATAATCTGTCTTATTGTTACTCCGGAAACTGTCATTACGGATACTGCCTCAGTACCTTCAGCATTAATACTGGGCGGTCCATCAGCCTTAAAGGTATAATTATAACCATCAATCCTAATTGTCGTGGAAGAAGACCACGGATTAGGATGTCCATACAATAGGATTTTATTGTCGTCAGTGGATGTACTTGGATTACCCTCTCTTGTTCCCATCGTAAATCGTCCGTCGTTATGAACATAAGCCTCAAGATATTCATTACCGAAAAGGTTTTGAGTAACCGAATTGGCTTGCATTCTTAATGCTGTTCGAGGAGTCATATCAGCAGTTTCCAAATACTCAGAAGCAAGTCTGTTCTTCCACTCTCTGTATTCATCTTCCTCTGTTCTTTCGATCATATCATCAGCTTCCAATGTATCGGAGCCAAGGTTTTACCACGGATTGTCTGTAGATGCTTGTAACGGCACTTCAGCCGACACATTAAATGTAAGCAACGACAAGACCATAGTTACAATTAATAATGCTACCATTAATTTTTTAAAACTCATTTTTATCTCCCCTATCATTTTTTTATGAACATTTTTCTCTTTGTCTGTGCTTGCTAACAAAAAAAGCTACCATTGATGAAATAATAAGTGATATTCCATTTAACAACAATAAAAAGAAATATACCGCAATTATAAAGGATCCTCCGATAAACCAGCCAGGATTACCTGCCGCAAACGATAGATACTCACCATATATTCTGGTAAGTATTAAAAACAAAACTGTTGTTATCCAACATCCTATAGGGACAAATGAATATATGAATTTCAAATCCTGACACATATTCGTTAGTACTTTTTCTATCAATTTATAATTGATATATGCTACAATGCAAACAATAAGTAAAGGCAATAAATTCTTAATATCCCTAGAACTAATCATCGATGCATTTACAGGCATATCAAATCTTGATGGAATTATATTGTCCCCATTCTTCTGTGCTGCTTCATAAGATAAACGGGATAACAACGAAAACAAAGGCGGAATAAACGCAAATGTCAAAGCATTGGATATTCCGATTATTCCTAACCATAGTATGCTTTTTTGCTTCATGCATTCTCCTCCCTTTACATTTTAAAATGTATTAAACTCTACTATTGATATAATCCATCCCTCTCTTTCCTTAATAAGCAAAATATTCCTTTTGTAATTTTAGCATATTTGAAATCAAGTAACAATAGCAATTTATTATCAGAACTCTGCTAACGCATAAATATTATCTATAACAAAAATTTAGTAAAAGTTTTTATAATTCATGTAAAACTCATTCTCCTAAAAATATTTCTAAATATACGTAAAAATCTAACTATCGACCCCATCTAAAAACATGGTAAAATCCCGGGTTTGACAGCAAACAAAAAAGCCTGTAAACCATTAATACAAAAGTATTTGCAGGCTTTAATAATCTTGCACAAATTGTGTAATATTCTTATGTTTTTTATCTCTTAAGAATTCTAAAGCATTCTTCAATTTCCCCTCAACTGACAAGCTATACTTTATCGGGTTTTTCATCGGTGTTTCGGTAATAGTACCCTATCACTTATTTTTTATGAATTTTTCTGTCTGTGCTTGCTAACAAAGAAGGCCACCATCGAAGAAATAATAAGAGATATTCCATTTAACATCAATAACAAAATATACAACAGATTTATAAATGAGCCTCCAAAAAACGATCCATGATCCTTTGTTGCAAACATTAGATATTCATTATATATTCCGGTAATCAATAGAAATGAAACTATTATTATCCAACATCCTATAGGGATAAAGGAATATATGAATTTCAAATCCCGGCACATATTCGTTAGTACTTTTTCTATCAATTTATAATTGATATATGCCACAATGCAAACAATAAGTAAAAGCAAAATATTCTTAATATCACTGGAACTGATCATCGATGCATTTAAAGGCATGTCAAATCTTGACGGAATTATATTGTCCCCCTTCTTCTTTGTTGCTTCATAAGTTAAACGGGATAACAACGAAAACACAGGCGGGATAAAAGCAAATGTCAAAGCATTGGTTATTCCGATTATCCCCAATCTTAATATACTTTTTTGCTTCATGGATTCTCCTCCCTTTACATTTTAAAATGTATAACATATTGCTATTGCCATGTAATCCATTCCTCTCTTTCCTTTAAAAGCAAATTATTCCTTTTATAATTTTAGCATATTGGAAAATAAGTCACAATAGCATATCATTGTCATAATACTGCTAACGCACGAATAATGTTTACAAACAAGAATTCGGTAAAGAATTTTAAAATTCATGTAAAACCCATTTTTCTCAAAACTATCTTTAAATAAATGTAAAAATCTAACTCTCGACACTCATCGAAAAATATGGTAAAATATTAATGTAGATCAATATACCATTAAATCGACTAACACCATGCAATAAACTTTATCTCCCAGGGCTTGCAATTACAGGATGGCTAATTCACTTCTTTACTTTATTAACATACAAAAGGCTGAAAGTTTTGATTATTGGTTCATAAGATAATACTGATAATCGTTGTTAAAGGGCTATTACCTGAATCCTAAGGGAGGGAGTTTCAATGATCAATTTATTGCGTGATAATATCCACATGCTGGACAATACTTCAATATGCATTGACAATGTAAGTCATGACGGAATACGCTGGCACGAAGTTGAAGTATCCGGTATTTCACCCCATGGAATCAAGTTTTACTCCAAATTAAGCTTTGATACTGAAAAAGCTTTAAAGAACGATTTACATGTTTACAGCAAGCTGACAAAATTTGATTTTTCCATAGAAGGATACATAGTCGAGAAAAAAGCTGTGCATAACGGTTATTTCTACAATGTCAGGTTTAACAATATTGATGAACGTACGAGAATTCAATTGGATGAGATTTTAAATATTAACAGATCCCTTGCCTCTGTTGCTTGGTAAATCCTTTAACATTATACTCATAAAGGCTCTGTTGAAATAGGAACCTACACTTTCGGTAATTTGATTTTATAGAATCCTTTTAAATTAGATACGGTGGGTTGATACAAAATCAATCCACCGTATTTTAATGGTATCTGGCGTCCCGGATAGGAATCGAACCCATATCAGTGGAACCGGAATCCACCGTCTTATCCATTAGACTACCGGGACACATACTTACATTTCACATGTAAAATTTGTTCACCACTATTATAGCAGAATTTTATAGTTTTACAACTGAAAATTATCGTCATTTTACATTAAAAATACAATAAGCCAGTTATCAATAATGTATCCCAGAGCATATCCCAGCAAAGTTGACCATATATAAACCAAGCCAAACACCGCACCCTTGAGACGTTCATCAAAGTTGTAAATCGCATTTATTCCTCTGGTCATAATTGCACTATGCCAGACAGGAGTGACAATCGAAAGCATAAAAAATGAAATATAGAAAACAGCCCCCTTTGGGCCGTAGAATCCGTTTGAAAGAAAAAGAAAAAAAGCATTTACGGGTACAACAAGAAAATGGGATACCACATATATTTTCATAAGCTTTATAAGCTGTCCGTTGATATTCTTTATTCTTTCCTTAACCCTGAAAAATTTGAATATATCAAAAAGGGGCAAAGCAAAAAAAACAATATCAATAAGCCCTGCCAATATGATGAAACACAGCGTGAGGGAAATATTAAACAATAGTGCGGTTGGAGGCTTACGCAAAAAATACATCGGTAAATCAGCATATAAGCTAAAACCCATGTCTATAAAACCAACCAAAATAATTCCCAGATACAGGGTTAATAATTTATCGGATATTTTCTTATAAAATGACTTCGGAAAAAGCAATATATCTAATAAATTGTTATTTGACACTATTAAATTTCCCCTTAAATGATTTCTAATTCTCTGTCACTTTTAAAAATCTACTATTTATAATACAACCTTGTTCATGTAAAAGCAACGAAAAAAATGAAAAAAAGCCCAGGCAAATAAAACTGTTATAAAATATGAGAAAAAAATAATGTATATCATAAAAGCTTTACAACCAGAAAAAGCAGCAACACAATACTTCCTATCAAAGCCAGATTAATAACGGTACTCGTAAGCAGCTTCGGTTTATTATGGCTGGGCCTTAAGTGAAGCTCGGGACCAAGTTCTTTTTGAGCTCCATTCCTCCTGATATAGTTGTTTATTACTTCCTCTGCCTCCTTTAAAATATGGTCGCTTATTTTGTTATCATTCTTTGAAAAAACCTTCTTTATGTTTTTGCCAACACCCCTCTCAGGCTTGTTCTTTAATACCAAAATAGCCTCTTCAATAAAATTGGAAGGAATATTTCTTATTACTACTACTCTTTTAGTGTTATCACATACCATAAAACTCCTCCGAACATCCTATTATTCTTAAAAAGTTTGCCCTTTTCAAACTTTTGGGAATACATAGTTCATATTGCCATCACAGCAGTGATTTCCGCTAGACCAAGCCACTGCTGTGATATGCATTCAGAGATAGTTTTTACAAATGTCCAGGAAATTATACACAGAACTTTGTTTACCGTTTCCATATCTTTGCCACCAGCACGGTCATATCATCCACAGGCTTGTTTCGGCATCTCGAGCATGCCTCTGCAAGTATGCTGTCGGCAATAACCTGGGGATTTATGCTGTCAAGGTCTTCGATAAACTTTATAAGTGTCTGCTCTCCCCCCTCTTCCTGCTTGAAAGAGTCTATAATCCCATCGGTAACCATTATAATGAAATCTCCGTTGCTTACGTTTTTGCATACGAGCTCGGTTTCTATATTACTCAATATGCCTGCCGGCAGGGAAACGGTTTTAATAACTTCAATTTTGCGCGGCCTTTTTATAAATGTCGGCACAGCCCCAATTTTCACAAATTCAACCTTACCGTCATAAAGGTCTACAGCACAGAGGTCAATAGTGGCAAAGGAATCATCGTCGGATTTCAGCACAAGTATTGAATTGATCAGCCTTATAGCAGTATCCTTGTCAAAGCCGGTTTCCATAAACTGCTCCAATAGCCCGATGGCTGCCTTGCTTTGGTTAAAAGCTCGCTGTCCGGTACCCATTCCGTCGCTTAAAGCCATAACATGCTTACCGTCGCCAATGTTCAAAAAGGTATAATTATCCCCGGAAATCATGCTCTCATGCTTTGACATTCTGGCAACTCCTGTAGTTATACTGAAAACTTCTTCCTCCACCAGCTTAAGATTGCATGTCCCCAATTTATGGTTGTACACACACTCACTTCTGTCTTTTACCATCCTTCTTTTGAGGACATCGGACACCATCTTCTCAATGGAATCCAAGCATTTATTGGCCCCGGCACATCCCTTGTGGAAAATATTAACCTCGAATTTATCCCACTTGTTTTTATAAACTACAACATCCTTAACCTTTACCCCGCTATTTTCAAGCTCCGACAAAAGCTTTTCCTCCAGATCCCCTTTGAATTCAATATCGTTATTTATCTCCAGCGCCAGGTTTGAAATCACATTGGAAAGCCCGTCCAATTGCTGGGATATCAATCCTCTGCTCTCTCCCATCCTGTTCTTCCATGACATATCCACCTTGAACAGTTCATAAATGTTATTTACCTGTTTTACAAACTCGCCAATGCGCTCACATCTTTCCATAAAGTACTCCGGAATATCCGTTTCTTCTATCCATCCTTTCTTCTCAAGGCTTTCCACCACTCTAAACATTACCTGGTATGTATTGTAGAAATTCCTATCCCAGCAATGGAGGCACAAACTGCAGTCCTTGCACACCTTGTCCGCCACTCGGTCAAAGAGGCATGAGATGTCTTGATTTCCGGTTACCATTTTGGCTTGAGATATTTCGTCAAAGGTCTTTGACAGTTCCTGAAAAGCTTTTGCAAAATTGTTCAATCTCTCAACAGTCAATTCCTTAATACGCTCGCTGTGACTGGCCTTATCCTTTAAAACCGCAGGACTGGCCGAAAAAACACCCATAAAGCCGTTAATGGTTTTTTGAGGAATAGCCGTAAAAATTATAGATGAGAAAATCATATCTTTAATATATAGAAGCACTTCCGTTGATCCGTTTATATAAAGGGTCAGTATTGCGTTTCCAATAACAAAACCCAATGCGGCACCGGTCTTGCCAAGATTTCTGAACACTCCCGCCAAAAGTCCGCAAAATCCATAAGTTCCAATTATCAAAGGCGTAACAGGATTGGACAGGGTAACAACCAGTCCGACAATTATACCCACTGTCGAACCCACAGCCGGCCCGGCTTTGTAACTGAACAGCATTACTGCCAGTATACCAAACACATTTGTCAAGGATGCTCCTGCTATTTGCATATCTCCAAAGCCCGTCAATGCAATTGCAGCCAGCATTGCCAAACTTATTGCTTCTTCACTGGATATCTCACGATTAATACCCGTTCCGTCAATTAAAGGTATGCTTCTTCTGAAAATAAATATCAATGAAAATACCAACGCAGTGTATAACAAAGCTCTTAAAATATCATACAATAAAAATCCATGCATACTCACCGGTATTAACTGGGAAACAGCTATGCTTACCAGTCCGATAAGCGAATACTTAATTCCGTCCCTGGCTGTTTTGTTCTTGAACAGCCGTTCAATTACAGTAAAGGAAACAAGAAACATTAAGCCAACATACAGTTCTTCCACTGCTCCGCCGGTGAGCATTCCCATTATTACTGCCGATGCCATCAAAACCCTGTTTGTGCATATACCTGCCGAAGCTGCATAAAATGCCATACCAAAAGGCATAAGACTGTCAAATAAAGATACTCTTCCTAATAAAAAGGTCACTAAAAGCAATACAATATTTCCTTTTGATACAGCCAGTCCTCCCAAAATACCTCCTTTTGTTTTTTCATACCCTAAATCCCTTAATTTCTGATTAGGAATAAACTGTGTTTTCATCTTTTGTAACCCCCTGAAATATATTTTTTTAAAATTTTTCCGGTTTTGTTTTGCAGAACCGATTATAAAACAGGGGGATAAAAATGTTTGTCGGTTTTGGTTGTGGCTGTCCAAAATTATTATGACACTTGTCTGCAAAACACAACCGCAGACAGCACCGGACTAACTTCAAGAAAGATTGACTCAATGTTTTTATTTAAGTTTGAAATTGCAAATACCTTCGACTATTTTGTAGTATTTCGTCAAAAACTTTTTTTTGTACCCAATTAAAAAATATCAGATTAAATTGTTATTGCTACAATAATATTATAGAACAAGTACAGCAAAACATGAAATTATTATATAAATTTCCCAAGATGTTTTTAAATTAATAAGGAAATAAGATTTAGCATTAAGATATTCAGGCAAAAATACCGGTGTTATCCGTAAGGATACCAACTAATCGGATACACCATTGTAGGAATAACTGAAATCCGGGAATGTCTCGTTCCAAATCTTAATACAATATTCATAGGAAAAATTGGGATCTTGCTTTATTATCTCGTTTTCTTTTGCCAATTCAGCCGAGTAATCCTCAAACTTATAGGTAGTGATAAGGCCGACACCGGTTTTCATATGTGTTACCAAGGGTACTGCACTATAGTTTTTAACAGATACTTCTTCTCCTTCTTTTTTTCCTATGGTAACCTGTGCCATTGCGCCCACCATCCTGTCAGCTATTCCGTCTCCCCTCTCATTGGTGGAATTAATAAAGTTTCCAAGGGAATAATAAACCAGCATCTTATTTCCATTATCACTTTCTATCCATTCCACCGGTTGAATCACATGAGGATGGGCTCCGATGACCAAATCAACTCCCAGTTCTGCCATATATTCGGCCAATTCCCTTTGGCTTTTTGAAGGCGTATGCATATATTCGGTTCCCCAGTGAGGTGCAACAATAATAAAATCCGCAAGCTCCTTTGCCCTTTTTACATCCCTTTCTATTTTACTTTTATCCAGAAGGTTAACGATATACGGCATGTCCTTGGGTAAAGGAATTCCATTGGTTCCATATGTATAATTCAGAATGGCTACTTTAATATTGCCTTTTTCATAAATATATATGTTATTATCCTGTGCTTCCTGACTGTCGTTAATTCCCAGGACGGCAATTTGAGGATGGTTGGTTTTCCAATAATTCATGCAATTCAAAACACCCTTTTTCCCTTTATCCAAGGTGTGGTTTGTAGCATGCAGCACCACATCGATTCCTGCTTTAACCAAAGCATCACCAACCTCAAAAGCCCCGTTAAAGCTTGGATAACCGGTTAGTCCCAGTTCCTTTCCTCCCAATATTACCTCCTGGTTGACTATTGCAAGATCAGCTGCTTCCAAATCCTCTTTTACATTTTTAAATAAATGGTCATAATTTAAAGTGCCGTCTTCCCTTTTGCCGCTATCGTGAATTTTGGTATGTAGCAAAACATCTCCTATCATTACTAATGTTATCTCACTGTCCGGACCTTCAGTTGTTTTATTTAATTTGTCTTCAGAAGATTCATCTATTGTTTCGCTGAAAGCATCCGAGATATTTTTATCTGTCATGCTTGTCTCATTTGGATTACTTGCTTTTCCGCCATCTCCTTCTGTTCCAACTTCACTCAAACCCGGTTCAAGAATGACACCGCCCGTTTTCTTATCGATACTACAGCCCGCAAGAACAGTAACGATTAAAAGAAGCATTGCCAAAAGTCTTAATTTCGGTTTATTCTTCAGTATATTCATTATTCTCATGACCTCACCTTTTGATTTTTGAATACATCCGTCTGTTGACAGCATATTTTTTTGCTTTAACGTTTATATTATATCATTTTTAAAGTACTTTCTTATATACTCTTCAGGCTGAAAAGTTGAAGAAAAGTACATCAACAGCAAATACGCGAAAATTTAAGTACACTTAAATCAATGCAATTTTTTTAGCATTAAAAAAGCAGCTGTACACTAATGTACAACTGCTGTGGTGGGCACTATAGGGCTCGAACCTATGACCCCCTGCTTGTAAGGCAGATGCTCTCCCAGCTGAGCTAAGCGCCCGTTTGGTGACCCATAGGGGATTCGAACCCCTGTTACCGCCGTGAAAGGGCGATGTCTTAACCACTTGACCAATGGGCCATATTAAAATGGTAGCGGCGGTCGGATTCGAACCAACGACACTACGGGTATGAACCGTATGCTCTTGCCAACTGAGCTACGCCGCCATATGCTTTGTACCGCCGACTTCTTGTTAAAAGTCCAGCACGCTTTACTATTGTAGCAATACATAAATAAAAAGTCAAGTATTATTTATAAAAATTCCGGTGTGAATTTGTGGCAATTAAAATATAGAGATAACATGCATAATATGGTATAATGTTAAAAGTAGGGGCTGCTTAAATTCTATTACATAAGTTCGCTTCTGATGTATTTGAAATGGGGACTGTTTAGTGAGAAAACCTTTAATCAAAAAGCATATTTTACTTCTCTTTTTAATACTTGGAATAACCCTTGCAACATCCTGCCAAAGTAGCATTAAGGCATCGGTTTATCTTTCCGGTGCAGACATGCGTTATGAAAACGGTAGATATGAAGACGCCATTGAATATTATGATTTGGTTATCAAGTTAAATGAAAGTCTTGATAAAGCTTATAACGGAAAAGCAAAATGTCTTGAAGCGTTAGGCGAACATGAAAAAGCGCTGGAGTATTGCGACAAAGCACTGGAGCAAAATGGTGATTTTGCTGACGCTTATAATACCAAGGGAGATGCCCTATCCAGTCTCAACAGGTTCGAGGAATCTTTGGAAAACTATATGAAGGCCTTTGAACTTGAACCTAAAAAAAGCCTTTACGCAAACAATATTGCTTATGCCTATAACAGTCTTGAAAAGTATGAAGGGGCTCTTGAATACAGTGAAAAGGCCATAGAACTTAACAAGAAAAATGATTCTGCATATATCAACAAAGGCTACGCTCTTGAAGGTTTGGGTAAATTTACCGAAGCCTTGGAATGCTATAACAAGTCTTTAGAGTTAAATCCTTACAATCCTGTTTGTTATATTAACAAGGGCAATTTGCTCGAATCTCTGGGAAAGTCTGATGAAGCAATAGAATGCTTTGATAAAGCATTGGAATTGGATCCCGATGACTTGGATACTTTAAATTCAAAAGGTGATTCCTTAAACTCCCTTGGTGAATTCGAAAAAGCTATAGATTGCTTTGATCAAGTTTTGGAAAAGGATTCGAAAAATGCTTATGCATATGTTTCCAAGTCCATTTCCCTCTACTGTCAGGGCAAATACGCCGAATCCATTGAATTATGCGATAAAGCTCTTGAGATAGAACCCGAGTATGCCAATGCCTACACCTGGAAGGCTAAAAGCCTGATAGAAATAGACGATGATTTGGAAAATGCCAGAAAACTTTGTGACAAGTCCATCTCCATCGACAACAACCCCTTTGCATACAATACCAAAGGACTCTCGTACATATTAGAATATGATTATCCCAAGGCAATTGAATGCTTTGAGCAGGCAATTGAGATTGATCCAACCTATGATAATGCTTATACCAATAAGATTTATTGCCTGTATCATCAGAAGAATTACTCGAAGTGCATTGAGTTTGCCAAAAAATCCTGGGATCTTTTTAAAGATAACCGGGATATGCCGTGGTATATAGGGGATTGCTACTCGTCACTTCAAGAGTCGGATAAAGCTATTGAATATTATAAAAAAGCTCTGGAAATAGATCCAAAAGCAACAAGCCTTATTTTAAGCATCGGTTGGGAATATTATTATCTCCAGAAATATGACAAGGCAACGGAATATTTGAACAAGGCAAAAGAGGTATCTCCCGGTGATGAATCCGTTAATTATTTCGAATCGCAGCTTAAGAAGCAAAAGCTTCCCGAAGCTGAAAGAATAGTGGATTTTGTCAAGGAAAACTACTTGTATTTTGATAAAGTAAACAACTTTGATAAGCAATCGGAACAATTTAAAGCAAAGGGTAATGTTAGTATAAATGATATATCCCAATTTATCGAAAGTATAAGACTAAAGGACGACATGTTCACCTTCTTCATTCATGGAGAGGAATATGACTGGATAAAGCAAGAAGAAAGCATTTCACAGATTGAGTCAAAACAACTTGAATCAAACATACATTACATAAAAATCAAGTCCTTCAATGTCAGTGTCAGTTGGGAGTTCAAAGAAATTATTGACGGAATCGAAAATCCTAAAGACAAGGTTTTGGCAATAGACCTTAGAGACAACACCGGAGGTGTTACCTCTGCAGCTTCCGACATCCTTGATTACCTTTTGCCGAAATGTACTCCCTGCTACATAGTTAATAGGGATGGCTCCATGTATCCTTTCACCTCGGATAAGAACTCAATAAAGTTCAAAAAAATATTGATTCTTGTAAACGAGTATTCCGCAAGCAGCTCCGAAATACTGGCATTGGGCCTGAAAAAGCATTTAAACAATGTTGTGATAATCGGTCACTCCACTGCTGGCAAAGGAGTAGGGCAAGTGGTTTACGAGGACAAGGAAAAGAAATATATGATATTCCTGGTAAACTTCTACTGGAATGTCATGGAGGAAAATATAATGGGAAAAAAGATTAATCCCGATGTGTATATAAAAGGCTCCGACGATTCTTCGTACATAAAGGAAATAAAACGCCAAGCTTCAATATAATTTAATTGAAAGCAATGATTATTTTGTGGAATTTTACGTTTTCGATGATTTCACTCTATTAAAATCCCATCAATACAAAAAGAGATCCACTTACGGACCTCTTTTTTACCTTCCTTCATACCAAACATTATAATCAGGCTGGATTCAAGCATGTCTTTACTTTCTTGCTCATATTGCTTTGAGCAAATATTATAAATTATCTTCTATAATAGTTATTCGTTGAACAATGTCGTAATTGTGGGGTAAAATAGAAAAAATTTTATATTTTCATCACTCTTTAGGTAATGAAACATAAAACGTTGTTCCTTTTCCCAACTCGCTGTCAAACCAAATCTCTCCTTTATGCACCTCAGTAATTGCGTGCTGAACCATGTAAAGCCCCAGTCCCGTTCCGTCCTTACGATGAAATACAAAAGGCTGAAACAGTGATTTTCTTATTTCCTCCGGTATACCGGGGCCGTTATCGTTTACGGATATGAGAACCCGGTCTCCCTTATCTTTTATATGTATTTTTATTGTCCCCCCATCCTTGAGCACCAGAATCGCGTTTTCAATTAGATTTTCCATAGCCCTTTTAAACACTTTAACATAAAGCTCTATATCCGATTCATTGTCGGTTATTAAAATGAGTTCAATATTGCTTATATCGCAAGTAGGCTTCATCTCCTCTATAATTTGGGTAATAATCAGATCAGGATTGACTCGGACAGGCTTTTCAGGTCTAAAAATATTCAATAAATCAATAACCGAATTGTTCAATGAGTCAACCTGTTTTATAATCCTTTCAAAATAGCTGCGTTCTTTTTTAGATGTGGATGTCATCATTCCCAACTGTCCCAGTCCTCTTATGCTGGCAAGAGGATTTTTCAAATCATGTACGGCAATTGCCATCAGTTCTGATGAGGGAATCGTTTTCTTTGATGACTCTGAACTATTATTGGTTCTCGATTTCTTTTCTATTTCTTTTTCTATAGCATCCACACATGTCACTGCTATTGTCAACCTCCCCGGATGAGCATACTCGTTCAATACCGAAATATTAATAGCCCCAATTACTTTTGAATCGTTAAAAATCGGCACTCCTAAGCAGGAAAACGACTTATATATACTTGAAAAATGTTCAACACCGTATATGAAAACAGGTTGCTTCATTGATATTGCTGTTCCCCCACCGTTATTTCCTATGTACTCTTCTTTCCAGCATGCACCCAAACATAATCCCTTGTCTTTTCCTCCCAGTTCATCAGCAGGTCCCCGAATGTCTATAACCCAACTCTCGCTGTCAAGCAATGCAACCATGTGGGGTATACCGGCCAGGCTGAGAGACAGAAAATCCAAATATGGCCGTGCCGCCTCAATTAAGTAATCATTTTCCTTCAATTTCTGCTCCAATTCCTCTTTTGACAGGAATGCAAATTTCAAATTTGAAGGATCAACTTTCAGATTTTTGCATCGATTCCACGACTCCACTGTTATAGGACGTATAATGGGCTGCTCATCAATAGCCTTTTTTAGTTCATTCCATTCTTTTATTATGTCTACATTTTTTAGTTCTACGGAATTTTCCATCGCCAGCATCTTCTTGTACTCTCCCTCTCATCATTTCTAATCTCTTCATTTCCACACAGCAGTTTTTATTCGTCAAAAATAATAAATCTCCTTTATGTTTACCAATATTTCCGATTATTTCCCATAATGAAGATATGAATTTTTAAATTTAATATCCTTCAAACGCTGTATATACTTAGCCCTTATTCTTTCAAATACCCTACCCTCGAAATTTTAACGATTCGTGGAAATAAATAGTAGACGAAATATTAATTATACATTTTAACCCTAAAAAAAAATTATCCTGCGTATATATTAAGTAAGGGAGGTGAATCGATTGTATGACTAAGCCGGAATCAATTAAGAACCATACAAATAAGCTAAAACTAATAACATTGATTACCATTGTTACTCTTTGCATCACATGTTTTTCATCATTTGCACATGCCGCACAGTTTGTTTATGGAGATATTGACGGCAGCGGCAGTGTGGATTCTTTAGACCTTACTTTGATAAAAAGGTATATTTTAAGGACTATTGACTCATTCTGGTATGAATATGGAAAAGAAGCAGCCGATGTAAACGGAGACGGCTCAATTGACTCTATAGACTGCTCTTTGATAAAAAGATATGTTTTGCGTAAAATAGATAAATTTCCAGTCCAAACACAGCAACCTACGCCTTCACCCACAAAGCCCCAACCGACACCGACTGTTACTCCTAAAAGAGGAAATGTTACATACACCCTCATTACTGTTTCAAATCCAACCCAAGATCAAAAAGATGCATATCAGAGAATCAAAGATGCAATGGATAAAGCTGTGTACTACTACAATACCTATACCACAATCACAAAGGAACTTAGAGTGTATTATGAACCTTCGGTTTCAACCGCCGACGGCAATATAAACGGTACTATAAGATTCGGTTCTGACCGAAGCTATATGAATCACATTACGGCCATGCATGAAATTGCTCATACCGTAGGAGTCGGAACCTCCGGCAATTGGCGAAACTTGGTGGTCAACGGTGTTTACACCGGCAGCAACGCTACTGCGGTATTAAGAGAGGTTACAGGAGACCCCAATGCTGTACTTAAAGGAGACAGCACACATTTCTGGCCTTACGGCCTTAATTACACCAGTGAAGTTAAATCCGAAGCCGACTTAATAAACCACTGCAAAATTGTCGAGGCAATGAAAAAAGACGGACTATAAACTTATTCCTTCTTCTTCTGAATATAAATATAGTAAAGGGCATGGAGATAAGCTCCCATGCCCTTACAGCAATTTGTCTGTTATGTACCGTCTATCTAATTTGCTCTATCTTAAATTCATCCTCCAATTGGGCTACAACACCGTTCTCGCCTACCATATGTCCGGCACCCACTACTACAAAATAGGTCTTCTTTTCCGGGTCTGCCAGGTAACTTCTCACCTTTTCTGCCATGTTGTTATCCCTTAATGTCCAAATCTTTTCATTGAACTCTTTTAACTCTCCATTTTCAGTACCATCACTTTTGACCATTTTGGCAAGTTCTTCGGTATTGCCTTCTTTCCAACACTTTAACATGTAGCTAAACAAGTCTAAACTTGTTTGCGCCTCTTCATTATTCATATTACCTGTCTGGTCGGCAGCATTATCGGTTTCATTACCAATTTCCGATCCTTCATTTACTTGACCGGAAGGTAATACCGAAGCTAAGAACAGGCATTGAAGATCCTGTGAGAAAGAATCAAACATATCCACCTGGAATTTAACTCCTTCTATTTCTAATATATCCTTATTATCCGTAGCCTTTGAAAGGAAAAACACATCTACTCCAAGAATCCCGCTATATGAGTTTTCTGCAAGCTGCAGATTTTGAACCAACAGCGCTGCATACCAAGGCTTAAGCTTGTTGTATATTTCCTCTTGAACTCCATAAGGTGTAATGAACTCCACAAACGCATTATACAAGTCTTCAGGTATGTTTTGGTCAAGAGTGTTTTCATCCTCATACATACCCCTTTGCAGCATATATTGAGATGTTTCTTCCAGGTTGGAAACGTTTGCTTCCACAACCAGATAATCGGATTCTTCGTAAGCCTTCAATATGTCTTTTGACAGAGGATAAAGGGTCGGATCGGCCAAGTGTATTGAACCCAGCAAATAGACAGTGCTGTCTTCATCTGTTACCTTCCAGAAGGCACCTTTTGAATCCCTTCCCGATTCATATACGGCAAACTCATATGCATTTTTTGCAAACACCAACAATTCCTGTCTTGTACAGGTACTTTGAAGATCAAGGATTTCTTTGCTTCTGCCGTTTAATATTCCTTTTGATACGGAATACTTCACAATATCCAGGGAATTTTGAGGTATTGTATCAATATCCTTAAAAGTAAGATTTACATCGGCACTGAAATCAAATTCCGGCTGTGCAGCTTTAATTACATTGTACACACCCGTGACCATTTCCATCCTTGTAGCCTCTTTTTGCGGCTCAAATTTTTCCGTTTCCGTCAGTATACCGATTTTATAAGCTTTTAGTACCGCAAGGCTGTCCGTATCACTGAAAGGACTTTCCTCTACCGGGATAATTACATCTCCCGTCAATCTCTCATACACGCTCACACATACAGTACACAATTCCTCCCGAGTTGCCTTTGATTTATATTTTGCATACAACTCCTGAGGTGCAAGCCCATAAATCGCTGACCATTGCACCGCATCCAAAGCCCATGCATCCGGCTGCTCAACAGGTGCAGATATAAGCAGAGGCTGTTCTTCTGCATACACCAACATTTGCAGCGAAAATACCACTAGTAATGCTGCGATTATTGCTCTTAACCTTGCTGTCTTCTTCATTTCAAATTCCATCTCCTTTATGCTAATATTAATCAATATTATTTCACTAAAATGCGAATTTTGCAAGCCGCTTATTTGCAGGAAACAATTAACTTTTTCCCCTTAATCTTGCGAATAAAAATATAATAATATTTACAATTGCATTAATTAATAAATAATGAGAGGTTTGCTTGTGCATCCCTACGGATAGTGCAATAACAATAATAAAGCAGATAATATATTGCTTAAAAGCAGTTTTAGTAAATAAATCCGAAGTTCTGTTATAAGTACCGTAGAAATTATCAAATCTAATTCCTCTTGCAGCAAGAATTATAAATGATATTTTAAGTATATTTACAATTATTGCACACGAAAATAAAGCAAATATTATATTAAATCCGCATAAAATAAACATACCTCTTCTGTTCATATAGTTTTTTTTGAATAAGCAATATTCATATGAAACATAATGATCTGCAGGATAATTAACAATAAGCCAATCTAAAACTTTCTTTTCATAGTTTGCATCGGTGTATATTACTGTATTACGTGCTTCATCTGTTATATCGTAATTTTCTTGTTCAAGATATTTCATTATTCTGTTAATTCTTTCTTTACCGTTATCCTTGTTGTAAACGAAATATCCGTAATTATCGCTATCGTCAAAGGACACCATACATAAATGGTTATTCCAAAGTCCGACAATGGTATAATCCTTATTATTTAAAACTATTTTTTTGCCAATAGGGTTTTCCTCATCAATATCAAAATATTTTTTCAGCAATTCATTTGATATGACTACTTCATTTGAATTATTATAGGGTAATCTTCCCCGTATTATTTTAGTAACATCGCACGGCATTTCCACTTTGTCAACAAAAGCTAAAAGTTCATGGGGCATGGAGAAAATATATAAATCATCAGGCAACCTATCTTCACGATATGCATTTTTTATTTCATCAAATATTTTATATATATATTCAGTATCCGAAAGCAATATTTTTTTTACACCCGGGCAATCGGCTATATTGTCAAGATCACTAAAACATATCCTTTTATAGTATTGTTCATCATTTATTTTCAGTTTATTGCTCTTTGCATAAATCCTGTTTAGATCATCCCACTTCCAACCAACTTTGTATGTAACAACAATATCTTTTGAATCCGGAAGGTCTTCTATATCAAATAAAATAGAATATAAGAAAATGTTACCCCACACATTTGTTATCAGAGAAAACATTATTAAAAATGTACCGAAAACAGAAAACCCCGATAAAAACAATTTCATAATCATCATCCAAAAGTTTATCGTTTTTCATATTTACACGGTAACGCCAATTTTTCAAAGATTTCCATTGGGCTGAAAAAGTGTAATAAGGCAATAATAATTAAAGTATAGATATAAATCAATAAAAAATTAAAAATATTTTTAAAATGAAATCTACCGAACCGTTAATTATACTCCCTTAAAACCAATACCTTTAAATTATTATTGCCTTTTATTACCCAAACGAATCCCTCTCCTACCAGTATAAAGTTTAAGGTATCAAGCTCTTTTATCTTTTTTTATTTCGCTTTACAACAAGAATATAGCATACTTTTTTTCCGGTGTCACCGAAATGTTTCCAGTATATTCCGACAAAAATAATCACTTGCTTTTTTCGTTATCTTTTCGGAATCCACCACTTTTCTTCGGTTTGATTACGGATTTTTTTCGGTGTTCAACAATAAAATATATGCTATAATAAGCATGATGATACTTTTGTTGGATTGAGGGACAATATGGTTAGTATCTTAATGGTAGATGATCATAAGGCTGTATTAAGCGGTACAAAAATGCTTTTAGAAAGTCACGGCATGCAAGTAACAACATGTTATTCCGGTATAGATGCTCTGGAGATATTGAAGGAGCATTCTTTTGATGTTATGATTTACGACCTTAAGATGCCTGATATGAACGGATTGGAATTAACCAAGAAAACTTTGGAGATTTATCCGGATGCTACAATAATCATATTATCCGGAGAAAACATAGCCGAAAACTTTGACATCCTTGTTAGTTCAGGTGTCAGCGGTATAATCGACAAATCCTGCAGTGACAGTCAATTGATTACCGGTATACACATGGCTATGGAAAAGATGATGATACTTCCCCTTGATCTTGTCCGAAAACTGACTACAAATAAAAACCAGACAAATGAGAGCAGCAGCAAAATAGAAGAGCCCTTGACCGATATCGAACTGGAAATTCTTCAGCAAGCTGCCGCGGGTAAAACAAACAAAGAAATCGCCGATGCGCTCAAAATGGTTCAACGCAATGTTGAATACCATCTAAGCCATATTTATAAAAAATTAAATGTACCCTCCCGGGTTCATGCTATTCGGAAGGGTATCTCTCTTAACCTGATAAAAAGCTGAAATATGATTAGCAGGCAACCACCTTTTTAGTGGGAAACTGGCAGGAAAACTCAAGCCCATGTCCCAACTCGGAGCTCATGGAAACAGTTCCGTTGAGCAACCGGATTCTTTCTTTTATTCCGTTTAATCCTAAATGTTTGTTAGTATCTATTTTTGTATTTAAATCCATACCTATACCGTTGTCATTATAGTAGATAACAAATTTTTCTACATCCTGCCGGAGCATCAAATCCACTTCGGTAGCCTTAGAATGTGCAATAGCGTTGTTTATCAACTCCTGAACAACCCTGTAAACCGTCAGCAGCTCTTCATATTCCAGTCTCGAATCGACATTAAAGGCTTCAAAATTTATAACAATATTGGATTTTAAAGATGCGCGTTCAATTAACCTGTCAATAGCCATGACAATGCCTTTTTCGGAAAGGAAAGAAGGCAAAAGCTCATTACAGGTTTCACGAATCATCAATATAACTTCGTCAAACTCTTCCTCCATTTTCTCCAACCGGTTCAAAACATCATCTTTGCATGCAGACGGATTTTCAAGAAAATTACTTACATCTCTTCTCATTTTTATAATGCTCTGAAGTATCTCGTCATGTAAATCCGAAGCCAGTCTCTTTCTTTCCTTTTCGGAAATCTGCAAAAATACTTTGCTCATCCACGAAGGAGCATCTCCTCCGTTCTCAAAATCCATAATCTTGTCGGACAGCTCTTCAATCAAAGTCAGATTTTCATAGAAAACGGCAATATATCTTGAAAGCAGCCTGATAGAAAGCTTATCCCTTTGACTTAAGCTCACATTTTGACCGTCAATAAACAGTAACCTGTACTTGTCATCAACAAGTCCGATCAAAGTTAGAAATCCTTCATTAACTTTAACCAAATTACCGATTTTAAGGCATTCTATATTTTCCCTTAAGTACTTCTGTATATAATGGTAAGGTAGATTTAACTTTGTCTTGTCCGCTTGAATACTCTCACCGTCAAATTCCAAAATATCCACCGATTCCACCGAAAGGGCATTTTTAATATTAACTATAATTTTTTGATCCAATTCCTCAATTTTGTGGGATTTTGAGAGGTCTATAAGGCTGTTGTTAATTCGAATTTCGCTGTCGTTAAATACACCCACCAGCTCGTCAAAGGCCACCTCCAGCTCACCGATTTCATCCCTCTTGTTGGTATCAAACTCAACCGAATAATCTCCCTCACGAACTTTTTTGATTTTACTTGTCAATTTTCTCAAACGCCGGGTTACCACTCCTATGGTCAGCCACGATATCCCAAGAACGACAATTACTGCAGCAGCAGTAAAAAGCACGATTCTTTCCTTGGTTTGTGCCATAAGATCATATATATCCTTTGCCTCAATGTCAATTCCGAGAACTCCGATTATATCCCCCTCAGAGTTCAATAACGGCACATAGGAAGCAAGGTTTGCTCCCCACTGACGGTCATTCGTAAGTTCACCGATAAATACCTTACCTTCATCTATTGCCGCTTCGAGATACTCATATGTATTTAGCTCAACATCTCCCGGAAGGGAAACATCGTTCCCCTGGTAGTCCAATGGGAAAGCATCTAAAACATATATGGTTTCCCCTGCCTTGGTTTTTGTCATTATATAAAGATATTTCATCCTGTAAATTCTTTTAAAGTCCCACAACTGCTCTCTCAGACTCTGATACTCCGGCATGTTGAGTATTTCCTGCACATTCCCTTTTTCTTCTCTTATTTGAAGAGTTCGTTCCGTAACTTTTTGAAGTTCATCCATGTCAATATTATATGCAACGTTTTCTACTATATTTTTAGCCTTTATATCTATAGACTCAGAGATTAAATCAATAGAGGCAACATAAATGGAATATCCCAAGGCTGTCCCTATAACAATTATTATTATTGAAAATAATAAATTCATTTTTGTGCGTAACTTCAAAAGTATCTCTCCCCTGTCATTTTAACTGTACTGTCTAAAAATAAGTCAACCTTCCCGTCACATCCAAAACCTTTCTGAGTCTGCTGATTTTTCAAAAAATACTGTCCATATATCTTATCTACTTGTTTCTTTCATAAATAATTCTAAGCCCTTCCAAGGTCAGAAGTCCGTTGATCTCGTCAATAGTCTCGGATTCACTGGCAATAAGCCTTGCCAAACCACCCGTAGCTATAACTTTTATGTTGCTTTCATTCATTTCCTGCTTTATTCGCTTTACTATATAATCAATCTGTCCGACATATCCGTAAACCATGCCTGACTGCATACTGGAAACAGTGTTGCGCCCAATAACCGTTTTGGGCTTTGCAATATCTATTTTCGGAAGCTTCGCTGTCTTTTGGAACAATGCCTCGTATGATATCTGTACTCCGGGGCAGATAACTCCTCCAAGGTATTCACACCGAGACGAAACGGCACAGAAAGTTGTTGCGGTACCAAAATCAACTATAATAACAGGTCCGCCGTAAATTTCATATGCCGCCACCGCATTGACAATCCTGTCCGCTCCCACATCTCTGGGATTTTCATACATTATGTTTATGCCGGTCTTTATTCCGGGTCCTACAACCATCGGCGTCTTGTTAAAATACTTTCTTATTGCATGCTCCAAAGAATACATTATGGGCGGAACTACTGAAGCTATAATTATTGCCTCAATTTTTTCAAAATCAATCTTTTCATAATTGAAAAGATTGAGCATGAACATTCCTATCTCATCCGACGTTTTTCCCCTGTCGGTGCTCATCCTCCAATGATTTATAAGCTTCTTTCCGTCATATACTCCCAAAACAGTATTGGTATTACCAACATCCATTACCAGTATCATTTCTCTCCTCCAAAATGCCTAAACTCCAAGCTTCAATCCCTTTATCTCTTTAATTTCGAGCATTATTTCCTTTTCTATTCTCATTATATCCGACTTAATGTCTTCAACGGTCTCTTCAGTCTTGGTTCTGCCGGAATCCCGGGACGAATAACCGCCACCTGCATTTTTCAACTGTCCGCTGTCTTTCTTTCCCTTATGGTAGTTATTTTCTCTTTGGTGATTTCCATCCTTGCCGGAATAAGAATTTTTCGAAGATGAAGCATTTTCTTTATTTTGCTTGTTGTCTTTATTATTAAACTTATTCCCTTTCAATATGTTTCCGGCCTTGTTTGAGAAATTTCCCCTTCCGTTGTCCTTATTTGTCCCCTCGCCGCCGGACTTTTTGTGAAAATCCTTTTTTCTTCTATTCCTGTTGTTTAACCCGCCGTTATTGTCATTCCCGTCAAAACTACTGCTAATGTTACTCATGCCGCCATTATTACTGTTGTTACTATCAACCACAGTTAATCCCCCTTTTGAAATTATATATCCCCGCCGCCAAGTATCAAATTTAAAACACGAGGATAATCGTTTACTGCAATTTACATGGCATTAAAAGTTATCGTCAAAATTGCAATTTTATTAAATTGATATTTCATATGAGGCCCAGCAAACTTTTAGCGTTTAATCCCAATATGGCCTCCTCTGCCTCCCTGTCCAAATGGAGGCTTTTAAGCTTTTCAATTTGTTCTCCCTGGTCCGTCCACGGAGAATCGGTTGCAAAAAGAATTCTCCCGTAACCATGGTTTGCAATAATTCTTTTTGCCTGCTCGTCAGTGATAAAGCCTAAACTGTATGATGTGTCCAAGTAGATGTCCGTTCCCACCAAAAAACGTTCCACGTCATCCCAACAAGAAAAACTTCCCATATGTGCAGCAACAATTTTGCCTTTCGGAAAGGCCTCCAGCACCCTTCGAAATCTCTCAGGAGTTGCATGGTACGGTGCGGGAAGACCGATATCCACACCTGCGTGGAAAACAATTATCAAACCCAACCCAAAAGCAGTCTCATAAATAGGAAACATTTTCCGGTCGTCCACGTAAAAGTTCTGATAGTCCGGGTGAAATTTAATACCTTTAAGTCCTAGATTCTTAATCCTGAAAAGCTCGCTTTTCCAATTTTCATTGTCCGGATGAATGCTTCCAAAGGCAATTACCTCATCGTCTTGAATCTCAGCTGACCAGTTATTTATAGTCTCAGTCTGTGACGGCTTTGTAGCAATGGAAAGGACAACTGATTTTGAAACACCGGCTCTTCTCATCGATTCCTTCAATCCACTTATTGTTCCGTCAAGTCTTGCAGAAATGCCGGAACGTTCAGCAAGCTGCGAGACAGCTCTTGAAGCAAGCTTGTCAGGAAAGCAGTGCACATGGAAGTCAATAACCATTTTAATACTCTCCCAACACAATACTATATTAAACCATATAATAATTAAATCTATATAAAAGCCGCAAGGCTAGCTATATCCCAAAAGTCCCCTTACGGAAACTTCCCCCGAGGAAACTTCCCTGGTTACTCCGTCGCTGCACCGGACCAAAAGCCTTCCCTTAGTGTCCACATCCAGCGCAGTACCGGTATATTGCTTTGTTCTATAGTTGATGCACACTTCTTTTCCCAAGGTTATGCAATATTTTTTCCATTCTTTTACAACATCATCTCCATTGTCACTATTTACTTTATCATATACTTCTTCAAATTTAAACAGAATCATTTTAATTAATTGAGTCCTTTTTATTTTTGAGATGTCTAAGCCATGTTTTTCCTTCAAATAAATTCCCAAGGATGTTGCTTTATCCCTGATTTCCTCCGGAAAATCCGATTCTTGCTGACTGAAATTTAAGCCTATTCCCGATATAAGAAAATTAACTCTCTCCATCTCCATGTTCATCTCAGTCAATATTCCGCAAACCTTTTTTCCGTCCAATATTACGTCGTTAGGCCATTTTATTCCCGCTTCAATGCCCAGCACCTCGTTTAAAGCCGAAACCACCGCCAATGAAGCTGCAAGGGTAATGACCTGAATTTCTTCCGGACTTATAACAGGGCGCAAAACCACCGACATCCAAATTCCCTTGTTTCCCATGGAATGCCAGCTCCTGCCCATTCTTCCTCTTCCTTCGGTCTGGATCTCGGCAATAACAACAGTCCCTTCTTCACAGCCTTCCTGTGCAAGCCTTTTGGCATAATTGTTTGTAGAGTCAACCTCCTCCAAGCAATGAACGTTTTTGCCGATAATCTTTGTATTAAGGCCGTTTTTAACTTCAAAGGAATTTATTATATCCGGAACAAAGCTTAATCTATAGCCTTTTTTTGAAGAAGACTCAATTACATAGCCTTCTTCTTTTAACTCCTTAATGTATTTCCATACGGCAGTTCTGGATACGTTCAAATCCATGCCCAGTTGCTCACCCGAAACATAATTTCCGTCGGCATTCTTCAATTTTTGTAATATTTTGTCTTTCACCTTTATCATCTCATCAAAATTTATTATTCGTTTTTAGGCTTCTTTATCGTATAAGCTCTTCCTATCTCATTGTCAAGGAAAACAACTATGTCCTTGCCCTCTTCCTCAATCTTAATCAACTTTCCTTTTTGTACCAAATTGCAGTAGTAATAATACAGCAATGTATCGTTAAAACCGGGATTTTCTTCTTTGTAGTCCTCAATAAGGTTGTTTAAATAAAGCTCCTCGGATTTATCAATTAAGATAGGTGAATCCAATCTTCTGTCCAAAAGACTTATTTGGTCACCTATAACCGTACTGGTAACAAGGCATTCCGGGAGTCTGTATAAACCGAAAGTATAATTTTCAATCGGCATCACCGAATCGAGATAAAGCTTCATGACCTCAGGGTGATTGAGTCCTACTTCGTAGAGATACCTGTCCGCGACAAAGCAGTACCTAGGGTACAACTCCAGCTTAACACATCTCAAGCTTTCGGACCGGTACTTTTCCATGTCATCCTTGGGATTCAAAAGAGCCGATAAGCACTTTTTTTTATCATGCCCTATATGTACTTCCTTATCAAACCACACTGACAGCTTCAGACCGCACTCTACAGCATTTTCAACTTCCTCAGCAGGAATATAGTAGTAAACCTCTACCATAAAGGACACCCCCATCGGAAACTCCCACTTAGTCTTTGCAAGATAACGCCAATATTTAGTATATAAAAAACACCAAAAAACTACAACTGCACTTTAATTATTGTATCAGATTCTAAGGAAATCACAAATTGATATTTTTTTATATAACTTTATCCCGTTACGGTCACTGCATTTTTTTATTGCCTCATCTATAATTATACCAAATATCTTCTTCTCACTACAAATTTCCTTCAAAGGTACCAGAACAAATGCCCTCTCAAACATTCGGGGATGGGGAATTATCAGCTCCGGAGTATCCAAGGTCAGATCATCATAAAGTAGCATGTCTATATCAATTGTCCTCGGTCCCCAGCGTATTTCCCGTTTTCTCTTCAAAAGATTCTCTACCCTTTGCAGCTCTGTAAGAAGCACTTCGGGATCCAATGAAGTATTAATCAAGGCAGTCATATTTAAAAACCGGTCCTGATCGGCATAGCCCACAGGATCTGTTTCGTAAATTCCGGAAATATTAACAAGTCTGACATTATCAATCTTACAAATTAAGTTTAGGGCACTAATCAAATAATTTTCTCTATTTCCCATGTTAGAGCCCAAAGATAAATATACCTTATGATTCATCTCTAAATCTCTCAATCTCAACCCCTACCCATGCAAAATCTCCGTCAATGGGAGCATCCGGCTTTCTAACACGGACAATAATTCGTTCTATTTCCTTAAAGGTCGACAGTATTTCCCGGGAAATTTTATGGGCAAACGTCTCAATAAGTCGAAATTTGTTGTTTTCATTTATTAATTTAATCATGTCATAGATCTTCGAATAATCCACGGTTTTTTCCAAATCATCGGTTTGTCCGGCTTCCTTAAGATCCAAAAAAGCTTCTACATCTATATAAAAAAACTGCCCCTTTTCCCTCTCCGAAGGAAAAACTCCATGATAGCCATATAGCTTTATATCCTTCAATACTATCTTGTCCACAATGCTCCTCCCGCAAACAGTCTATATTCTAACCATCGCATCGGTCATTCTTACCACCCGGGTCATCTCCTTTACATCATGAACCCTGACAATATCCACTCCGTTGGCAATACCTAATGTCACGGTTGCTGCAGTACCCTCAAGCCGTTCATTGACCGGCAGCTCCAATACATTTCCTATCATGGATTTTCTTGATGTCCCGAGTAACACCGGAAGATTAAGAGTTCCCAGTTCCTTCAGCCTTCTCATTACCTCCAGATTGTGCTCTAAATTTTTACCGAAACCAATGCCCGGATCAACCACCATGTTTTCTCTTGCTATACCGGCTTCCTCTGCTATTTCTATGCTCTTTCTCAAAAACCTTATGATATCTCCCATAATGTCACGGTACTCCTTGATGTCGCTGTTATGCATCATTATTACTCCGGCACCGTTTTTGGATATTACCTGCGCCATGCCCGGATCCCTTTGAAGACCCCATACATCATTTACAATACATGCACCGGCTGCAATAGCCTTTTCTGCCACCAATGCCTTTGAAGTATCTACGGATACGGGAACATTCAACTCCTTTGAAAGCTTTTCAATTACAGGTACCACCCGGTTTATTTCCTCAAATACATCTACCGGCTGATGTCCGGGTCTTGTGGATTCCCCACCGACATCTATTATATCAGCACCGTGCTCCACCATCTCCCTGGCCCTCTTTACAGCATTTCCCAATTCAACATACTGGCCTCCGTCGGAAAATGAATCCGGTGTCACATTTAAAATTCCCATCACATAGGTTTTCTCTCCCATGGGAAGCCTGTACTTTCCGCACTCAAAATATTTCGGTTTCCCCTCTTCCAGTCCTTCCAAGAGCCTCTGGATTTCATCGGCAATCTTTTTAAGGCTTCCGCTTTGCACACCGAGCTTGTAAACCAATCTCTTGTACTGGCTGTATGTACCCATTAAAAGTACATCACTGCTCTCAACACTAAAATTGGCCACACCTCTGTTTACTGCGGCATCACCGCCTTTACCCAGCATCTCCTGTTTTATTATATTTGCAGCATAAGTGCTTATGTTTTCAAGTTTCATGGTTATAAACAACGCCTTCGGCGAAAGCCAGGGTATGCTTGATGCATCCACGCCTATTCTCCGTATTTCCTCCCGGGCTTCATGCATATTGTCGATATAAATAATTCTTGCGTTAACCATGGGGTTACTCACATCCTCCTATTAGTTATTCTGTTTCGGGTTAATATTTAGGGTTAATTTCGAAAAACCGGTTATGGCTAAAAATACTTTATTTCTGCACTAATGTTCGAATCACCCACCGTTATGATCCCATAGGAATAATGCTCCTGCCATCTTTTATCGGTGGGAGAGCCGGGGTTCACACATAATATGCCGTTAACCGTCTCATTAAAGGGTACGTGGCTGTGACCGAAAACCACACAATCCACATTATCTCTTGAGAATGCTGCTAACGCTGCATATAAAGTATTGCTTCCCCTGCCGTACCCATGAGTAATCCCTATCCTGAATTTCCCGGCCTTTATAATTTTTTTATCGGGCAGCTTGCTCCTTATATATTCATCATCATTATTTCCCGCCACCGCTTCTACCGGTGCTATCTCCTCAAGCTCGTACAGCACATAATCCTTCAAAAGGTCCCCGGCATGAATAATAAGGTCCACTCCTCTCAGGCCTTCCATAAGTGCCGCTGGAAGAGCCTTTGCCCTTGAGGGAATATGTGTGTCCGACACAACTCCAATTTTCATAAATTTTATTTTCCTCCGTCATTAAAAACCTTTCTCAATATTTCTCTAAGGTCCTCCTCAGCCACTGTCCTGGCATTGGAAGTAATGCTTCTTTGCTGCATTGCAAGACCTGCGTACATCTCCATTTCCTCTTTACTCAAAGTTAGATCACAAGGCAGCAGTTTGTCTATTATATCACCCAACTCGTCAATGGATGACATCTTTAAAAGCTTCAGTACATTGTCTATTTTTTCTCCGGCTGCCTCATAATTATACTTTAAGTATTCCCTGACAAGATAACCGTTGGCCCTTCCGTGGGGAATATCCTTAAAATATGTAAGAGAATACCCCAAGCCATGTATTAATGTTGTGCCGGTATGGGATATAACCATTCCTCCAAGCATTGACATGTACAAAAGCCTCTCCCTCACTTCAAAGTCGAGCCGGTTTTCTAAAAGATTCTCAATACATTCCCCGAATATACGGATGGCCTCGATTGCCAGTATATCACTGACCGGAGTGCTTCTTCTCCCGAGATAGCCCTCAAGGGAATGAGTAAAAGCGTCCATAGCAGTATCCACCGTAGTTTGGTAGGACATGGATTCGGTATACCGTGTGTCAAGGAACGCCACTACCGGAAATGTATCCTCATTCCCAAAGCTCTTTTTGGTTTTCAGATCATTTCTTGTGAGAATGGAATATGGTGTTATTTCGCTCCCTGTCCCCGCTGTAGTAGGGATCGCAATTATCGGCAGCGGCTTGTTTTCAAAAACGTTTTTGTACAAATCAACAGGATCAATATTGTTGCTTGCTAGGACCGCAACTGCCTTTGATGCGTCCAAGGGAGAGCCTCCGCCTATTCCGACGATAAAATCGGCACCGAATTCCCTTGCCAAATCTCCCCCTTCCTTTACGTTTTCAAGGGTGGGATTGTTCAAAACCCTGTCATAAATACTATACTCAATTCCGCACTCCTTCAGTGCCTCAACCACATCCCCAAGGGCACCGCTCGCCTTTGCAGAATTTTTCCCCGTAACGATAAAAGCCTTCTTCCCAAACTCCTTAAATATTGCCTTATTGCTTTCTATACAGCCTTTTCCGAATAAAGCCTTGGTACCTATCATAAATTTGAAGTTCATATATTATCAATTCCCCTCTTTATTATTCAGTAACAATTATTTCTTATTATAATACAATAAATTCTATTTTAAAAGGCATTGCATGCGGGCAAGTTATTTATAAAATTTCGGGATATTATAATATTCATCTCAAGGGAATCCTCAAGTGATTTAAATCGATATACATGGTATAATTATACTGGCTCCAAAAGCCTTTAGTTTAGATAGGATTTCGCTGTTATGATATTTGACAATTTATGTATGGACTAAAAATTGTGAAGAAAACACTCAAAAACCCGAGTTTTGTCGATACAGTGTCTTTATATTCTTCATATTTTCTTCACTAAAAGCAAAATGTATTAATATTTGGAGGACTGGCCTATGGGAAAAGAAATCGAAAGAAAGTTTATAGTTGAAGGCAATGAATATAAAGAATTATCAAAAGCAGTTTTATACCGTCAGGGATATTTATGCTCCGACATGAAACGCACAGTCAGGGTCCGTGTTTGCGGAAACAAGGGATATATAACGGTTAAAGGAAAATCCCGGGGTTTAACAAGACCCGAATATGAATATGAAATTCCTGCGGATGATGCAAATGAAATGCTGGAAAACCTATGCGAAAAGCCTATTATAGAAAAATTCCGATATAAATATTCCTTCGAAGGCTTCATCTGGGAAATTGACGAATTTCTTGGCGAAAACCAAGGACTGGTTATTGCCGAAATCGAACTTCCGGATGAAAACACTAAATTTAGCAAGCCCGTCTGGATTGGGAAGGAAGTCACAGGAATGCCTGAGTACTACAACTCAAGCCTTGTACAAAATCCCTATAAAAACTGGAAACCTTAACATCCTGTAAATTCCCTCTTTAATTCAATCCATGTAGCTGTCCCTCTTATTGAAGGTCATCTGCTACACTGGACCAATAATCTCTGATATTACCTACTATGCTTGAGAAATGTTCATGGGGCGTCTTACTGTCCCATTCTTCAAATCGGCTGAAAGTATGTCCCTCTGCCACCGTAGTTGGGCAGTTTTGCTTAATGTACGGTCCCGATAAACCTGCCATCCATCCGGATTTTTCCCAATCCTTTTTGCTGTCGCATCTGAATCTGAAAAGGTAGTACTCCAAACCTTCCTCTTCAAATACATTCATAAGCTCTATTTCATCAGGTACTCTTCCCAATTCCGTAGGATATACAAGCCAGTCAACCATATTGGATTCGGCAAAATACTTTTGGTTTTTGAACTGCTCAGGATATATTTCATCCTTTCCCATCTCAACAAGGCTGTCATAAAACCAGTTTCTCACTTCGCTGTCCCCTGCAATATCCATTACGTCTTCTTCGCGCAAATCGCAGCCATGCTTCAGAAGAGACATTGCAGCAAACATCTTTAATTTCATATCTTTTATTTGCATAAGCCCTTTTAGGGCAAGAGTTACCTTGGGATCCTTAATATATCCGGCAAGATCAAAGTAAATGCCTGCCTTACTCCTTAAGGAAAGATATTCCTCATCGTCCCAAATTGAATTTGTATCTATTTTCAAATCATAACCGTTAACCTTATCTGCCATGTCTACAATGTCATTTACAATCGTTTTTTTATAATCTGCCAATGAAGACTCATCAACCAAATCACAGTTAAAGTAATTCAACAGAATGAGGGATATTTGACTTGCTATCTCTTTATTGTCCATGAATTTCAAAAGTCCCGGGAAAAGTATTTGAGGAAATCTTGGTCTCTCGTACAAACTCCCACAGGGCAAGCTTTTGAGTTCTGCATAGTCTTTTCCAAGCAGCTTGAGATATACAATCAATGCCTGCTCACTCTCGTAAGTAGACAGAAACTGCAGTGCAGATATCTTGGCATAGGAATTTAAGTTATCATATATATCCTCAATCTTGCCGATATATTCTACATAAGGCTTTACTGCACATATGTCTATCAGTTGGGTGGATATATCCTGCCAGTCATATTTGGCCGGTGGAAACGTGTTTTTAGCCATCTCCAATACTCTCAAGCCCTGATCCACACTTAGTTGGAGATTCTCCAGCTTACTTAGAGCATCTTCCCTTATTTCCTGAAGCGGATTGTTAAGCTGAGAAAACATAGTATCCAAAACATCTTCTTTCTTTCTAAACAAATTAATTATCCCCATATACATCTACCTCACTAAGCCTTATAAATTGGCAAAACACTTTTCCAACATACACATTTATTAAGAAAAGTATATCATGTATTATCTGCCACGAAAATAGTTATATAAGAAAAAACTTCATCTTTTTTTAATTTTTCATCCAAAAACCGGCAGATCCCATGAATCAATTATTTTCTGAGCTTCATTCAATTTTGCGTCAAAAGTTGATGTTTCGCCCAAATAAGTAAACACAACAAAAATTCCGTTATAATTGACAGCTATGAACTGCTCTTTTATATAACCGCCATCCGACTTGCTTTGCCCTGAAACAGTTATACGTACGGCATCATACCCTTTCCACTTAAAATTCTCACTGCTTATGATTTTACCGTTATTGACAGAGTCCTTGGCACTGTCGGTCATAGCAGGCTTGAGATCATAAATCGACCAACCTGTGCCAAAACTATAATCCGTATCTATTATAATTGCACACCATTTGCTTGAATCTGTTTTGTCTTCATATGAGATAACCGGCGATTCCTCATCATAGGCCGGAAGATTCCATGAATCGGGAACATTAATCGTATATCCCTTTGAGTTGTAGTATTCGTTCATGCCTTTCGGAACGGTATACGAGTTATTCAAATCTGACGGCACCGGAACCGCTATTACTGTCTCACCTAGCATATACCTTACATTTCTTCTGAACTCATAAGGCTTTATTCCTTCCAGTGTATCCCGGCTTCCCGTTATAACGGTCTCCACACTCTCCAATACTATCTTGTCAAAATCATTTCCGTCGGTATATACGCCATATTGCATAGTGATATGACATTTGCTTGTTTTATCTTTTAAAACATCAAAAGGGCCGTTAAGGGCATAAGCGAGACTCTCTCCTTCAATTACAACACGCTGATTATTATTTTCTTTTACAACCAGGCATGCAAACGATGCCGCCAACGTCTCTTTATCCTGAACATCTATTTTTGATTCGCCGGACTTTTCCTTCTTAATCCATTTATCACGATAATCGGGCTTTTTATATATACTGGTTCCGTCATCATAAATTTCAGTTTTAACATTTCTTCCGCCTACATTTTCTGTAAGCTGGATGTATTCCGTCCCTTTATTCGGGTCCGATATAATATCATATGTAAGTCTTCCTATCTCATTACCGGCAATCTTCAAGACCTCTTCCTGTATTATATGAACAGGCCTTTTAGGGTTATTGACCTCAGAATTCACAATGGCGCTTACCAAATTCAACCTATCCTCGTCGGTAATGACAACGCTGTAAGCGGATTTGTCCCAAAAAACCAATTTAGACAGGCTTTGTGCGACAAATCTGGTAGGTATGTAGGTCCTGTCCTTGTAAATAACGGGCTCTGCATCCAATTCAATTTCCACGCCGTTAACCGTAGCTTTTTTATTGCCTATTGCAAGATATATTTCCACACCGTCATGAATAATTCTAACCGACCTATTTGTCGGATTCCATATAATATGCTCATCGTTATTCTCCACACCCAGAGCCACCAAAACTTCCCTTAAACCCAAAAGAACACGTCCGTTACAGTTGATCGGAACATTCGTCAGGTCCAATTGTTTTCCGTTAACAACTACTTTTAAAGTAGGCGTTTCCACAATGACAGGATTGGATTGTGCAAAAACACCGCAAGCAAAAAAACAAAGACACAATAGTGTTATAGCTAAAAAAGTAACTTTTTTCATAAATTGCTCCTCCTCTAAAAAGTAAAAAATAAGCTTAAACACCATTAATACAGCTTTTAGTATATTCAGCAAACATTGCAGAATTGTAAATTGTCATAATTAACAGGCAAAAAACAACCATTTATACGATATAGTAACATAATTATTCCTGTAAATGCAATAATAAGATATCATATGTTTTGAGCAACAATTCTTTTTAGTTTATCAGCCAAATCATCGTCAATTCTATTGTTCAAATTTCCATAGTAGAATTGCTTTTCGGCAATTAGTATACATCCTAAATAAACAATAGGATCGTCATACACATCTAGCTTTTTTCCGAAAAAGGATTTTCTGACCCATGAAGGAGAATAGACAAATTAGTCTTTATAAAAGATAAATCTTTACCCCCCTCTTAATAAATCAATTTTTTACAATTATACTTATCAGGTTAATAGCTAAAAATCAATTTTGATTATAACACCTCGGTTCAAATTAAATTTTTCAATTGGAGAAAACATCTTTGAGTGCCTATAAATGACATAATCAAAACCAATATTATAATTTCTATGCTATATCAAAAAATAATCTTATTCACAAAGTCATCTCCTTTTAATCATTTGCTTTAATGCTTATACGCAGTATTCACATATCCCTTAAATAATACGCCTTCAATATAAATCTATAATTATCTTTTCATAATTTGAGTATATAAGCAACTTGCATAAAATATCACAGCCAATATCAAACCTACAGAACTTAAAATAACACCTGCCAGTGCAATTTTGTTTTTGAGGATTTCAATACTGGAATTGCGTAAATTATGCCCAGTACACTTGCTATTATAAGCGGAAAAGAAGGTATGCTCATAACACCCATAAAAAGACTCAGCAAAGAACAATTAAGCTTTTCATTTTCCGGCATCTCATTATTAGACTTCTTTGCTATAATAAGAAATACATCACTAAACGGAGCACCTAATGAACAACCAAGTGCAATTAAAATACTTCTCAAAATATTGATTTCATTAAAACCAATAATTAACTCCAATAATAATCCTCCGGGAAAAGCAACCATAAAACATTTTAACCCCAGAAATATTCTATTCTTCATTGAAATGGTCATTCTAATTCCTCCTTTGCTTCATCTTTTCATATAAGTGTTATTTTTACTCAATATGTTCTTTACATATCCAAAAAGCATAAAGCCGCCAATAACAATAAATGCACCAATAATTGCTTGAAGTACAATAATTCCTGTAGCATATGCCAGCAAAAAAATCATTGCACACGCTAATAAAAATATAATAGATATGGGCATTATTTCCACAAAAATCCATTTTTGATAATAACCTCGGACAGCAATATACTTATTTTCTTTTACAGTACAATTTCCTTTACTAATTGAAAATGGTAAACTGGAAGAAAATTTATTGGCCGCAATTTCTATATCTGCATCGGAATTATTGTCCAAAGATATAATTAACATTAAATCATACGGAATTCCAAAAGCACCATACTCACCTGTTCCTCAAAATATACATAACAACCAATATAAGAACATCTTCAAACCACTTTTACTCTCACTAAACATGGCATTTTGAAAATAACATTTCAATTCACCCTGTGCTTGTGAGTTTGGAATTCCAATAATAAATTTATTCTTTTCATAAATATATTCTATAGGTTTATCGTTAAGAGTTACTCTTAGATAATAGTTTGACCGCAGTAAATTATCTTTTATAATTACATTCATAAATTATCTTGCCCTTCCTTTTTTCTTCTAATAATTTGTAATAATACCTTGCAATCCTGCCCGTAATTATATAAATCATTAAAAATGATGAAAAAAACAACACTAAAGAAAAAAACCGGATATAATTATAAAAGATTATTGCTAGTGTTACTGATATGCAGTAATTTACAACAATAATATTTGTATCCGTTTTGTGTATGCTATAGTATTCTCTAAATGCATCTTTAATCTTTAATACCCTTGAAAAATCAAATACTGCAATAGCTAATGTCATTAATATGAATATAGAATATTCAGGCTGAATACAAAAAGGAATAACAAGCAAATACATTGAGACATTTAGTTTGCTTAAATGTTTCGAAAATGAAAGCTTTTTAAGCTCTTTACCAACATTCAATAAATCATTAATTTCTTTATTAAAATTAAAACCATTTTTACATAGTATTCTATTTATTTTTATTGAAATAACGGTGCTGATAAGAATAATTATAATTAACATTACCCCTACAATGTATATATTTATATATAATAATATCTGTTTAATATTAAACAGTATGCTTAATGAAATCATCATCATTAAAGCATTTGCATATAAATACTTGCGAGCTTCTAAATATCTAGGCGGATTTAATAAAATACAATAAAACAAGCAAACACATAATACTAGAAGCAAAGGTGCCCAACATATAATCAGCAATAGGATTCCCCGTAATGAATCAAAAAAAGACATATTATGTGGCATAATATAGACCACACTTATTAAAATTAGAAAGTGTGATAAAAAGGCAAAATACGCAGATAAAGAAGCAATATTTGATTTAGCCGGCATAATATATCCCCTTAATCATTTATTCTGAGTTTGCTTTAGCAAAAAATTCTTTTATTTAAAAAGCAATATTTCTAATATAAAACTTATAAGAAGTTATTTACAAAAGTCTACTTCATCTCTTCCCTCGAAAATATAATAGTAAATATATCCATATAATACTATTATACTGTTACATTATATAAAGATGAAGGTATTGAAAACAAAATGCTTGCAATAATAATTTACCTTTGTTAGTTAACTTTTAAAAAAACCTGTTCATAGTCGAACAGCTTATAAAAAATATATGCTATCGGAAGCAGAAGAGTTAGTAGATGTCCCCTTTCCAATGATAGATATTCCAAAAAGTATACACTCCTTGTACAATTATTATTGTATTAAATCAGTGGCAAAAGCGACTATTCGACACATTAATAATCATAGTTAACATAATACTTTAATTTCATATTTTTTTAAACATCAAGCACTTCTACGTGCCAATGCCCAGGGAATAGCGGCAGCTTCCAAATTCTGCCGTCTGCGGTTTCCCATCTATGACCACCTGCCAGCCATTGTCTCTATTTTCTTCCTTCAAACCACCAATAGATATTTTTCCACATACCGGTGTTATGATTACTAAAAGGATGTTAGATACAAACTTCAGTTGTTTACTTTAAAGTTGTTTACTTTAAAGTTGTTTACTTTAAAAATGTTATCATATAATTGATACTATTTCCATAAATTTGGGCATTACTTAAACGAGTAATCATTCATACAGCCGAAAATTCCAATAATAAAAGCAGAACCGCATGGTTCTCCATGCAATCCTGCTTTTTGTCTACTATACAATTAGTCTATTCCCCGATACTCTCTATAGCTTTCTCTGCAAATTCCGTAGTCACTATTGCTTCATAAGGAGCTTCCTTTTCAAGCTCTCCTGCAAGGCTCATTACCTTCTGCAAAAGCTGCAGCGACTCACTTTTTAGTACCGGATCCTTGCTCCATGCATCCGTCTCCTTGTACCTTTTTGCCACTGTGGTAAGGGTCTCCAAATCCGAATCGGGGAACGACGGCTGGATAACCTCGGCTATCTCCTCCGGCGTATGGCTGTCAACCCACATCTGGCCTTTGTAAATGGCATTGGTGAATTTCTGAATCACATCCTTGTTTTTCTCTATGTAGCTTTTGCTTGCGTAATATGCTGTATACGGTATTTCACCGCTTTCCTCCCCAATGGATGCAACAATGTACCCCTTGCCTTCCTTTTCAAGTGTAGAAGCCACCGGTTCAAACAGCGTTACATAGTCCCCCTGTCCTCCGGTAAACGCTCCTGCCATCAGGGCAAACTGAACACTTGTGTCGACATATACATCAACCCCCGGTATAAGGTTGTTTTTCTTCAGCACATACTCAAGGGTCATTTCCGGAACTCCGCCTTTTCTGCCGCCTATAATTGTTTTGTCTCTGACATTGCTCCATTTGAAGTCCGGTTCAGGCTTTCTTCCTACCAAAAACGATCCGTCCCGTTTTGTAAGCTGTGCAAATACAACGGCATGGTCTTGTTTTCCTTCATTGTACACATAAATAGCTGCTTCCGGTCCGGAAAAGCCTATATCCGCCTGCCCGGACAAAACCGATGTCATAACCTTGTCAGCTCCTTGACCGGTTGTAAGATCAATCTTCAGGCCTTCTTCCTCAAAAAAGCCCAGGTTCAGAGCAACATATTGCGGTGCATAGAATACCGAACGGGTAACCTCACTTAACCTTACCGTTTTATATTCACTTTTTTGGCATCCTGCAAGACTTAGTACCAACATTGCTGCCACCGTTAAATACAAAATTATTTTCTTCATATAAAACACCTCCAAAAATAATTTTTTAATTTCTCTTGACCACAAGCTTTTCAATCCACGCTACCATTCTGTACATTAAAAATGCGGCTATTGAAAGTATAATAACGCTTGCCATCACCAGGTCCAGTTGAAATACCTGGCCTCCATATACAATCAAGTAACCCAGGCCTGCCTTGGAAACTAAAAACTCCCCCACAATAACTCCTACCCACGACAATCCGACACTTACCTTGAGGGCATTTACCATAACCGGCAGGGATGAAGGCAGCACCACTTTTGTGAGTATCTGAACCCGGTTTGCCCCGAAGGTTTTCACAAGCTTGATTTTTTCTTGGTCCACCCCGAGAAATCCGTTTAATACCTCCAGTATTGTCACCACAACGGATATTGTCATTGCTATAACTACAATTGCCAACGGGCCGGCACCTATCCAAACTATAAAAATCGGGCCAAGGGCAATCTTCGGCAAGCTGTTTAACACAACAAGGTAAGGTTCCATTACCTTTTCTAAAAACTCGGACCACCAAAGGATTATCGCCACCAAAATTCCGATAAGGGTACCGAAGATAAATCCCAGTATTGTCTCCACACATGTTATGGCAATGTGATTAAAAAGTTTTCCATCTCTGTAAAGGTTTAAAACCGTGTCTATAATTCTTGTGGGCTGACTGGTAATAAACGGGTCAATGGCTCCAATCCTTGCAGCTACTTCCCACAATGCAAAAAACAGTATCAATAATGATATCTGGGTAATAAAAATAGTTCTTTTTCTCCTTTTCACCCTTCGCAAGTATTCTCTATGTTGTGGAGATATGTTCGGGCTTTTTTTATCAGACATTGACATCAAGCTCCTTCCATATCTTATTGAAATATTCTCTGAATTCGGGTGCTTCTCTCGAACGCAAGGGGGTGCGTTTTTCACAGCTTAACTTAATCTCGTATATTTTTTTAATAGTGGCAGGCCGTTTTGACAGCACAATAACCCTGTCAGCCATACTTATACCCTCGGATATATCATGGGTTACAAGTATTGCCGTCTTGCCTTCCTTCTTGATGATTGAGTATATATCTTCCGTGACTGCCAGCCTTGTTTGATAATCCAGGGCTGAGAACGCTTCATCAAGAAGCAGAATTTCCGGTTTTGCAACAAGAGTTCTTATCAGGGCAGCCCTCTGTCTCATTCCTCCTGAAAGCTGGGAAGGGTATTTGTCTTTGAATTCCAAAAGTCCGTATGTATCCAGCAGCTTTAGTGCATATTCCTTAGTTTCGGCATTCAGTGTACCCCTTATTTCCGGTCCTAGAATCACGTTTTGGTAAATGGTCCTCCACTCAAAAAGATGGTCTTTTTGCAGCATATATCCCACCTTTTCGGAAGTCTCCGAAACAGGCTTGCCCTCCACAAATACACCTCCTGTGGTCGGAACTATGAGTCCCGCAATAAGCGACAAAAGTGTCGACTTACCGCAACCACTTGGCCCAACAATGCTTATAAACTCACCCTCCGAGACGGAAAAATTGATGTTCTTCAGGGCATCAATCTCTCCGTTAAGAGAGTGATATTTCATGCCCAGTTTACATACCTCGACAACGTAACTCATATCAACACCTCCAACCGTTGGGCTTAATATATTATATTCTCAGGCTTCATTATTGGAGACGGTTTTACATAAAAAACCCCCTGGCAAAAGGGGACGGTTTGGTTCTTCTGTGCTAAAAGAAATCCTTCATTATTCAATCCTCATTAAATATTTAATGTTTATCATTAATTAATTATTGATTTTTATTAATTATGATTGTATAATAAAGAAAAGGAGGTATGGTTATGAAAAAAGATTTGGATTTAAACAAAGTCAAACGCTTTGCAAAAAGCTTAAGAATCGTTATGAATGTTTTTTATTGGTCATCTGTCATTGCAATCATAATTGCAGCGGTATTATTGACATTAATAGGTTTTCTACCTAAAGAATATCTAACAGCAAAGCATTTTCTTAACGGTAACGGTTCATTTAATTTTACTTTTAACGGCCTTCAGTTTTCACCTGGAACGAGTATTAGTGAAAATGCCGACTTTGCTCCTGTAATTATGAGTATTTTGGGATTTGTTATTATTTACGGTTTTGCACTTGCAGTAATTTTTAAACAAATACGAAATATCTTAAAGACTGTTGAAGCCGGAACACCGTTTGAAAAGGATAATACAAAAAGGCTCACTATAATTGGAACAGTACTTATTATTGGGTCATTTGTGTTTAACGCAATGAATGGTCTTGTTACAATTAACATTATTAAATTATTTGAATGGAATAAATACAGTTTTGCTTACAGTCCGGATTTGTTTATCCTTTTTACAGGCCTTCTGATCTTAATTTTGGCAGGAATCTTTAATTACGGTGCATACCTTCAAAACGAGTATGACACAACTTTATAAAGGCGGTGAATATAATGGCTATTATCATACGTCTTGACAGAGTTTTGGCCGACAGAAAAATGCAGCTTAATGAACTGGCGGAAAAAGTCGGAATATCGAACGTTAACCTTTCAAATTTAAAAACAGGTAAGGTAAAAGCCATAAGATTTTCCACCCTGAACGCCATCTGCAAGGTCTTAAACTGTCAGCCCGGAGACATTCTTGAGTATTCTGACACAGATGAAGATTTATATGAAGAATAAACCGGTTTTCCAGTCAATCATCGACACTTCAGCGGAGAATTTCACCTCCGCTGAAGTGTCAATTGAGAACTCAATTTCAACAAATGACACGGAAGAAACGTCCCCCTGTGCTGTTAGCGGCCGTTTATGAGGGCCATAGCCTCGGAACGGGTTCTCGCATCGGTCTTGATTATGCCCCTCAATGCAGAAGTCACCGTCTTGGAACCGGGCTTTTTTATACCCCTCATTGTCATGCATAAATGCTCGGCCTCTACCACCACCGCAACTCCCAAAGGCTCTATAGTTTCCATAATCACATTGGCAACCTCACTGCTCAGACGCTCCTGAAGCTGAGGTTTCTTGGCAATAAGATCAACTATTCTCGCAAGCTTGCTGAGTCCCATAATCTTCCCCTTCTTGGGTATGTAAACCACATGGGCCACCCCAACAAAGGGAAGCAAATGGTGTTCACAAACCGAATATATGGGAATGTCCTTTACCAACACCATTTCCTCATGATTCTCTTCCTGAAACACCTTCACCACCGACCTGGGGTCCTGATGAAGTCCGGCAAATATTTCTTCACACATTCTGGCCACCCTGTCGGGGGTTTCTTTTACTCCTTCGCGGTCCGGGTCTTCTCCTATTCCGATCAGTATCTCCCTCACTGCCGCCTTAATACGCTCTTTATCTATCATAGCAATACCTCTTTCTATTCAAAAATCACTTATGGTCAACCATATATTAATAAAATAACCGGTGTTCCCACAATACTTTGACACCCAAGTGGGTGTCAACTACTTATACATTATACTCCATTAATAAAAAAAGACAAAGAGCTTTTAAAAAAACATTCCTTCGGTAAAAACAATTCCCTCTATCCCACATTCTGTATTACAGCTTCAGAAGCCGCTTTATTACGTGAAATCTCTGTGCGCATCCTCTCAACCACTTCTGCCGCAAGCTCAAAATCCTCATAAAACACAACAATAAAATCTCCGGGCATTGCATCAAGGATTGCTTTTTCTATAGCCCTGTCCTCCGAATAGATTATTTCCACGTCTTCCTTCCTCACACCGCTTTTAATAACCGCATCATATAATATATCCGCCATCTCTCCTGCCGCTCTGCCCCTCAAGTCATTATCTTCCTTTATATAAACTCTTGAAAAATATCTGCCACTGATTTCTCCAACCTTGTATATGCTTGAATTGTCCCGGTCTCCCGGCATTCCTATGACCCCTACAAGCCTCTTGCATTCCACCTTTTCAACATACTTCATAACCTCCCGGTACCCTGCCGGATTGTGGCCGTAGTCAAGCATTACCTTAAAGTCGCCCATGTCTATTATGTTAAACCGGCCGGGATTATGCTCCATATCGGGTTTAAAGGTCTCAAGTCCTCTTCTGATAAGCTCCGGGTCAACACCCAAAGCATAAAGGGCTGAAACTGCGGCCAGTGAGTTTTCAATGTTACACTCCACTATTCCCCCATAGGTTATGGGAATTTCCCCGACATTTATTAGCGGCACCTCATTCTTTCCGTCGAATATACAGACAACATTGTTTTCTACATATACCGCCTTCTTACCGGCTTCTATGTGTTTTTTCAAGACAGGATTCATGCTGTTTCGCGAAAAAAGTATAATCTCACTTTTAGCTCTCTCCATAAAGTAGCTTACGAACCGGTCATCCGCATTTAAAACCGCATAGCCGTCAGGCTTGACCGCTTCAATGACAAGGGATTTGACAAACGCCAGCTCCTCTAACGTATTAATCCCGTCAATTCCTATGTGGTCCTCGGAAATATTGGTTATAACTCCCACATCGGCAAGGTCATAACCAAGACCTTTTCTCACAAGCCCACCCCTTGCCGTTTCCAGTACAGCCACCTCGGCTTCTTTTGAAGCCAGTACCATTGAAGCGCTTATCGGTCCTGTATTATCTCCCTCCAATATACACTCATCCCCGATAAACACCCCACTGGTGGATGTCATCCCGACTTTCATGTTTCCAAGGGTCAAAGTGTGCCTTATCAGGCGGGTTGTGGTAGTTTTACCGTTGGTCCCGGTAACCGATACAATGGGAATTGTACTGGGGCTTCCCTTCGGAAACAACATGTCCAGTATGTCCCCGGCCACGTTTTGGGGCTTCCCTTCCGTAGGATATATGTGCATTCTCAAACCTGGAGCGGCATTTATCTCAATTACGGCACCGTTTCCATCGAATATCGGCCTGGAAATATCCTCTGCCGTTATGTCCACTCCTGCAATATCCAATCCCAATGCTTTCGCTGCCCTAATTGCTATCCGGGCATTATAAGGATGTATCTCCTCCGTGCAATCTCTGGCGGTTCCGCCGGTACTTAAGTTCCCGTTGTACCTAAGGCATATTCTGTCTCCTAAAGGCGGTACGAAATTCTCGTTCAATCCCTGATCTTTGAGAACTTTTTTAACCGAAGCATCCAGTTTAATCTTGGTCAGGGGCTTTTCATGGTCATCACCCCTCAGCACATCGGCATTCTCAATCTCAATAAGCTCCTTCACCGTATGGAATCCATCCCCCACTACATAAGGAGGCCTTCTTTCGGAAACCGCCGAAACCTTGTCACCCACCACCAGTACCCTGTAATCTGTCCCTTTAATGTACTTTTCCACCACTACAACCCTTGCATATCGCCTGGCTTCATTAAACGCCGCTTCTACTTCCTGTTCGTTTTGGAGGTTGAGGCTGACTCCCTTTCCCTGATTGCTGTCCATGGGCTTTACCACCACCGGGTACCCTATCTCCTTCGCTATCTGGACAGCAATTTCAGCGCTGTAAGCCGTATCTCCCTCGGGTACCGGTATTTTATTTTCCATCAAAATCTGCTTGGTAAGCTGTTTATTTCCCACAATATCCACAGAAATACATCCCGGAAAGTCAGTCATTGACGCCTGAATCATCCGGGAATACTTTCCGTACCCCAGCCTTAAAATACTGCCTTCACCTATTCTTGTTACAGAAATGCCCCTCTTTTGAGCCTCCGCATAAATTGCAGCAGTACTGGGACCTAACTCTGTCTCGACAGCAATTGCCTTCAAATTTTTTAATATTTTATCAACATCAAATTCTATATTGTCAACAAGATTGCAAATAATATTTATTGCCGATCTTGCGCACTCTATAGCACATTTTCTGTTTTTATATTCAAACACTATATAGTAGAGTGAGGGTTCTTCCATAACTCTTGTTTTACCGTAGTTCACTTCATAGCCCAAAAGATTCTGAAGCTCAATTATCAAATGTTCGGTTACATGTGCAATATACGTGCCTTCCTTGAGTCTTTCAACAAATCCGCCTTCATAGCCCTTAGAGCAAAAATGCTTCCCCAAACCCGGGAATAAAGTCAGAAGTCTATCGTTAAAATCCCCCATGTCTTTTGTAGGGGATTTATATAACTCACCAATATCTACTACCACCTTGATTACAGGTCTGTGACTGTGTATATTTCTTCCCGCAAAGCATTGAATACTTTGTATTTGCACTTTTCTTCCTCCTAAATAAACACAACTGAAATTGTATATATAGCCTTATTTCCATAAACCCCAATTAGTGAAGCCTCAATACCTCTCTTTTTGTCATGTCAAAACCGTAACCGCTGGGCAAGACATGCAGAGTTACTCCGGTAATGGCCAAAATTTCATCGGGTTTAAGCTCCGATACATTTGAACTTTTTATAGTACTTCCGTCCACCACCGTAACCGCATTACTCCCCAAAACCTCAAAATGGGCGTCGGGATATACCCGAATAGCCGTATCCTCATCTATTCCGATTCCGAGCATATAAGGATTTTCCGCCACACCGCAAAGGAGTCTTCCTATCCTTCCCCTTTGCTCGAAATGTTGGTCTATTATGGCTTCACCAAGCAATCCCAAGCCTGGTGCCATTTTCAAAGTACATTTTCTTGCCGGCTCGTTGTCTTTGCCCTCCACCACCATGGTATTGCTCATAACTGAGGCTCCCGCACTGGTACCGATAATAACCGTTCCCCTTGAATAAGCCTCATACAGAGCCAGATAAGATTTGGTACCCCCAAGAATGCTGGTTATTCTGAGCTGATCTCCTCCCGTAAAAAAAATACCTCCTGAATTTAGGATTCTTTCTGCATTCTCATCCAGGTTTGCTTCATCGCGGGAGTTGATATTTAGTACATCAATATCTTTTAGTCCCAGGGACTCAAATACCGTTCTGTAATTTGTCCCGACTTCCTGGGGCTTCTCCGTGGCTGTGGTCAACACCACCAGACCGCCTTCCCTATCCTTTACAACCTCCGCTGCGTGCTTTAAAATCGTCTTTTCTCCAACCTTATCCTCTGCACCGCCAATTATAATCAAATTTCCTCTTACTCTTTCCTCCATTACCTTATTGATGCTCCCTTAGAGATGTTATAAATTCGTTACTTCCTCAAATAAAAGTCCGAAAATAATAAGCCCTCCATCTGCTAAACATGCCATTTTATACTAATTTCTCTAATAAAAAAGCAAGGCATCATTTTACCCTTGCTCTCCTATTTCTGCACCATGGTTTTAGCTATATTCCCAGATAATGTCTTGTATAATTGAGAATAACTCCACTGAACATAAGACCTATACCCATAAGAATTATACTGGATACTATTAAAGGTAGACCTGCCTTGCTTCCGTTTTTTGTCGACAGAATACCCATAATAACTCCGACTACTCCAAAAATAAACGGATAGATAAACAAGGACAATATAGCTGAAATCCATCCTATTGCCATCAAGGCAATGTTTCCGGCACTGATTCTTTGCTCATTAATTCTTTCCATAATATCACCCTTGTTAAGTATTTGCATCTTTTTGTGTTCATATTCATAAATTAGAGAATTCACTCCTCTAAAGCTTTATATCCCATTCTCCGAAGTGATTTGTCTGATTTTCTCCTCATTTTATAACTTCATGAAGATCTTCATACCTGCCTCTTTTAAGCACCGTTCCCTTCTCAATAAACTGTTCTCCCATAATAAAGACCTTGTCGATTTCCAAACCGTCTTTGCTGAGCACAAGAACATCCGCATCACTGCCTTTCTTTAAGGTGCCTTTTGCCGGGTAAATCTTAAGGATTTTTGCAACATTCGCCGTAACGGTTTTTAACACCTCTGCCATGTCCAATTTACTCATTAAAATGCTGTTTTTTATGTCTTCATAAAGCTGTACAGCCTTTCCTACTCCCGATTCGCCCTCTTTGCTTCCGGGTATGCTGCCGTTTGCATCGGACGATACTGTAACCCTTTCCAGCCCCAGACCTAAATCAATGCATAACTTTAAAGCCTCCGGAACACTGATTCCCGTGCCGTCGTTTTGACCTGCCGTAAAATCAATATTCCCTCCCCCTTTGGCATACTCCAACGCCTGATAAAACAGAGTTTTATTTCTGTTTAAGTGCGTGGGAATAAACATTTCCAAAGGAAAATCCGAATTTTCAATTAATTCTATTAGTGGATCAAGACCGCCTTTCCCGTCTCCCACATGTATATGAACGACTCCTGCCTTTTTCCCCACCAATCCTCCGATTCTGGCCCCGTTGGCTATTTTCTTAAGGCTGTCCGTTGACGGATGCGAAGACCTGTGATCGGAAATAGCTATCTCTCCCACTCCAATAATCTTGTCAATCAGCGAAATATCGGAAATAACACTTTCTGTAATAGTAGGTGTCGGAACCTCGTAGCTTCCCGTATATATAAAGGTGTTCAGTCCCTCTTCTTCCAATGCCCTTGCCTTTGCCAAAAGTCCTCTTGGACTTCGGGTTATGCTGTCAAATCCTAAAATACCGACAACTGTTGTAATTCCTGCGCTGACAATTTCAGACAGCATAATCTCCGGTATTCTGCTTCCCGGTCCCTCTTCTCCCCCTCCGCCGATAATATGTACATGTTGGTCAATGAAGCCGGGACATATTATTTTATCGCTGCAATCTATCACTTCGACATCGGAAAAAGCCTTCTCATCTATGTGCTCTTCAACTCTATATATTGTATCCTTAACCATTAATATGTCTTTCTTCCCAACAAACTCAGGATCATAGCAAATGCCGTTTTTTAGCAGCTTAAACATATCACTTTTCATCAAGCATATTCCTTTCGCAAAAACCAAAAAGTGGTAAAAATGCAATAGGGATTAATAATATTTTGCTTATTTTAAAACCCTATAAATATAATGTACAGTTCATATATGAATAATACCGGTACGATTTTAAATTTGAGGAAAATATGGAATAAGCTTTATGAGTCTTACAAGCTAAAGTTATTGGTATTTTTGCCTTTATATCACTTATTACCCTGAAAAAATTCCTGCTATACCTTGAAATATTATACAATATCATTAATTTTTTATGAATTTACGAACAGTTGTATGCTCTATTTTACGTATTATTAACAGCATTACTATTAATTAAAGTTGATATATTGTATTATATTTGCTAAACTAGTTTTAATATTTTATGTAAATCAGTTTTGAAGATTATATTTTAATTTTAAGTGTTATAGGATATAAAAAAGTCTGTTGCCTTAGATGCAGACTACTAAATATAAATGTAAAAGGATGGTTAACGTGTCTTCAGATTTTAATTTCTTAACCTCAAAACAAAAAAAAGTTTATTCAGTAATTGAACAATTCATTAAGGAAAAGGGTATACCACCTACAGTTAGGGAAATTGGTGAAATGGTAGGAGAAAAAACCCCAGGTGCAGTTCAGGGTATATTGAACCGTTTGGAGCAAAAAGGTGTTATTAAAAGAGAGGTTGGTATGGCAAGGTCCATACAGCTTGTTTCAGACAACTCTCAATATGAATCCCATGTATATTTACCGAAAATCAAAAAAATAAGCAAGCGAAACGTGGATGATCTATTTAATATTTACAACATCGAAAAATACTATCCGCTTCCTTCCCCATTATTCGACGGAAGCAAAGACAGCAGTTTTATAATCAAATGTCCCGACAACAGTCTTTTCGAAAGCGGAATAAAGTATGAGGATATTCTTGTGATTGACAGGCAGCAAGAATTAAAAGACGGAGATATCGTCTTGGTGTTGTATGATACTCATGTTCTTTTAAGATTCTACAACAAGCATGAAAATCCTGATTTCGTTGTTTTGAAAGCCGACAGTGACTTAATTGGAAAAGATACATTTAATAAAAACGAAATAATAATAATCGGAAAGCTTATCGGTAAATATACCCAATATTAATTTTACTGAAGAATCAATTAATTTAAACTGTATGCTTTGGTTTCAATGGGGGTATGAAACCCCCATTGAAGTCATATAACAATATTACCCTTGCATCTTTATGAGTTAATTACTCTTTATTTCTCCTACTATAAGTCTGCCCATTTCTTTTGTTCCGACAACTTGGGTTGTTTGCGGTGAAGAAATGTCGGCAGTTCTGTAACCCTTTTCAAGAACTCTTACAACTGCACTTTCGATGGCCTCAGAAACAGCATCAAGGCTAAAGGAATATTTCATCATCATCGCTACCGAAAGTATTGTTGCGAGTGGATTTGCCTTGTCCTGCCCTGCTATATCCGGTGCGGAACCGTGAATGGGCTCATACAATCCCATGGAACCTTCTCCAAGGCTGGCCGACGGGAGCATCCCTATTGAACCGGTAATCATTGATGCCTCATCGGACAAAATATCACCGAACATGTTTGACGTAACTATTACATCAAACTGCTTGGGATTTCTCACAAGCTGCATAGCCGCATTATCCACATACATATGGGAAAGCTCTACCTCGGGGTAGTTCTTGGATACCCTGACCACAACTTCTCTCCAGAGTCTTGAACTTTCAAGCACATTCGCCTTATCCACCGACGTTAGTTTTTTCCTTCTTTTCATAGCTGCCTCAAATGCGAGTCTTGCAATCCTTTCTACTTCATAAACACTGTATTTTTCTGTGTCAAAGGCTGCTTCACCCATATTTTCGGTCTGTACCCTTCCTTTGTCACCGAAATACATTCCACCAGTCAGTTCCCTCACCACCATAATGTCCACACCGGCATCTACAATATCCGGCCTTAACGGCGATGCACCCTTTAATGCGGAATAGATAACCGCAGGTCTTAAGTTTGCATAAAGTCCCAAACCCGCGCGAATTCCAAGCAAACCGGCTTCAGGTCTTTTATTGCCGGGAAGGCTGTCCCACTTTTCTCCTCCAACAGCTCCTAAAAGAACAGCATCACAAGATTTACAAAGATCCAAGGTTTCCTGGGGAAGAGGTTCCCCTGTTGAATCAATGGCACATCCTCCCAACAAACCTTCCTTTATAACAAACTCGTGTCCGTATTTCTCACCAACAGTATTAATTACCTGCACTGCTTGCTCAACCACTTCCGGACCTATACCGTCTCCCGGCAGCACTGCAATATTAAATTTAGCCATAGTCTACCTCCTCATAAACCGTTATTAATAAGTAATACACTCTCTTCACATTTATTTCATCCACCCAAATATCGCAAGCGTATGTGATTTTATACTGAAACTCAATATAATCTCAATATATAATAAAGATTATAAACTATACCCCGATTACTATTCTTCCTATTATTTATCTTATTCTCTCCGATAAATTAATGATTTTTGACATCCACTATGAATGTGAAGAAAAATATGGAAGAAACATTGTGAAGCAGGCCGTAGAGCCTGTTAATACAACGAGGATAGGGAGAGCATTGTTTAAGCGAAGCGAGTTTTGCTCGACCCTGAGGAGTATTTACAGGCTCTAGACTGCGAAACTTAAGTTTCTGGAATATTTTTCATCACTTTCTTGTATATTATGTGTATATAATATTGGCGCTTCGCTATTTTGTGTGGGTAAACACACTAATTAGTTAATTAATTCCGCTAAATTTTCATTTATTACTGGAAAAATTGTATGTTAACTTTCCAGCCAAAAGATATATCATAGCAATA
>Ga0134095_1000162_pt1 | contig 76340 bp, 59 predicted proteins | sample 6_2taG_FD_94449 | JGI IMG/M metagenome (GOLD analysis project Ga0134095, IMG submission 94449) | Switchgrass degrading microbial communities from high solid loading bioreactors in New Hampshire, USA - 6_20_20_110_A2 metaG | ecosystem: Engineered > Bioreactor > Semi-continuous > Anaerobic >... | reverse complement strand
TTGGCGGAGAGAGAGGGATTCGAACCCTCGGAACGCTCATCACGTTCACACGATTTCCAGTCGTGCGCCTTAGACCAGCTCAGCCATCTCTCCATTTAACATATTAATTTTTACAGCTGCCCCGCGGGCAGACTAACTCGCTTGATAATTCTAACACAGCATATAAAACAGTGTCAAGCTTTTTTAAATGGAAATGGAAGTAAGGGACGGTAAGAGTTAATTGTCAAAGTAATTAAGACCCCTTAATAGAAAACTGGTCTCATTTAGTCTTACAAATTTTCGGTTGCACTTAGTCTTTCTGAAAGTAAAATCATTAATAAATATTTCCCCTATAGGGGAGATAGTTGCATTTAGTCTTGCAAATAGTATCATTCTGTAACATAGTGGTATTGTATCTTTGCGGTAAGGATCGAAACATTGATATGCCGCGTGTTTTACGTCTGAAGTCACGCATTTGTAAACCACTTGAGCATAAGGTAGATAGTAAATGTCGAGTCGGTCATACATACGATACTTTCCTGCAACAGCATTCGGATGTTTCTATTGTTAAAATGGATACTGTAACAAGCCGGGTAGGTGGTAAAGTTCTTCTCACTCTTTTTTTCAGATCTTGTGATCTCATGCTTGCTTTTATCAGGGACAGAAAAACATCTCAATCAGTTACCGATGTTTTCGATTGGTTATATAGCTTACTTGGACCTGAGATATTTTGCATGCTATTCTATGTTATACTAACTGATAACGGTAAGGAATTTTCAGTATTTCTATCCTTTAAGACATAGCTCGTTGATCCTGTCGGCAATATTGTCCAGGTGCACGATTTCATCCTGCAGGTTATTGCTTATCACTGCTTTAGGCATCCCAAATATGACAGAAGAATCCTCAGACTGGGCAATAACATAACTTCCCCTTTTCTTCGCTTCAATAATTCCTTCCAGGCCGTCTGAACCCATTCCGGTCATGATAATGCACATGGCGTTTTCGGCATGGAGTCTGGAAATGGAGGACATCAATAAGCTGGCGGACGGACAGTAATGGTATTGGGCAAAGCTTTCCTTGTCATGCAGCGAAACGGTGCCTTTTTGATCAACCATGATATGCCTGCCTCCGGGACAGATATATGCATGTCCTGGAATCAGCTTTTCCCCGTTTTCGGCTTCTTTTACATGCAAACGGGAAATCTTGTTCAGCCTTTCGGCCAGCGGTTTGGTAAAATTAGAAGGCATATGCTGGGCTATTACTATACTTGCAGGAATATCCTCCGAAATTCCTGGCAGCACCTTTGCCAGTGCACTGGGTCCACCCGTGGATATACCGATGCCTATAATCGAAAATGACCTGGGTTTGGTAATTAAGTCTGCAGCAGGCTGAGGCTTAAAGACTTCCGCCGCATGTGTTTCAAGAATATCCTCTATTGTGCCGGTTACAGGCTTTTGGGTTGAAGACGCACCGGCATTAAGTTTTGCATCTTTCGCAATTAATATTTTTTCGATTAAAGCTTTCTCGGACAGGTGATCTTTATGAATATAGTCAACTGCACCTTTTTCCAATGCCTCAAGAGTTTCATAAGCTCCGTCGTAGGTAAGGGAGCTGACCATTATTATTGGAGTGGGGCATTGCTTCATTATAAGCTCAACGGTCTCAATACCGGATATATCAGGCATATTTATATCCATTGTGATTACATCAGGTTTTAGAAGCATGGTTTTGCGCAAAGCGTCAATGCCATCCCTGGCAATGCCGATAACCTTAATCTCATTACTGGTTTCCAGGAGTGTTCTTATTCTTACACGCATAAATGAAGAATCATCGACAATTAACACCTTAATCATGCTCTGTCTCCTGTAAAAATAAATAATTGCCTTTTTTATTATAATACATCTGCAGGTAACAAGTAAAGAAAGCAAGGTTATTAAAACAGCTTCGGAAAATGTGCTTATAAAAGATATAACCGATCTTGCGGCGGCTTAATCATTCCTGTTAAAGCCAAGTTTTAATGAAAACCCGGGACGTAATTCAGGTGAAAATACACTGACATTGAAAAGGATGAAACGGCCTTAAGGGTATTTTTATTCCGGTCTATTATTCAGCCTGCGTTCAGCAGCAGAGTAATTCAAATATAAAAACGAAAGGATGCAGATGAAACGTTTTGTGTTTATAAACAAAAATAATGACGATTATATATAACCGGTTGTTTAAGGTATACAAAATTTTAAACGATATACATCCGTTGTTCTGCCATGCTAATATAAAAAATGAACGGACGCCTGCCTCAGGTTGGCAATAATACATGGAGTGGTCCATAAACAGAATCACTTTCAGAAAGAGATGTATTACTTGTGAAAATCCCGGAAGCAGGAGAACGGTCTCCACGCTTCTCTGAAAGGAATGATGCTGCAGGATGAGCTCAAAAGGAATCACAGTAACAAACAGAAATAAAGCCGGACTGTTTAAAAGGATAAGCCGGGCCGTACAGAGGGATTGGCAGATATATTTACTGTTACTGCCCGCCATTGGGTTTATTTTTGTATTCTGTTACCTTCCGCTGTATGGTATCCAGATTGCATTCCGTGACTACAAGGCGGTTTTCGGAATTACGGGAAGCCCGTGGGTTGGTCTGAAAAATTTTCAGGATTTCTTCAATGCATACTATTTCAAGAGACTGCTTGCAAATACGTTTCTCCTGAATTTATTCGGCCTGTTATGGGGGTTCCCGGTCCCGATTATTATGGCTATTCTGCTGAACCAGATTGAATGGCCGTGCTTTAAGAAATTCACCCAGACTGTTATTTATATACCTCATTTCATTTCCACCGTGGTGATGGCAGGCATACTGTATTTATTCCTGTCTCCCGACAGCGGAATTGTCAATACTGTGCTTAAAGCCCTTGGGGAGAAACCTGTACATTTTATGATTGAACCCGGCTGGTTCCGTACCCTGTTCATTGCGTCAGATATATGGCAGCATGCCGGGTGGAATACTATTCTATATATTGCAGCATTAACAGGAATAGATCCTGAACTGTATGAAGCGGCTACAATTGACGGGGCAACAAAGCTGCAGAAAATCAGGAATATAGACATACCACATCTTTTGCCAATTGTTGTGATGATGCTGATTCTCAACTGCGGAAGCCTCCTGGTATCAAACACCGATAAAGCGTTGCTTATGCAGACACCAGGAAACATGGTGAAATCGGACATCATTGGAGTGTATGTATACGAGATGGGGCTGTCCAAGGCTCAGTTTTCGTATACCGCGGCTATAGGCCTTTTCATAAATGTAATCAATTTCATTATGATTATATCGGTTAACTGGGTATCAAAGAAACTGGGTGAAACCAGCCTGTTTTAGGGGGGAGAGACATGATGGCGGATACCGGAGTAAAGATGAAAAAACCCTTCGGGGATGCGGTTTTTGATACTGTCAATACTGTTTTCTGGATTATTGTGCTTGTTGTTGTCATATATCCCCTGTGGTTCATAATTATTGCATCGGTTTCAGATCCTGACGCGGTAACAGCAGGAAAAGTATTCCTGTGGCCAGTGGACTTTTCCCTTATCGGTTACGAGGCGGTGTTCGGGCACAGGGAGCTTTTGCGGTCATACCTGAATTCCATATATTATACTCTTACGGGCACAGCCCTGAGTGTCATTGTTACCATGATGGCGGCATATGCGCTGAGCAGAAAATTTTCAGGCAGGAAATTAGTAAATTTCATTTTTGTTTTCACAATGTTTTTCTCAGGGGGCTTGATTCCTCAGTTCCTTATGAATAAGAGACTCGGCCTTTATGATACGGTTACCTTGATGATAATCATCAATTGTGTTTCGGTATGGAACCTGATGGTGGCAAGGACATATATTTCGATGAATATTCCTGACGAATTGTATGAAGCCGCGATTATTGACGGCGCCAGCCATTTCACATACTTTATAAATGCGGTTTTGCCGCTGTCGGGTACGATTATTGCCGTATTGTGCGTTTATTACGGCGTTGCAAGATGGAATGATTACTTTACGGCGCTGGTTTACATCAGGGACAGATCAAAGCTTCCGCTGCAGACAATTCTCCGTGAAGCGGTTGCAATGCTGACTACAAGTACTTCGACAGATGCTTTTTTCTCGGCATATGAAGGCGATACGAAAGGAATGACAGAGGCCATCCGCAAAGCGCTGGTTGCAAAATACTGCAGCATAGTTATTTCAACAGTCCCGGCCGTTGTTCTTTATATACTGATGCAAAAATATTTTGTGAAGGGTGTAATGCTCGGTTCCCTGAAAGGCTGATAAAATGCATTTTGCCGCTTGACGGCGGTTTAAATAATTTAATGAGTGAAAGAGAGGAGATGAAAGAATGAAAAAAGCAATATTGATGATGTTGCTTGCATTGATGGTGTTTACTGCAGCATGCAATATGCCTGCGGCAACACCGGGAGGAAACATACAACAGAAATCAGTTTCGCCAACAGCTGCTGCTCCTGCTGAAAAAAGCGATGGAAAAATATCCGATGAGAAAATTACCTTGCGTGCATTCCAGTATGTGCTGGAAAACCAGCAGGTGGATTTTGATAACCTGTGGTTTTTCCAGGAGCTTGAAAAAAAGACCAATATACATATTGACTGGGAGCTGGTAAAGGACGGAGACTGGAAAACCAAATTGAACCTGATGTTTGCTTCAGGAGACTGGCCCGATTTGATCATCCGCGGAGAGATAGATATTGAAGAGTATGGAGTTAATCAGAAAATACTTGTCCCCCTGGATGACTATATTGAAAAATACATGCCTAATTATCACAGCCGTCTGTATTTGAATGACGCGAATGTATCAATTCCGGCGTCCGACGGGAAAATGTACTATATAGGCAACCTTACGGCGCAGAACGTAAATCACGAGAGCCACTATTTTATTAACAAGGCATGGCTTGACAAGCTGGGCCTTGAAATTCCCGAGACGATAGATGAACTTACCAATGTTCTTCGTGCATTCCGGGACAATGATCCGAACGGAAACAATGAAAAAGATGAAATCCCGATGAGTGCGGGCGGTCTTACCAACCACATCCAGGGTGTATACACGTACTTCGCAAATTTCGGAGTGCCGCTGCAGTATTTTGTATATGCATGCATTGACGATAATCAAAAAGTGGTTTTCCCGGGTTACCTGCCAGGATTCCGTGATGCATGTGAATGGCTGCACCTGTGCTACAGGGAAGGCCTGCTTGATCCCGAAGCTATTACCCAGGACTCCAATGTCTGGGGTACAAAGATGAATGCAGGAAGGGTGGGATATACACCTTATCTCCGGCTAATCAATACTGCCCTGACGCCTGAGACCGCGGCAATGTATACGTCTGTAATTCCGCCAAAAAGCGAGTATGGCGTAAAGGTTCCCAGGATCCTTGAAGTTCCTGCAATAGGTGCTGCCCTGACTGTTGCAAACAAGCACATTCCAGAAACACTCCAGTGGCTTGACGCCCAGCTGGAAACCGAAACAATGATGGTATCGGTCAATGGTCCTATCAGGAAGGGCGGCCCTATTGAACCGACGATGAAAATAAATGACGAAGGTAAATACGAAATACTGTATGTTCCCGAAAACAATGCGCTTTACCAGTATGTTCCCGTTTATCACGGACAGTTCTTTGCACCGGGTGATTATTACTTCAAGATATACGAAATGCCTCCGCACCGTGTGGAGAGATATGAATACAGCAAAAAATACGAAGCTGCCGGGGTTCTTGAGAAATATTCATACGTATACCTGCAGAGACTTGTTAAGATGCCCAACGAGGAATCCATTGAAGTTGCACGTTTGTATAATGAAATTGAAAAATTCATGAAGGAGTCCATTACCAATTTTATAACAAACGGTGTGACCGACAGCAGCTGGCAGCAGTTCCTGAGTACGGCCAAAGCCGTGGGAGTGGAAAAATATATCGAGCTTTACCAGAAAGCTTATGACAGGTACCTTGCAGCCCAATAACGAAATATGGTAAAATAAACCTGTAGAAACAGTTTTAAAAATGTATTCTGGTTAGTTCCTGATTTTATATGTAAACCGCAGCATGGTTCATGTTCTGCGGTTTTGTTGTATTACTTCCGTAGGGGTGTTACCGAAACCTGGACATACCGGTTTCTTCCGGAGGGAGGGGCTTATACGGCAGGACAAACATGGATTTTTAATATATAAGCCGGTTCTTTGCCGGCGGTTTCCCTGAAACTTATCAAGTTGCAGTAAATAATAATGAACAGGGGGAGTGTGTGATGAGGAAGAAGTTTTGTCGCTCCATACTGTTGCGGTATATTATTTCTTATGCTGCTGTCATGGCTGTGCTTTTTGTAGGCGTGGGAATTTATGTGAACAACAGCTATGCATCGGCTATTCGGTCGAGTATTGTGGAAGAAAATACAAACCGCCTGAGCGCCCTCAGGATACAGCACGAAGAAAAACTATCCGCACTTATCAATATAGCAAACCAGATAAGCCTTTCACCCTATATAACTCCGTTTAAGCTGAAAGAAAACGTACTGAAGGCATATTACCTAATGGAGCACCTTATTTCATACAATGCAGATGATTTTTTTGATCAGCTGTATGTTGTTTTTCATGACGATGACTATCTTTACTCTTCCAACTCCTCCATATCCCTTGATATATATACTGAAAAACTCATGTACTATGAGGGGATTTCATCCGAGTCATTATCGGCTCTTATCAGGAAAAAGGATGATGAAATATGTATACTTCCAAGTATGAGCGTGCGCAGTGTTCTGACCAGCGATACAAACAAAAACATGGTTACGGTTATTATTCCCCTGCGCCTCGATGGCAGATATATTGTCGGAAATGCAATATTCCTTGTCCACGACAACTCGTACCAGAGGATGTTTACCGATGAAATCTACCAGGTCAGGAACATGTATATTTTTTCGGGTAGGGACATTATATCTGCTAAACGGTCCATAAATATTTCAGACGATATCATACTTAATGAAATCTCGGAAATGGAAGACTCAATTATCCGTAATGTCACCGCAGAGGATGGATCAAAGTACATACTTTTCGCCCAGCGCGGCAGCCTGCTCAATTTGTGTTATGTTTCACTTATTCCGCAGGAAACCGTTCAGATGCGGACAGCCCGTTCACGCCTTACCTTTTCTGTGTTCCTGCTGCTATTAAGCATTCCCTGCGGCCTTTTGACGGTTTATTTTGCCAACAGGCACGTAAGGCCTATCAGGGAAATACAGAAAAGCATAGGTGAAGAGATAAACTCGGAGGACGGGTTCAGTGCAATTAAAAAAGGGATAGAGACTTTAAAAGGGCAAAACAGGATTTTGCACACCCGGCTGAATGAGAGCAAGGATGTCTGCATGGCGGATTTTGTCAGGAAATTTGTCAAATGCAGGTTCCCGTACCGGGAACAGGCAGTTGATGCTGCCAAAAATCTCGGCATGGAGATTGATCGTTCTTTTTACTGCATTTCCCTGATGTCGGCATTGCCTGCTGAAAACAAGGGGATGGAACTGATAAATGCCCTGCTTGCCGGAAATGAGGAAGTAAATGCATACGGTATGGAGATTTTTGATCAGGAGCAATACTTGTTTGCCTTGTTTGCCGACAGCGAGGAAGCCCTGGAAAAGTGGGTCAGCAATGCAAAGGCCGCACTTTCTGCATTGGATAATGAGGCAGTAATAGCCGTAAGCAATACTCATGCTGATTTTTCCGAAGCTACAAATGCCTACCTGGAGGCCAGTACTGCATACGACAACCGTTTTGTCATGGGTAATGAGCATGTTTTATGGTTTTCTGATGTCAGTTCGGCAGCGAAGGATATTGAGCCGTTCAGCGGAAACTATCTTGAGGGTTTTCGGAAAGCACTGTATGCCGGTGATGCGAATGCATTGCATGACAGGATTGACGAGCTGTTTCAGATACTTAAAAAGAAGAAATTCTCATTATTTGCATTCCGTATTATTTATAATGAAATAATCAGCATGCTGCTGAATAAATATTTAAGCTATGACGGGGTTTCGGAATATTCAATCAAGTATTATGATATATTCGAACTGTCCAGGTGCAGGAGAATTTCAGATTTAACCGAAATTCTCCGTCAATTGTGCAACGATATCCTGCTGATGGAAGAGCAGAATACGCCTCATGAAGATTCGGTCATCGGGCAGGTGATCGATTACATACGCGAAAATTACACCGATCCCGCGCTTAGTATCGGAACCATTGCCGGTATTTACGGCATGAGCGCGGCAGCCCTGTCATTAAAATATAAGGAGCAAACCGGCATGTATCCGTCTGAATATCTTATGCTCCTACGTATGGAAAAAGCCAAGGAACTTCTTACCGGGACGAGTATGTCCATCCAGGATATAGGGACTTCGGTGGGATACTATGATGCCTCCAGCTTTATCCGCCGGTTCAAGAAACATATGGGAATAACCCCTGCAAAATACAGGCTGCTTATTAAATAAACAGGTGCAAAGCCACCGTTGCAGGCAGTGATTCGGCATGCCCATGATATAAAAAAGAAATCAACCAGGAAGCAGGAGGCGTCTCCTTCTTCCTTTTTTTAATATTTGAGGAAAAATGTAGAAATCAGTACTTTGATGTCGTTTCTTATTGATTTTTTCCAAAAAGAGTGATAAGACTATGGTAATTTTAGGTGTTAAGTTTTCATTTTTTATTTCAAATTGCATTTACAAGAGCAGTTGAAAAACTAATAATAGGAGGTTTGCTGTATGAAACGGTTGATTAAAAGAACGATGGCATTCTGTCTTGTATTCATTTTTTCATTCTCCTTTCTGTCAAGTTCATTCGCCTTTTCAGATGTTTCGGGCCACTGGGTCGTGGTTTTCTGAGTGCCGGTTATGTTCCAGTAATAGCCCATGCCGAGAGATATCCTGATGTGGATGGGAAAATGGATTTACTTTATGACCTTGTTAATCTTGGATGTTTGATACAGGTAAACAGTACATCCATAACAGGATACTGTGGCAAAAAAGTAATGAAGACGGCCATGGAACTGGTTTCAGCAAATATGGCATCAATTGTTGCGTCGGACTGTCATTCGAACAGGTACCGCTCTCCAGGGCTAAGCCGTGCATACGGGATTATTTCAAAACATTTTGGCATCAAAAAGGCTGAACTGCTGTTTAAAACAAATCCATCCAGGATAATTGAAGACAGGGAAGTATTACTGGATGGGGAATTGAGGCTAAAAAGGAAGAAATATTTACATATATTCGGCTTACAGCTGTAAGTAGCATTAAGAAGGAGATTAGGCGATGGAACCTGAGATGAAAAGCGACTTGATGGAAATTGAGCTTAGAGAGATCATTGGAATTATAATGCGAAAATGGTGGGTGATAGGGTTATTTTTTCTTATAGCTGTATTAACATCTTTTGTTGTATCTTTCTATTTTTTGCAGCCCGTATATAAAGCAGAGGCTACGCTTTTTGTAGGAAAAGAGGGAACCAAGGTAGGCGGTATTGATCTTGGAGAAATCCAGTTAAACGATAAACTTGTCCTGGATTACCGTAAAATTATAAAAAGCCGGTTGGCTGCAAGGGAGATTATCGGGCAGCTGAACCTCGATATGAAGATTGAAGATTTCCAGGAGCGGGTTACCGTTACAACAGTCAATAATTCCAGGCTGATGAAAATAGCTTTTTTAAGCACCAGTCCGCAAATGGCAATGGATGTTGCCAATGCTTTGTCCGATTTTATTGTAAAAAAAGCCGAAGAGATAGTTGATGTCAAAAATGTCAAGGTAATTGATACAGCTGAGCTTCCAGTTACACCGATAAAGCCAAACAAAAAAATGAATATTGCAATATCAGGCGTAATTGGTATCATGCTTGGAATTGGATTGGTATTGCTGCTTGAATACCTGGATTTTACAATAAAAGATAATGAAGATGTAGAACGGTACCTGAAATTAAATGTTATTGGCGAAATTCCCTGGTTTAACGGGGAAAAGCGGGGAGGCAATCACCGGAAGCGCAATATAAAAACCCGTACTGCTGAAAGGGATAAACCCAGCACCAACCTGATTACATATTATGATCCGAGAGCACGTGCCTCCGAAGCATACAGGTCATTGAGGACAAATATAGGTTTTCTGGGGGTGGTCAGGCAAATAAAAACCATTGTTGTGACCAGCCCGGACCAGACCGAAGGCAAAAGTACTACATGTGCCAACATTGCAATCTGCATGGCCCAGACAGATAAAAAGGTTTTACTGATAGAATGCGACCTGCGTAAGCCTAAAATTCATAAATACTTCGGAGTAGAGAACGATATGGGCATGACGGATATTATTGTAAATGGTGTTGGATTTGAGTCCGTGGTTAAACGTATTGACGAAATTAATAATCTGCATGTCATAACCTGCGGAATGATACCTCCCAATCCTGCGGAAATACTTGAATCCGAGAAAATGAGCAATTTGATAAACAAGCTGAAAAGCAAATATGATCTGATTATCATGGATTCTCCCCCGGTGGGTGAACTTACGGATGCAGCTATAATATCCAGAAATGCAGACGGGGTAATTCTTGTGGTGGCATCAGGGGAATCAAACATCGAAGTAGCCCGTCATGCCAGAAATGCTTTGCAGAATGTAAATGCCAGGATTTTGGGCGCCGTATTGACAAAAGTGGACAAGAATTCCGGAAGGTACTACTATTATAAATATAAACAGTATTACTACTATGAATAAATAGTAAGAAATTCAGCAAAGACGGTTCCTTTGCTTCCTTTCGGGAAGATAAGGAACCGTCCTGATGTTTTTCGCCGAAAAACAGTTAATGAATTTATTAAGAAATGCTTTATTATGACAAAATATGCAGAAAAACAGTTACCATGGACAATAAATGTGCAGAATTTTGTTCTGCCATTTTGTATAATTTTTATTGTTAACAATATAATTCACTATATCCGGGGGGATAACTTATGGCCGAAAGAAAAAGATATGCTCAGGTTGGTATAGGCGGCAGGGCTCGTTTCTTTTATGAAGCTATTGCAAAGGATTTTAAAGATACAGCCCAGCTGGTGGCTTTTTGTGACATAAATCAGACACGCATGGATTATGCGAATAAAATTCTGCGTGATGAATTCAATGTCGAACCCGTTCCTACCTATACAGCCGATCAGTTCGATGAAATGATAAAAAATGAAAAACCCGATTACGTAATTGTAACAAGTATCGACAGGACACATCACAAGTATATTATCCGGGCGATGGAGCTTGGATGTGACGTAATAAGTGAAAAGCCGATGACGGTTGATGCAGAAAAAGCACAGATGATACTTGACGCCATAAAAAGAACGGGACGCAAACTCAGGGTAACCTTTAATTACCGGTACGCTCCGCATAACACAAAAATAAGAGAACTTATCATGAACAGGACAATTGGAGATGTATTCTCTGTTCATTTTGAATGGCTTTTGAATACCCAACATGGAGCTGACTATTTCAGACGCTGGCACAGGGATAAACGCAACAGCGGAGGTCTTTTGGTCCATAAATCAACGCATCACTTCGACCTTGTTAATTTCTGGCTTGGAACCCGTCCTAAAACGGTATTCGCAATGGGCGATTTAAGATTTTACGGCAGGGAAAATGCTGAAAACAGGGGAATTACAAAATTCTATCACAGGGCTTACGGCAGTGAGTATGCAAAAAATGATCCGTTTGCATTGCACCTTGAACAGAATGAAAGGCTGAAAGCAATGTATCTCGATGCTGAGAAAGAGGACGGGTACTTCAGGGATCAAAGCGTTTTCGGAGACGGAATAAATATAGAGGATACAATGGGCGTTATGGTGAAATACGCAGACAAAACCATATTGACCTATTCACTGAATGCCTATATGCCATGGGAAGGTTTCAGAGTTGCTTTTAACGGCAGCGAAGGAAGGATACAGGTATCGATCGTTGAAGCATCATATGTTAATGCCGGTGGAGACAAAGCTCTTGAAGGCGCTGTACGGAAAAAGAGCATTGCGGTGTTCCCGATGTTTGGAGAGCCTTACGAAGTTGAAGTTCAAGAAGGAAAAGGCGGACATGGCGGAGGAGATCCGATTCTTCTGAACGATATTTTCGGTACACCAAAGGAAGATCCGTTCAACAGGGCAGCTTCCCATATAGACGGTGCGTACTCCATACTTACGGGCATAGCAGCAAATAAATCAATTGCAACCGGTCTTCCTGTAGATATAGAACAGTTGATACAATTCTAGGAATTAATATATTTCAGCCGGTATAATGGTTGGAGAAGCGGGGGGAATTCCTCCCGCTTTCTTTATAAACGTCTTTGATGTATTTCAATACATTGGGTAAGCCGGCAGTTTACCGGATATGATTTCTGCAAGTCCTTTTTTTTAGTGTTTTTCAAAATTGAATTGGCAGGTTTTTTAAGAATTTTTTAATTGGATCTTCATCTGATATTAAAGAAAATAGTTTCGGTGCAAGTGGAAAAACTGCCTTATATCGTGATATAATATATACGCTTATTAAGAGGTGCTGAAAATTACTGCTGATGTTTTTGCAGGGTAATTTGGTTATGTTTTGGGGGATGAGATATGACATTGCCGCTGGTTAGCATTATAGTTCCTGTATACAATTCTGAAAAAACATTGGTCCGGTGTATTAACAGTATCCTGAAACAACAGTATAAAAATACCGAAATAATTCTTGTCAATGATGGAAGTACAGATAACAGCCTTTCCATATGCCAGGAATATGCAAAAATGGATTCCAGGATTGTTGTTATAGATAAACCGAATACCGGGGTGTCGGATACCCGTAATACCGGGATTTCTCATGCATCAGGAAAGTATTTGCAGTTTGTAGACAGTGACGACTGGATTTCAGAGAATGCTACAAAGGTTTTGGTGGACAGGATCAATGAAACAAACTGTGATATGGTGATAGCAGGCTTTTACAGGGTCATTAACGGGAGAAAATCCGAAAAAAGCAATATTTCCACCAATAAGGTTATGGATAAGAAGGAATTTATCTCCCACATGATGGAAGCCCCTGCGAATTTTTATTACGGTGTAATGTGGAACAAATTGTACCGTGCGGATATAATAAGGGCTCACAGGATAAATTGCTGTACCGACCTGGACTGGTGCGAGGATTTTCTGTTTAACCTTGACTATATAAGATATGCCGAAACCTTTGCCTCATTGAGCACTCCCATTTACTACTATGTTAAAACAAAAAACAGCCTTGTGGAGCGACAATGCACTTTTAAAAACATTATCAGCATGAAAATAAAACTTTTTGAATCATATAAGGAATTGTTTGAGAGTACCGAGTTATATGAAGAAAACAGGGCGCAGGTCAGAAAGTTTTTCATTGCCTATGCAAAAGACGGCGGTCTGGGTTATGTTGATACTTATTTTTTTGAAAATTGCATAAATATTCTCAGAAAGAGAAAGAGCGGCTGACTGAAATCTTGAAAAATTCGCAATGACCTTGGGAAATTTATAAAAATCACCTATATGGCTCTTGATTCCATATAGGTGATTTTATACAGCCTAAAATTTTATAACTCTCGGTGCTTCGGTGAAGGAGTAGAAAACGGCTGTTGCATCCTCAAAATAGAGAACCTCTGTATTGTCATCATCAGCCGAATACATGCCCTGGAGTTCAGGATAATTATCCAGCATATGCTTTTTTGCTTCCACCCTGTCGTCCCTGATAAGCTTGCCCGATACCCTAAGCCACTTTCCGTCTGCATAGGCACAGATCTCTGCCCTGGGGTTGGCCTGGAGCTGCCTGGATACGTCTTTTACCTTGCCTGTCTGGATATAAAGTTTGCCTTCAAAAATATCTACAGTACCGAATGGCCTTACTCTTGGCTGATCTCCTTCCACCGTAGCCAGATAATATGTTCCGCATTTTTTTAAAAATTCATAAACTTCTTCCATATTTAATGCCCCCTGCTATTATGAAATAAATTGATCAAACATCGGATTTTTTCAACACATTTACAATTTCACCGATATACATCCTGTGATAGTCTTTTTCGGGATAATGGGATGCTATTTCGGGATCCAGGAAGTTTTCAGGATTTATATCATCAAAATATATTTTTTTGCATTCCAAGACCAGTCTTGCTTCGCTGAAATAAACCGAACCATTTTCTGTCTCAACTGCCGTAAGCCCGGTTTCCCTGGCCTTGTCAAAATCCCTGCCCGAATTGGAGCCGCAAAAAACCAGCGCTTTTTTATATTTATCGCTGAAAAATGACAACGTAAAGGTGTCGGATTTTTCCATAAACCCGTACGTATAACGGCCAGGTCTTATTACACAAATGGCTATGTTTTTTCCCCAGAGAACGCCAAAGCCTCCCCAGCTGGCGGTCATTGTGTTGTATGATTTCAGATCTCCTGCGGTAACCAGCATCCAGTCGTCGTCCAATGCTTTAAAGGGATTATCATTTATATCTTTCGGCAGTATTTTGTTAAATTTCTCAGCCATATCAAAAACCTCCCTGCAAACAGTATTATTATTTTATATATTACCACAAAATTGCAGCATTTTCAGTCATGGTTCAAAACTCACTCCATGGCATTATGGGTTTTTAAATCACGGGTTATATTTTTCCCGATTCTTGTACCTTAACCGCGGAAAAGATTCGAAACTGCCGGACGTTTCTTTTTGCAAGTATGGTGAATTTGCCCGTATTTCGATGCCAGGCTCAGTTAAAGGGTGTTTTTCGTCGGTAAAATCACCTGAATCACCCGCTGCTATAAAAGCACCTGAAAAGTAACGTAAAATGGTTGACTTTTTTTATGGTTCGGTGTTGTTATGGCTTTATAAAAATAATTATGTTATATTATGTCTGATATAATTAACCGTAAATTTTTGGCATTATTTTGCCGAAAGCCTTTAATAAAACAGAAAGGAATGATTGCTGATGGATTCGGACGCATTACAGGTTGTAAGGAACGACAGGTTCGCAAAGTTCATCGGTGCAGAGATAGTAAAGGCAGAACCGGGTTATGCTGTTGTGGAAATGAAAATCACCGATAATCATATGAACGGTTTGAACATGGTACAGGGCGGAGCCATTTTTACGCTGGCCGATTATGCTTTTGCAGCGGCATCCAACAACAGTGGAAATATTACTATCGGCGTTAACGTGAACATATCATATTTAAAGTCTCCAAGGGGTTCGTATTTAACAGCTGTTGCCAGGGAAGTGAGCTCGGGCAGGAAAGTGATTCACTACAGTGTGGAGGTTACCGATGAAAACGGGGAGTTGGCAGCATTGGCACACATAACCGGGTACAGAAAATAAATTACTTGACACAACCCGAATTAAAACGTACTATAATAGATGATGTAACGCGTTACATTTTTGTTGCACCGAGCAACAGTTGTTATCATATTGCCGAAAGTCCCTCTGATGCCTCAAAGAATATGAATAGCAAGAGGAATTGATATGAAGAAAAACAAAATTTCAATAAGAGATATAGCCAGGGAATGTAATGTTTCAGTTGCCACCGTTTCAAGAGTTCTGAATAACAGCGATGCTGTGAAGGAAGAAACAAGGAAGCTTGTGCAAAGCGTTATTGAACGTTACAACTACAGGCCCAATGAGCTTGCGAGGGGATTATATACCCAGCGTACCAGGTCCATAGGAGTTATTTTACCCGAAATAACAAACCATTTCTTCGCCAAGGTTTTTCTTGAAATTGAAAAAGCGGCAATAGATTACGGACAAACCGTGTTTTTGTGCAATACCCTCAGTGATAATGCTCTCCAGGATTTTTACACCCTGCGCCTGAGTGAAAAACAGGTGGATGGATTGATACTTCTGGGGGGGCGTGTTAATGAAACAAAGACCAATGTACAATATATTAAATTGTTGAAAAACACTATATATCCAACTCCTGTTGTCATTATAAACGGAAAACTGGAAAACTACTATGACAATTGTGCATCGGTAAGCTCCGATGAGTATGAGGCTATGTTTCAGGCAGTCGCCTATTTAACGGGGTTGGGACACCGTAATATCGGTTTTCTGGGAGGTATGCGCGGCATCATGTCAACAGACATAAAGCTTAAAGCGCTTGAAAAAGCTAAAAGCCTGTATGACTATACAATAAAGGATGAATGGGTGAAGCTAAGCAATTATACATACCAGGGCGGTGTGGATGCAATGCTGGAACTTCTGAAAGAGAAAGAACTTCCCACTGCAATAATATCCATTAACGACGAAGTGGCCGCCGGCGTAGTGAATACATGCATCATGAAGGGGTACAGGGTTCCCGTGGATTTTTCGGTCCTGGGGTTTGATAACAGCTCCATATCAACGATAACAATGCCTAAAATCACAACATTGTCTCATCCGTATGAAGAGCTTGGTTCAATTGCGGTGGAATTTTTAAACAATATGATTAATGACAGGCCGCTGAAGGATGTTACAAATATCAGCCTGAAAATGAGTATTGTTGAAAGAGAGTCCTGTGCTGCCCCGGGAAAAAAATAAAACATTCAGGCAATAATTTCCCGCTGAAAATAAAGTCATAAAACAGGTAACAGGTTACAGCCCGTTCACGGGTAACCTGTTATTTTATTTTTACCGTAATTAGTGAATATAAACAAAATAATGTTTCATATTTATTATTAATTCTTGACAGAATGCATAAAGGGAATTATAATATTAATGTAACCGGTTACAATATATGAACGAGGGTTAGATATGAAGGAAAAAATTATAAAAATAGTAAAAAAGCGGACTCTCCTGTTCATGTGTATACCTGCGATAGTATTCTTCTTCATATTTTCATATCTTCCGATGCCAGGTGTATGGCTTGCTTTTGTACGGTTCAATTACAGGGATGGGATATTCGGAAGTCCGTTTGTGGGGCTTGAAAATTTTCGTTTTTTAGTATTGTCGGGACAGCTTTGGACTTTAACAAGAAACACAATTCTTTATAATCTCGCTTTCATAATTACCGGGAATTTCATGCAGATTACCGTGGCCATACTGTTTAATGAAATGATTGGCAAAAGACTTGGCATATACAAAAAAGTATCACAAAGCATAATGTTTTTACCGTATTTTATATCTGCAGTAGTAATAGGTGTGTTTGCATATAACCTGCTTAATGTTCAGACAGGGTTTATAAACTCGCTTCTTAGACAGGCTGGCCGCAGTACGATTAATTTCTATTCAATGCCGGGATTGTGGCCTTTTATTATAGTTCTTGCTTATTTGTGGCAATCCACAGGTTACGGTTCCATTGTATATTTCGCCGCGATCATGGGAATTGATTCCGAGATGATGGAGGCAAGCGAAATTGACGGGGCAAATGCCTTTCAACGCATCCGGTATATAATACTTCCCTGTTTGAAGCCGACTTTTGTAATTCTTTTGTTGTTTGCCTTGGGCGGAATTATGAAAGGTAATTTCGGATTGTTTTACAACCTCACAGGAGCCAATAATATGGCGCTCTTTGAAAAAACCGATATTATTGAAACCTTTGTATTCCGATCACTGAACGTCAACTTCAATTTCTCGATGGGAAGCGCTGTGGGGCTGTACCAGTCCTTGTTCGGGTTCGTTCTCGTTATGACCGTCAACACCATAGTCAAGAAAATTGAACCTGAGTATTCACTGTTTTAGGGAGGTTGGATCAATGCAGAATAATGCAAATGCTGATGTAATTTCAGGTATAGATGTTCGTAAATTTGAAGGTTCACATAAGGTTATTGATAAATCCCAAAGGTTTATTCAGGTTATAGGAGTTGTTTTTACCGGCATCATCAGCATGTTATGCATCCTTCCCTTTATCCTGATTATTTCGGCTTCCTTCACCGAAGAGAGAAGCATTACACTGTACGGCTTTTCTCTTATACCCCGGGCCTGGAGCCTTAGCGCATACAGGTTGATTTTTATGAATCCGAAACAGGTTGTTGGTTCTTATTGCGTAACTATCGGTATGACAGTAATAGGTACAGTGACCGGCCTGTTCATTATAGCAATGACCGGGTATGCTTTGCAAAGGCCCGATTTTCCGCTGAGGAATGTAATCTCTTTTTACATATATTTTACAACACTCTTTTCAGGCGGATTAATCCCGTTTTACATGCTGATTACACAGACTTTAAAGCTTAAGGACAATTACCTTGCGGTGCTTTTACCGTTACTTATGTCGCCGTGGCTTATAATCCTGATGAAAAACTTTTTAAAATCCATTCCCCATTCCATAACCGAATCAGCAACTATTGACGGAGCGGGAGACTTCTATATATTTATAAAGATCATTCTTCCTACTGCTAAACCCGCACTGGCTACTGTTGGCTTATTCCTGGCGCTGACATACTGGAATGAATGGTATAACTCGATGCTGTTCCTTTCGAGCAAAGTTGCTTACAGACCGCTTCAGCTCTTCCTGTACAATACCATAAACGAAGCAAGATATATCAGGGACTCTGCTGCGGCATCCAATATTCCTGCAATCGACATCCCGATGGAATCTATGAAAATGGCTACTGCTGTGATTGCTACAGGTCCGATTATATTTGCCTACCCGTTCGTCCAAAAATATTTTATACAGGGAATTACCGTTGGTGCGGTAAAAGGCTAGGTTTGATTTCCAATAACCGGTTGGTTATTGAAATTAAATATTCTTATTAAAAGAGGAGGACTTTTTATGAAAAGTAATCTCAGGAAGTTACTTGCGCTTATTTTCGCACTCGTGATGATTTCCACACTGGCAGCCTGTGCGAATACACCGGCTGGAACAGGCAAATCGACTACCAAAGGCGGCACCGATGAAATAGACCTCTCGGAATTTGTTACCATATCACATCTGTCCCTGGGAAATAAACCTACCAACGGACAATACGAAGCCGTTAAAGCAGAATGGGACAAGTATCTGAAGGAGAAACTGAATTGCGCTCTTGAAGTACAGTACATAGGATGGACCGACTATATGACGCAGTATAATTTGCTGCTTGCTACAGGTGAAGGTCTTGACCTCATAAATACAGCTTCGGACTGGCTTGAAATGTGGCCGAATGCCCAGAGAGGAGCATTCATGGAATTGAATGACCTGTTGCCCAAATACGCTCCGATTACATGGGAGACAGTACCGGAATCAAGCTGGGCTGAAGTAACCTATAAGGGAAATATTATAGCCATCCCCGAGGATATGTATTCACAGTGGATTAACCATGGATATATGTACAGAGGCGACTGGGCAAGAGAAATTGGTATTACAAAGCCTATAAAATCATGGGATGAATTCCAGGTTTACCTGCAGGGCGTAAAGGATCTTTATGGCAGCAAGGGTGTCATTCCGTTTGATATTGCAGGAGCATCAAATATGAAACAGCTCTATGATGGCTGGACAATCTCCAAATCTTCACTCATATGCATAGATCCGGTGCCCGACGGGCTTGCATACGGAAAATCCGATGATGAATGGTGGGAAGTAAGATCCCGTTTCTACCCGCTTGACGATGGTACCGATATGCTTCTTGAATTCGCGAAGGAAATGAAAGAATGGGGAGATGCCGGATATTGGAGAGAAGACGTGCTCAATAACACCGCCGACAGCTGGGTACAGTTCAAAGCAGGTCTTAACGGAACACGCCAGCACCATACCCAGACATATGTATATGCATACAGTGAGCTTGAAAGAGAAATTCCCGGTGCAGATCTGCAGTTCTTCCCGTGGTGCGAGGAAAGCAAAAACCTGACAAAAATGTCCATAACCCACGGAGCAACCGCAATAGGCGCAAGATGCAAGAACCCGGAAAGAGCTCTCATGGTTTATGATCTGATACGTAATGATGAAACCATGTACAAGCTTTTCAACTGGGGTATTGAAGGTGTGCAGTATGTAATAAATGAAAAAGGACAAAGAGATCTGCCCGAAGGTTATGTTACAGAACAGCATAGTTTCTCTTCCAACTTCTGGGGTGGACGCATGGACAAGTTTGAACTGAAATACCCGAGCGCAACCATAGTGAGCAACTGGAAAGAGATATATGATAACTTTGAATCTTATGCAAGACCATACAGATACGGCCGTTTTGTATTCGACAAATCACCTGTTGAGAGCGAACTGGCAGCATTAAGTGATGTTATAAACAGACATCTGCCCGCAATCTGTGTAGGCAAGGCAGGGGATCCGGTTGCTGCAGTTGAAGCTTTCCGCAGAGAACTCAAAATGGCCGGTTATGACAAGGTACTTGAGGAAGTGCAGCGCCAGATGACAGAATTCAAAAACTCAATAAAATAATTAACTCGCTGAATTAATACAACAATACAGGCAGGCTGTCTTTTTGCAGCCTGCCATTATAAAGGAATTGGGTGTGTATGAATAAAAATAATATACCTGAAGTTATTGATTTGTGCCTCGATTGGAAGTTCAAGGAAGGCGAAGAACAGTATGCATGGTACAAGGGCTTTGACGACAGCTCGTGGCGTACTGTGAACATACCCCATGACTGGGCTGTGGAGCATCCCTTTTCCACTTCCCATTCAAGCGGAACTGGGTATCTGCCCGGTGGTACGGGATATTACAGGAAAACATTCCACCTTCCGGCGGAATGCAGCGGGATGCGTGTGTATGTGGTTTTTGACGGAGTATATAACAACAGCATGGTATGGTGCAACAGCTATTACCTGGGAAAAAGGCCTAACGGTTACACCCAGTTTATTTATGACATTACCGACTTTGCGTGTTTCGGCGATGTTCCAAATGTATTAACTGTGAAGGTTGACCACAGGTATGTGGCCGATTCAAGATGGTATACCGGTTCGGGCATTTATCGGAAAGTTAAAGTGGTGCTGAAAAATGATATTTTAATTCCTGTAAACGGTATATTTGTCTCGACAAAAAGGGCTGATACGAACAGCGCCCTGCTTGAAATACAGGCTGCCGTCAAAAACACCGCGAAGGAAGATGCAAATATTTCGGTATGCCATACGCTCTATTCCGGCAACGAGCCTGCAGCATCATGCGAAAAGCTGGTTTCTGCTGAAAAAGGCAGTGAAATCCATGACCTGCAGACCCTGGAAGTTTTCAATCCCAGGTTTTGGTCCCCCGAAAACCCGTTTCTTTATACCCTTGTTACCGAAGTGAAAAAAGACGGAATGGTGATTGATCGGGTAGAAACAATTACAGGAATCCGGACATTTTATTTTTGTTCAGACAAGGGTTTTTTCATTAACGGGAAGAATATTAAGCTTAAAGGTGTTTGCGTGCATCATGATGCCGGATGCCTTGGAGCAGCCGTAAGAAAAAAGGTTTGGAAAAGAAGGCTTTTGAAACTGAAAGAAATGGGATGCAATGCTATTCGTATGAGCCACAACCCGCATATGCCCGAACTGTACGATTTATGTGATGAATTGGGGTTCCTGGTAATGGATGAAGCCTTCGACGAGTGGGAAGGCGTAAAGAATAAATGGGTGAAAGGGCACAATGTCTATCCACCTGCCCATTATGGGTATTATGAGGATTTTCCGGCCTGGCATGAAGCAGATCTGGCCCAGATGGTTCTGCGCGACAGGAATCACCCTTCGATCATTTTGTGGAGCATTGGTAACGAAATAGACTATCCTAACGATCCATACTGTCATCCGTTGTTTAAATCAGCAACCGGAAACAACGACCATAACAAGCCGGTCAGTGAAAGGCTTTATGATCCGAACAGACCGAATGCCGAAAGGCTTGTTGAAATCGCAAAAAAACTAACGGCCATTGTAAAAAAATATGATACAACAAGACCTGTTACAGCAGCACTTGCCTTTCCGGAATTGTCGAACATCACAGGACTTGCCGATTGCCTGGACGTTGTCGGATATAATTATAAAGAGCATTTGTATGAAGAGGATCACAGGAAGTATCCCGGAAAAATAATCCTTGGTACCGAGAATACAAAAGGATTGGAAGAATGGGAAGCAGTCGTTGAAAATGATTTCATTTCCGGCCAGTTCCTTTGGACAGGCATTGATTTTCTCGGGGAAACCCAGGGTTGGCCATGCCATGGTTCGGAGGCCGGGCTTTTGGATATTGCAGGGTTTGAAAAACCTAATTTTTACTTCCGGAAAAGCTTATGGTCGGATAAGCCCATGGTGCAGCTGTTTACGTCGTTGAAAGAAGATAGATTTGAGAGCTTCGATTACAAACACGGCAAAGAATTGAGCAGATTATGGAATTATCCTGAAGGAAAGATGATCCAGGTTATTTGCTTTACAAATTGTAATGAAACAGAATTATTCATAAACAATAAGTCTTATGGCAAAAAACAATTGCACGGCCATTCAGAGAGATACCTGTCATGGATCGTACCCTTTACAAAGGGTGAGTTGAAAGCAGTTGGAACCAATGAAAAGGGTGAAAAAACCGAATGTATTTTGAAAACAACGGGTGAGCCCTCAGCTGTCAGGTTAACATGTACCGATGAATTCCTGTCAGCCGATGGAAGGGATATAACCCATGTGATTGCCGAAATTACCGATTCAGAAGGAAATGTTGTATGTAATGCCGAAAATAGAATTCATGTTACCGTTGAAGGAGTGGGTTCGCTTTTAGGTATTGAAAGCGGAAACCTGTGGGATACAACACCTTATTCCGAATCTTACAGGAACGCATATAACGGAAGGCTTTTAATTTATATCGAGGCAGGCCGAAAAGAAGGCAATGTAAAAGTTACGGCAAAAGCAGAAGGCCTGGAAACGGCAGAAATCACGATCCCCTGTAAACAACCTTTTGATATTTGATTTTATCCATTGCAATGTTTTTTATTTATCTGCAGCGGCAAATGCGCCGCTTGTTTTTTTTACATGCTGCCCTTTTTCCATGCCATCGGTGATAACAAAACAAGCATTGGGAGGAATTCCAGTCTTCCTGCCAGCATATCAAAGCAAAAAACAAGCTTGCTGAACACCGAAAAACCTGAGAAATTACCCATTGGTCCCACAACTTCAAAGCCGGGCCCAATATTGGAGAGCGTAGCTATAACTGCTGATCCCGATGTGACCCAATCCTTGCCGTCTATGGATATTAACAGTGTGGAAATAATAAATACGGCTGCGTAAATAAAGAAATAGGTCAATGTTCCTGAAACTGTATCTTCATTAACTGCCTTATGATTTGTTTTTACAGTATGAACAGCCCGTGGATGTATTATTTTCGAAATTTCACGCTTTATGGTTTTCAGCAGCAGCAAAATTCGCAGGCACTTGATACCTCCGCCTGTCGAGCCGGCACTGGCTCCGGTAAGCATAAGTATAACCAGGATCGTTTTGCTGAATGTGGGCCAAAGGTTAAAATCCGTTGTCGAGAATCCTGTTGTTGTAATAATGGTTCCCACCTGAAAGGAAGAATGCCTTAAACCCTGACCCAATGTGAACAGACCGTTTTTACACAAATCAATGGTTATTAAAATGATTGAAACAAGGATTATTCCAATGTAAAAACGAAATTCCTCATCTTTCAGGAAACCTTTTGCATCACCTTTAATTAACCTGTAGTATAAGCCGAAATTCACCCCAAATAATATGGTGAACACCGTTATAATTATCTCTATGTATATATTTCCATAAGCGCCCACACTGAGGTTTTTGTTTGAAAAACCTCCGGTACCTGCAGAGCCAAATGCATGGATTAAGGAATCGAACAGCGGCATTCCGGCAATCAGTAAGAAAATTACCTGGGCCGCGGTCATAACTATATAAATTGCATATAATATTTTGGCAGTTTGTCCGAGTTTCGGGACCAGTTTTTCGGCACTCGGCCCGGTAGATTCAGCTTTCATTATATGAAATGAACCGGCGCCGATGGAGGGCAGAACAGCCAATGTGAGAACCAGAACTCCCATCCCGCCCATCCAGTGCGTAAAGCTTCTCCAGAAAAGCAATCCGTGGGTAAGGCTTTCAATATCCTGCAATATAGTTGAACCGGTTGTTGTAAAGCCTGAGGTGGTCTCAAAAAATGCATCAATGAATGATGGTATGGCGCCGCTGATAACAAACGGAACCGCGCCGAAAAGGGATATCGCTATCCAGCCTAAGGAAACAATTGCATAACCGTCCCTTGCATAAAAGTTTCTGTTCTTTATGGGTATTCTGTACAGGACATATCCCACTGTTAGACATATTATTATAGATATAACGAAGGCCGTTGCATCACCCTGACCATATATCAGACTTACCAAAAGAGACGGAAGCATGCACAGCCCTTCAGTAAGTATTACAATACCGAGACTTTTTAAAACCAACCTGATATTCAAAGAACTTATCCCTCCACTGAAATTATATCATTAAGATCAAAAATCTGTCTGTTCTTTGCAATAAGAATGATACTGTCACCCAGTTTGAATGAGTCATTGCCGTGGGGAATAATTATCTCGTTTTTCCGCACAATAACAGCAACAAGGACATCCTGTGGAATTTTCAGGTTTTTAAGAGGTATATCCAGAAATCTGGTTTTTTCGCTAATGGTGAACTCTATTGCTTCAGCCTGGTTGTTAACTATCCTGTAAAGGGATCTTATGGGATTCCCAATGGCATTTTTCAGTCCGCGAACAAACATTAATATAAGGTTGGTGGTAATCTGGCTGGGATTCACAATACTGTCAATGCCAAAATTTGATATTAAATTCAGGTAGTTGTTTCTGCTGATTTTTGCTATAACTTTCGGTACCCCTGCCTGTTTTGCCAAAAGTGCCAGCATGAAGTTTTCCTCGTCATGACCGGTAAGGGATACGAATGCTCCCATTTCCTGAAGATTTTCGGAGTATAGTAATTTATCATCCGAACCATCCCCATTAATAATCAGCGATTCGGGCAGAAGCTCCGAAAGAGTGAGGCAACGTTCATGGTCAGATTCAATAATCTTAACTTTCATACCTGTCTCTTCAAGAAATTTTGCAAGATAATATGCAATTCTCCCGCCGCCGACTATCATGACATTTTTGATTTTCTGCGCATACAGGCCTATTTTTCTGCAAAACTTTGTCACACTTGAAGGTTGTCCGACAACGTAAATTACGTCGTCAGCTTTAATCTGAAAGTCCCCTTTTGGTATAATTGCTTCATTTTTTCTCAGAACAGCTCCTATTAATACGGATGATGAAACAATCTCGGATATATCCCTGATTTTCATACCCGAAATATGCATGTTTTCAGTAACCCTGATTTCAACCATTTCAACCTGGCCTTTTGCAAATATTTCAATGTTTTCGGCCTGAGGAAACCTGAGAATTCTGGCAATTTCGCGGGCGGCAGCCCTTTCTGGATTTATGACCAGATCCAGGCCTAATTCGTTTTTTATTAATGACAATTCATCCGCATATTCAGGGTCCCTGATACGTGCTATGGTATGTTCGGCTCCAAGCTTTTTTCCGGTAAGGCAGCAGACCATGTTCATCTCGTCGCTGGCAGTAGCGGCTATCAGAACGTCCGCTTCGTCTATTCCGGCTTCAAACAATACTTTGGTGCTTACTCCATTTCCCCTGATACATAATACATCCAAATTTTCATTTGACTTTCTGAGCGCTTCGGGATCTTTATCGATGATGGTAATATCATTATCTTCTTGTGACAGTTGTTCGGCAAGGCTGTAACCCACTTTGCCGTTGCCAATTATTATGATTTTCATGAAAAGGCCTCCTGGTTTGAGTGGTGTACTTTTATCTTTATTATAAATCTGCCTGTAATCACTTATTTAATATACGAATTATATATCATCTTATTACAAATGGCAAATTGATTTGAAAACAAAATCAGGAAAGTTTTGATAAAGAAATCGACAATTTTAGATTATGTTGCATGATTTATAAATAATTATGCCGTATAAGATCGAAATAAGTTCACATAATATTAATGTTTCAAAGTTGGAGGTGTTAAAATGATTGGAACTGTAAAATGGTTTAATGCGCAGAAAGGTTTTGGATTCATTGAGAGAGAAGGAGGAGAGGATGTTTTTGTCCACTTCTCGGCAATAAAAGCCGACGGATATAAAACACTGGATGAAGGCCAGCGTGTTCAATTTGACATAGAACAGGGGCAGCGTGGACCGCAGGCAGTTAATGTAAGACCTTTCTAAGCATATTTTTTGCAGACCGGAAAGAATTTATGCAATGAAAAAAGCAGGTGCGTCAATATGCGCACCTTTTTTATGTATAAATTTATTTATTCTGAGGAGCGGGAGTTTTAGCAGGTGTTGCTTTGCTGCTCCAGGAGCCAAAACACCCGAAGCAGGACTCGTGGACAGCATTTTTGAGAGCTACGGCCTGCCGGTGAAAATTACAATCCGCCTTGATTTCCTCAAATTATCCAGATATAATATGTTAAGGAAAAATTTAAATATTTACAAATGAAGGTAATGGGAGTGCATGAAGGTAAAAAGCTTTTTTAAATACGTGGAAATCCAGACAAAAGCAGCAAGCATGATCCCTTTTTTCGGAGGGACTGTTTTTGCATTATACAGGTTCAATTCTTTCAACTTGACAAACTTTATTTTAATGCTTGTATCGCTGCTTTCATTTGATATGACTACAACAGCCATAAATAACTACATTGATTTTAAAAAAGCAAAGAAAAAATCGGGATACGGGTTTGAAAAGCACAATGCCATTGTGCGGGACAATATAAAAGAGGCGGAAGCTGTTTCAGTCATTGTTATTCTTGGGATTATAGCGGTAATTGCCGGAATTATGCTTTTTCTGAATACTAATATAATTGTGCTGATTTCAGGTATGATTTCTTTTGCTGTTGGAGTTGTATATACCGCGGGGCCTGTGCCGATTTCAAGAACTCCCCTGGGAGAGGTCTTTTCAGGCTTTTTCATGGGCTTTATCATACCTTTTCTGTCAATATTTATCCATGTGACCGGTGATCAAATATTATCCATTGCAATGCGTGGCGGTATTCTTGATTTGAAAATAAACCTTAATGAAATAATCGCGATTTTTGTTTATTCGGTACCTGCAGTTACAGGGATTGCAAATATAATGCTCGCTAATAATATTTGCGACATTGAGGACGATTTGGAAAACGACCGGTTCACACTTCCGGTATACATTGGCAGGAGCAGGGCACTGGTTTTATTTGAGCTCCTGTATTATATTGCATACATTACAATATTGATTTCAATTGCTGCAGGTGTTCTTCCCGTTACTTCACTGTTGTTTTTTGCAACACTGGTACCTGTCAGGAAAAACATAGGCAGGTTTAAAGTGATGCAGACGAAAAAAGATACGTTTTCACTGTCGGTCATGAATTTCGCAGTCATGAATATAACCCTGACAATAAGCATTGTGGCTGCGATTATTATAAACATGTTTTAAGAAGGCATTTGTAACAAGTTGTTCTTTAAAAGGTCAACCTGCCATGGGCAGAGTGATTTTTATATATGCTCCGTCTGAGGTATTTCCTGCGGTTATTGTTCCGCTGTGCTTGTCAATAATGCTCTTGGTTATTGAAAGACCAAGGCCGAAATGTCCTTTTTTGCCTTTATAAAACCTGGTAAACAGGTTCTTTAAATCTTCGGTGTCAAAGCCGGGGCCATCATCGGAGATTGTCAGTTCGATCCGGTCACGGGCCGCAATCCGTGATTTTATAACCACCTTTTTCGCGGCATACCTTATACTGTTGTCAAGTATATTTGTAATTGCACGGGTGAGTTTTTCCTCGTCCCCGGACAGTTTAACCGATTCGGGTTCTATTTCGGTGCTGATTTCCTTGCCGGATTTCTGGGCAATTCCCTTCATCCGCATTGCAATATAATGCAACAACTCATGAAAATCCAGGATTTCAAAGTTATAAGGTTCGTCAATGGAATCCAGCCTTGACAGGTACAGCAGGTTTTCAACAAGCTTCGTTAACCTTTGGGTTTCATCAATAATAATTTTAACTGCTTCACCGCTTTCCACAACACCGTACCGGATGCCTTCGGCATAGCTGCGTATTGACATTATCGGGGTCCGAAGTTCATGGGAAACATTCTGCAGAAAGGTTTTTTGTGCCAAATCATAGGATTCAAGCTTTTCTGTCATTATGTTAATATTATCAACAAGCTCCAGTATTTCGTCGTCTGCAGGGATCTGTATGCGGTTGAACTGCCTTTCGGATATGTTCCGTATATGAGAGCAGAGCTTTGACAACGGTGTTGATATTTTCTTTGACAGATAGGATGAAAACATTGTTGCTATTAACGCAGCAAAGAATAAAACAATCAGCAGGATCAGGTTTATTGTCCGTTGAAGTTCTGCAATTCTGTCCATCCTCGTATAAAAAACAATATTGCTTAAATTTGCATAGCGGTTGCCTGCCCTGATAACAACCGCAGCATACTGCACACCGTTGTATTGAAAAGTCATTTCATTGTATTGCTTTTTTTCGCATAAGTCCAGAATGTATGAAATGATCTGTTTATCGGATTCAAAGGGAACATCTTTCAACTCCTTTGGTATAAGGAGGTTTCTGTACTTATCGATAAATGCAATTTCGGTATTTGACATAAAATGAGGCTGTCTGCTGGCTCTCACCAGGGAGATATATGATCCTATCAGCGGGGAAAAGTTTTCATTCTTCATTCCGAAAAGGCTGCCTTCGGCCCGCCTTGCCACATTTCTCAACTGGTTCAACGTTTCCCTCTCCATGTAAATGCGCGCCGAAATGTTGAATGCCACTGCAATTATCAATATCAGCAGGACAACAGTGAATACGTTGAATGCAAAGATTTTTCTCTTAATAGTGGTAGGAAATTTCATTATTAACCTCCGTCTTCGATTTTAAAACCATATCCCCAAATTGTTTTTATTTTAAGGCACGATCCCGCATCCTCAAGTTTCTTTCTCACACGCTTAACCGTATCGTCGGTTGTGCGGGTTTCGGTTTTTGATTCAAATCCCCAGACCTTGTTTAAAAGTTCTTCCCTGCTTACGGCCTTGTTTTTATTCTGAACGAGGTACAATAAAAGGTTATACTCCATAACCGTAAGATTTATTTCCTTCCCGTTGCACATTACGCTTTTTGTTCCGCTGTGAATGGTAATATCGAGTATATCAATTATTTTAGGATTGTCGGGTCCTGTCTTGTCAAGCTCGATCCGCCTGAAAAGGCTTTTCACCCGGGCTACAAGTTCCAGCGGGCTGAAAGGTTTTGTCATATAATCGTCGCTGCCAAGGGTAAGACCGGCTATCCGATCGGTTTCCGAATCCTTTGCCGATACTATGATAATCGGGACATTGCTTATTGAACGGATTTTGGCGCATAGCGAATATCCGTCTATCTCGGGCATCATAATGTCCAGGATCAGGAGATCGGCCGGTCTTTTGACAAAAGCATCCAGGAGCTGTTTTCCGTCACTGAATGTTTCAACAATGAATCCTTCTCTTACCAAAAAGGACTTTATTATATTGCATATGTTTATTTCATCATCGGCTATGTAAATAACTTTGCTGTTCATAGGAAACGCCTCAGTACTAAAAATCGGTGTTGCCGGCAGGGTGTTCACCGGGCAGGCGGTGAAAGAATAACGCATTGTATTGCAATTTATATTTTATCACAAAACCTGCCCGGATTGCTTTCTTAACAGAATTTGCCACAATTTTGCCACAATTTTGCCTCATTTTATCGGGGATTTGCAAATTCTTCATAAGTATAATTAGTACTGTCGCCATGATTCAGGTTGTTGGATGAAAAGCTCTTGAAGCAATTTAACCAGGAGGGAGAAAATATGAGAAAGAAAAAACGACGTTGGCTTTTTATTATTCCTGTATTGTTAATCCTGGCAGGAGCGGCTGCCTGGTACTTCAAGCCATGGAAATCCGAGATGGCTGTTTCCGCGGCAATTTCACAGCGTACTGCCGTCATTCGGCGGGGAGACCTAAATGTAACAATTTCCGGGTCAGGTTCTGTATACCCTTCCGTCAGCACCAGTATTAAGGTGGAAGCAGACGGAACGGTTAAGGAAAATTATATGGAAGAGGGTAAGAAGGTAAAAGCCGGAGAAGTCCTGTTAATATTGAATAAATACGATAACGAGATTTCAGAGAAAAAACTTGAGAATAATCTCGAGCAGAAAAAACTGGCATACCAGAAGCTTTTGAAAAAATATGAAGCGTTGACCGTTAAAGCACCGGTGTCAGGCAAAATCACCGACATCATGGTTGAAGAGGGTGATGATGTTAATGCCGGCAGGGAACTGGTCACTATTACCGATGATTCCGTCCTCTGCAGCGAAGTGGTTTTTAAAGATGCGAGTGCTGACGATATAAGCCAGGCAGGGCATGTAACGGTGCATTTACCCGACTATATGACTTCAATCAGCGGGGATATCATATCTGTTCGGCAGGACGGAAAGAATGTTATATCAAAAATCCTTGTCAACAATCCCGGAGAGCTCACCGAAGGCACCTCGATATGGTGCGAAACCGAATATGAAAACAATACATATCAAAGCTCTGCCGGTTCACTTAAATGGTATACGAAAAAGACTGTATATGCGGAAACATCCGGAATGGTACAGGCAATACATGTTAACAGGAATGATTATGTTGACGCAGGCAGTGTTCTTATCACCCTGTACGATGAAGAAGCCGAAATAAACCTGAAAAGCGCCCTGATACAGGTTGAAGAGGCAGAATACAATACCCAGGAATTCAGGTTCGATGCTGATAAATATATAGTAACAGCACCAATGGACGGATATCTTACGTCGGTTAAGGACCTTCTTGCGGGAGATTCACTGAAAGAAGGAGATACCGTTGCAACGCTGATAAATACCGATGAAATGGTATTCTCGGTCTATATAGATGAACTTGATATCAACCGCGTTGCCATAGGCCAGGAAGTAAAAGTAACCGCCGAGGCGGTGGAGGAAACATCCACAAATCCTATAATCGGTAAGGTAACAAACATAGCCCTGGTAGGAAATTCATCAAACGGTGTGACTGTCTATCCTGTGACAATTACCATTCCCGGCAGTGAAGGACTGAAAGTCGGAATGAATGTGGATGGGGAAATCCAGGTCGTTAACAAGGAGAATGTTTTGCTTGTGCCGCTTGAGGCACTCCAGAAGGCAGGCAATTCATACATGGTATGGGTTAAGTCGGATAATTCGGATATATCAAGATTCGATAACATGCAGCAGGAGAATGATGCAAACATATCAAGTTCCGATAACAGGCAACCGGGGCTTGACTGGAATATATCAGGATTCGATAATAAGCAGCCGGGAAATGATGAGAATGCCGGCAGTGAGGGTAGAAATACCGGAAGTAATGAATTATCGCGCCAGGAAGGTGATATTCAAAACGGTACCGGTAACGGGAACAGGATGAATTTCAGACCCGGAGGCAGCCCGGCAGGTGACAATACCGGTATTTCCAGGAGCCAAAACACTGAAAGAACCCAGCGCAGAAGCTCGCCTGTTAACAGTTACTATGAAGGAGCAAGTATGGTCCGGGTTGAAATAGGCCAGTACAATGAAAACTATGCAGAAGTAATCAGCGGACTTGATGAAGGAGACGTAGTCGTATTACCTATGCAGGCTTCAAATACAAACAGTACTTCCACTTTACAGCAACGAAGAGGACAGTTCCCGGGAGGTTTCACTATGCCCATGAGCGGAGGAATGGGCGGCGGTGGTAATTTTGGCGGGCTGGGAGGTGGAAGACCATGATTCACACTGAAGATTTGTCAAAACATTATGTTGTCGGTGATGTTACGGTAAAAGCGCTTGAAAAGGTAACGCTGGATATTCCTGCTCATTCATTTGTATCAATAATAGGGCCTTCGGGCTCAGGTAAATCCACGCTGATGAATTTATTGGGCTGCCTTGACACTCCCACTTCGGGAACATATATGCTGGATGGAACAGAAGTAAGCACAATGAGTGAAAACCAACTGGCAGATATCAGAAACAGAAAAATCGGTTTTGTATTCCAGGGATTTAACCTGGTAGCTAAATTAACAGCCCTTGAAAATGTGGAATTACCCTTGATTTATGCGGGAATACCGAAAAAGGAACGAAGGATACGTGCTTCCGAAGCCCTTGAAAAAGTCGGGCTTGGCGACAGAACGCATCATGTTCCGTCGGAACTGTCGGGAGGGCAGCAGCAGCGTGTAGCAATTGCAAGGGCATTGGTCACAAGTCCTCCTCTGATACTGGCCGATGAGCCAACCGGTAACCTGGATTCACGATCAGGCCAGGAAATTATTGAACTGTTCCATGAACTTCATGCCCAGGGCAATACAATTGTACTTATAACCCACGATAACGGTATAGCAATGCAGGCCCAGAGGATTATCCGCATTCTTGACGGACATGTTGTAGAAGACAGGGAGGTGAGTTAAATGGGTATCTGGCAAGCTTTCCGGATGGCGGTAAAATGTATTTTTTCGAACAAGGTCAGATCCTTTTTGACAATGCTGGGTGTAATTATCGGTGTTGCCGCCGTTATTACGGCTATAGCCTTCACTGTTTTTATTTATCTCTCCTATAATCTTATCCTCCATTTCATCTATTGTATTTTTATCCATTCCGTCAAGAATTGAAGCAACAGCAGGCTCTGACTTCCGGGCTTTCAGGTATTGCTCCGCATTGTTTTTAACTTCAGCTTTAATATTTTTTATAGGGTTCAATTTTGTTATTCATCGGATTTAACCATCCCATCATATAAAGTCCGGGTAAAATACCGGGGTTACTGGTATTACAAATAAATGCATACTCCAATTATTTTATCCTTCTGTTACCTGAAACGCAACCAGCAGGGCATACGTTGTAAAAGGTATAAACCCTTGAAACATGAGTTATCCCAGGGGGCACTTATTGAAAGATGGATTTTGGACAAGATTTGAAAAATTTATGACAAATGATGATTAGTAATTGATTTTTCTTTCGGATAGAATGGAGATGACAAATTGTAAATTTCAATAACGGGGAGGGTTATTATGGAAGAAAAAGACGTTTATTTGGACCCAAGCTATTCCTTTGAAGAGCGTGCAAAAGATCTTGTATCCAGGATGACCAACGAAGAAAAGGTATCACAAATGCTTTATAACTCACCTGCAATAGAAAGGCTCGGTATTCCCGCATACAACTGGTGGAATGAGGCACTTCATGGTGTAGCCCGTGCAGGAACAGCAACGATGTTCCCGCAGGCCATCGGGATGGCGTCAACCTTCGATGAAGAGCTTATATATAAAGTGGCCGATGTGATTTCAACCGAAGGCAGGGCAAAGTACCATGCAAGTTCAAAAAAAGGTGATCGCGGAATATACAAGGGGTTGACTTTCTGGTCTCCCAATATCAATATTTTCAGGGACCCAAGGTGGGGCCGCGGACAGGAGACCTATGGTGAGGACCCGTATCTCACGGCAAGGCTTGGAGTGGCGTTCGTAAAGGGTTTGCAGGGAAATGACCCGAAATACCTGAAAGCAGCCGCATGTGCAAAACACTTTGCTGTTCACAGCGGACCGGAAGCGTTAAGGCATGAATTTAACGCCACAGCATCAAAAAAGGATATGTACGAGACATACCTGCCGGCGTTCAAGGCACTGGTACAGGAAGCAAAAGTTGAAGCAGTTATGGGAGCATACAACCGTACAAACGGCGAACCATGCTGCGGCAGCAAGACTTTGCTTACCGACATCCTGAGGGGAGAATGGGGATTCAAAGGGCATGTTGTGTCGGATTGCTGGGCAATACGCGATTTCCATCTTCATCATCATGTAACAGCAACAGCGCCCGAATCGGTTGCATTGGCGGTACGCAACGGATGTGACCTGAACTGCGGAAATCTTTTCGGAAACCTCCTCATTGCCCTTGATGAAGGTTTAATCACAGAAGAGGAAATAGACAGGGCGGTAACAAGGCTGATGATTACCAGGATGAAGCTGGGCATGTTTGATCCTGACGAACAGGTGCCCTTCACAAGCATTCCGTACGATGTTGTAGACTGTAAGGAACATAATGAGCTCGCACTGGAAACCGCAAAGAAATCCATTGTTCTTTTGAAAAATGACGGGTTGCTGCCTCTTGACAAAGAAAAAATCAAGTCCATAGCAGTTATCGGACCGAATGCCGACAGCCGGCAGGCACTGGTCGGAAATTATGAAGGAACGGCTTCGGAATATGTCACCGTTCTTGACGGGATAAGGGAAGCAGTCGGAGACAATGTAAGAATTTATTATTCGATGGGCTGCCATTTATACAAGGACAAGGTTGAAAGCCTTGCCGAACGTAATGACAGAATAGCAGAGGCTGTTACCTGTGCTGAAATGGCCGATGTTGTTGTTCTTTGCCTTGGCCTTGATTCGACCATTGAAGGTGAAGAAATGCATGAAAGCAATGAATACGGTTCGGGGGACAAATATGATCTGGACCTGCCCGGCAGACAGCAGGAACTGATGGAGGCCGTTTATGCCACAGGCAAGCCGGTTGTTCTCGTTCTCTTAACAGGCAGTGCATTGTCGGTTACCTGGGCGGATGAAAATATTCCCGCGATACTGAATGCATGGTATCCCGGTGCACAGGGCGGAAGAGCGGTTGCATCGGTGTTGTTTGGAGAAACCAATCCGTCGGGAAAACTTCCTGTTACCTTCTATCGTACAGTTGAAGAGCTTCCCGATTTTACCGATTATTCAATGCAAAACCGTACATACAGGTACATGAAGAATGAAGCGCTGTATCCTTTTGGTTTCGGATTAAGCTATACACGGTTCGAATACAGCGATTTGAAACTCTCAAAGAGTAAAATCGGTGTCGGTGAGGGCTTTACCGTCTCGGTGAAAGTGACAAATACAGGCAATATGGCCGGTGACGAAGTGGCACAGGTATACATTAAGGACGTTGAAGCAAGTTGTGCCGTTCCAAACTGGCAGCTTTCGGGAATGAAGAGGATAAAGCTTGAAAGCGGGGAATCAGCTGAAATTACCTTTGAAATACTTCCCGAACAGCTTGCCGTTGTGAATGATGACGGGCAGAGCGTTATTGAACCCGGCGACTTTGAAATATATGTCGGCGGCTCGCAGCCTGATACAAGAAGTATCAAGCTTATGGGCAAAGCCCCGCTGAAAGCGTTATTGCAAGTAGAATAACATTCATATTGCCCCCTCTCCTGTTTTAATATAGAATGGGAGAGGGGTTGTTTTATGCATATAGAAAATCTTGTGGAAATGGATATGTTTCCCGACCCGTTTCCCGTAAGGATTATCTATAACAGGGATAAACAGTTTACGTATCCGCCTCATTGGCATAATGCCATTGAAATAGTAGTTGCTGCCAAAAAAAGCTCCGATATTGTCATAAACAACCAGGTATACACTTTGGATGAAGGAGATATTGTTTTCATTTCGGGCGGCGATCTTCACAGCTACCCGTTGTCGCCGGGAAGTGAGCGCATAATTATCATATTTGATCTTCATCATATCATAAACAGTAAAATATTCAGCGAGGAAAATCCATACATCTTAAAAACCATCCTTATAAGAAAGGATGCCAACAGGGAGCTCCACCAAAGGGTTTACAGGCTTATAGAAGAAATGCTGGAAGAGGCGTCAAATATAGTCCTGGGATCGAAGTTTGCATTACTGGCGAAGATATACGATATCCTGTCCATAATAGTAAAAGGCTCGAACGGTGCACTGGAGCTTAAAAGCACGTACAGAAAAGATCTGTTATACAGGATAGGGCAAGTTGTTGAATATATGGAGTGTAATTACAAGGAACAGATAACATTGACCGGAATTGCCGAAAAATACGGATTCAGCGAATACTATTTATCCAGGCTGTTCAGCAGGGTGCTTGGCGTTTCATTCAAGCAGTATTTAAATATAATCCGCATTAAGCACGCTGCAGAAAGCATTATAATGAACAGGGAAAATATAGCAAACATTGCGCTTAACTGTGGTTTTAACAGTATTTCAACCTTCAACAGGACATTTCGCGAAATAAAGGGCTGCACGCCGTTGCAGTACCGGAAAATGCAGTGGAATCATGTTATCAGTAAGGCTGGTGAGGCAAATGAAATGTAGCGGCAATAATATCACTTACCATGAAGGAAAAGTTACAAAGGCAGACAGGTGCAGGGTTTTAGGCCAAAAAGGCCTTGTCGTATGGCTAACCGGGCTTTCAGGTTCGGGCAAATCCACCATTGCAGTTGAAGCTGAAAAAATTCTGAACAGTATGGGAAAGGCTGTTTACCGGCTTGACGGGGATAATATAAGGTTCGGGTTGAACAGTGATTTGGGTTTTTCTGAAAAGGACAGGTATGAAAACATTCGAAGAATATCCGAAGTATGTGCATTATTCCAGGATGCAGGCCTTATTGTTATTGCTTCCTTCATTTCACCGCTGGTGAAAATGAGGCAAATGGCCAGGGAGAAGGCAGGCAAAGATTTCATGGAAGTATATGTAAAGGCCGACGTGGAAACGTGCATGAAAAGAGATCCGAAAGGATTGTACAAAAAAGCGCTTAACGGTGAAATACAGGATTTTACAGGTATTTCGTCTCCGTACGAGGCGCCTGTTAATCCCGAGCTGATACTGGACACGCAGAATAACCCGCTGGATGAATGTGTACGGAGACTGGTTGATAAAATACTGGAAATGTCTGAATTTGAAAATCAGGCATTTTCTGCGGGCAGCATTCAGGGTTTATAATCAGGGCCGGCAAAAACAGGATGATTAAAAAGATACTAGGTATTTTCCGGGTTAATAAAATTAAGACCTTTTTCTATAAGTTCAATGTTGACTTCCTTAAGCCTGAAAAGCTCGCCGTCAGCGTTTACATGCACGGGTGACGGGCATGTCATTCTAACCGAATGACAGCGTTTTACTGCAACTCCCTCCAGTTTTATATGTTCCCCTTTTATAAACATTGGGAAGAAACGGAGTATTTTAAGCCGTGTCCTGCCGTCTATCAGGCAAACATCAAGAAGACCGTCATCGGGCGATGCGGAAGGTACGGGCATCATACCACCGCCGTAATACTTACCGTTGGCGAATGCGGATAACAGCACACTTGGCATATGTATTTCTTCACCGTCAATATAAAATGTTGCCTGGTAGTTGTTAAGCCTGATAAGGGATAACAGGATACCCCCGATATATGCTATTTTTCCTTTAATCAGCGGAAGGCGCTTAAGATACTGGGTGTTTGCCACCACATCGGCATCAAAACCTGCAGAAGCAATATTTATAAAATACATATCGTTCATCCTGCACAAATCCACAGGTACGGGCTCAGCTTTTATAATTTTTGGGAGTATCGCCAGTGGATCGGTTTTGGAACAAAAACTCTTCAAAAAATCATTTCCGGTTCCCGCGGGTATGGTCCCAAGAGAAGCGGTGCTGCCGGCAACTCCCTGCAGAACTTCATTCAGCGTACCATCCCCGCCAACTGCGTAGATTCTTAAATTGCCGTTTGTCCTTATATATTCCCGGGCTATTTCGGTCGCATGCCTGGGTGCTTTTGTTATTTCAATATTATAGGAAAGTGAATGGTTTTCCATCAGTTTTTTTATATCCGGAATTATTTTCAGTGTTCTGCCTTTGCCTGCAACCGGGTTTACGATAAACAAATGATTCATGTTAATAATCCTTTGCGTTCTTATATTTTATCGAAAGATATAATAATAATTATACAGTTAAATGCTGAATTCCTCAACAGTTTGCAATATCTTCCCTTTACATCTGTGCTGCCGGCGGGTCCTGCTTCTCATAACCCGATTTTATTCTCGCGGGCATAATAGAACAGGTATTGCTGCGCAATTCCCGACAATTCACCAAAATAATCGCGGGCAAAAGCGCGAATCGTATTTACATCGGTTTCCTTCCCGAAATACAGCGTTTCAATAACACGCTTGACCCACCTGTCGATGGGAAAGGCATTCCTGTCGATGCCGCTGTAGAGAAGGATACAGTCTGCAACCTTCTCTCCTATGCCTGTAAAAGAGAGCAGCAGGTTCCTTGACTGATTTGACGGAAGATTTTTCAGTTCATCCAGAAGCGAGGGCGACTGTGACAGTCTTTCGGCAGTTGATAATATATATCTTAACCGGTACCCTCCGCGGCATATGTTCAATTCCTCAATGGTTGACCGCGCTATAGAGGAAGGTTCGGGAAAAGCATGACGGCCATGGCCCCCCGGGATTTTTTCTCCATAATGATCGCTTAATACTTCTATTATTTTCTTGATTCTTGGTATTCCGTTATTTTGGGATATAATAAAGGACAAAATCATCTCCCACAGGTCCTGGCGCAGAAGCCTTATCCCGTAACCGAATGATACCGCCTTTTCAAGATGTTCATCCTTTTTTCCGAGAATTTTTTTTATTGTACCGTAATCGGTGTCAAGGTCAAAGTAATGCACCCATTTTTCGGTAAATTCCTTTTCGGTCATGTCATAAAAAGTGCAGATTTCTCCATCCCATTTCAGTTTTATAATGCGGCCAAGCGCCACACCCGCCCATGTTTGATCCCCGTCCTGGTTCCAGCGGAAGCATTGTCCGCATAAGAAGGTATGGGCAGGATTAAAATCATCTATTTGAACCTTCAGATCGTTATTGTCTGCAGATATGATACGATACATAAAACTACCCCATTACCTGTAAAATGTCTTTGTTAATGAGTATAACACCTGGCCCGTCTGTATACAATAAACTAATATTGTCAACAAAGGATACCTTTTTCACCAAACAAATGATAAAATATAACATATAATTTTTATACTGCCTGTGTCAGATTTTGCATCCTGCAAAACATGAAAGCAGTAATGACAGGTATGTTGAACGGGTCGAACAGTGGCTGGCCACTGATTTATATAAACTGGTTAAGGTGGTATTGTTTTGAAGGAACGTATTTATACGATACCGGTAAGTGAAGCATTCGAAGTGGATTCCGAGTGCCCTATGTGTATTCTTGAAAAAAGAATAGAGGATGATGCAATAAAATATACACTTGGTCCTTCGATGATGGAACCCGACAGACGGATAGAAACCAATAAAAAGGGTTTTTGCAACCGCCATTTTACAAAGCTGTACAATACGCAGGAAAACCGACTGCCTTTAGGCCTGATTATAGACACACACATGATGGAACAGAACGGCATTTTGCACGAAATGTATGAAAAAGCCCTGCCGGGTTTGAAAAAAGAAGCCGAATCAGGAATGGTTGAGCAGTTGATGAAAGGAAAAAAGAAGGATCAAACCGCAGCATTTATTCAATCCATGATTGACAAGCTCGGAGAACTGGAAAAAAGTTGTGCCATATGTGAAAAGATCAATTTCAACATGGATAAATTCACCGATGTTATTCTATATCTTTTCTTCAGGGAACCCGATTTTAAAAACCGTTTTGTTTCCAAGAAGGGCTTTTGCCTGCCGCATTTAAAAATGCTTCTTGAAGGTTCGCTCAAGTATTTGAACAGAAAACAGCGCAGTGAATTCACAATGACATTAATGTCTATGGAATTGATTCATTTGGACAGAATAAAAGAAGAAGTCAACTGGTTTACAAAGAAATTTGATTACAGAAATCAGGATGCGCCATGGAAAAATTCCCGGGATGCAATTCCGCGAAGCATAGAGAAAATATGCGGCCCGTCCGACTTAAACAGGTAACTGGGAGGAGATTGGTACTATGCAAAAGGAAAGATACACTTTTGAGGACCTGGTTGAAATAATGAAAACCCTTAGAAGCCCCAATGGATGTCCGTGGGACAGGGAGCAGGATCACGAATCTTTGAAGAAGTATTTTATTGAAGAGACCTATGAAGTGCTTGAAGCGATAGATATGAAAAGCCCTGAAAAGCTTTGCGAGGAGCTTGGAGACGTATTGCTGCAGGTTGTATTTCATGCAAGGATAGCCGAGGAGAACGGGAGCTTTACAATTCACGATGTAATTGATGATATAAGCAAAAAAATGATTCACCGCCATGAACATGTATTTGGCAAGGCACGGGCAGAAACTGCGGACGATGTTCTGGATTTGTGGGATAAAATCAAGAAGGAGGAAAAAGGAGCCAAAACTCAAACCGACATTCTTAAGGATGTTCCTGCAATTCTTCCGGCATTGATGCGAAGTTACAAGGTCCAGGAGAAAGCCGCAAAGGTCGGTTTTGACTGGGATAATGTGGAGGATGCCTGGAAGAAAGTGAAAGAGGAAATGGAAGAGCTTCATGAGGCTTATACAGGTGGGGACATGGAAAAAGCAGAGGAAGAGCTTGGGGACCTTCTGTTTGCAGTGGTGAATGTCTCAAGATTTTTAAAGATCCAGCCCGAATTGGCCTTAACAAAAACTATTAACAAGTTTATCAAGAGGTTTGAATATATTGAAACAAAGAGCTCTGAAAGCGGAAAACAGCTTACAGACATGACGCTTGAAGAAATGGATGCCTTGTGGGATAAGGCCAAAGAATTGGATAGAAGAGGGGAAAACGATGAGAATTGATAAATTCCTGAAGGTAAGCCGTGTTATAAAAAGAAGAACGCTGGCACAGGAAGCCTGCGACAGGCAAAAGGTCACAATAAACGGAAAAATTGCAAAGCCGGGTTCTGAAGTCAGGGAAGGGGATATTGTTGAAATACATTTCGGCGAAAATGTGACCCGCTTCCGCGTAAAAAAGATTTCAGAACATGTTCGCAAGGAAGACGCATCCGGGATGATTGAAATACTCTGACAAAAAGCCCGGTTTTTTCCGGGCTTTTTGAAATATCGGGCTAATATTGATTATAGCCGTAATTATCTGAAAAACCGTTGCCTGTAAAATTATTTTGCGCTGAATACATAAGGTCTTCGTAAAAGGCCACCCTGGCAGTGCAATAATACGGTATCGACCACAGGAAACCTATATAAAAGCCAGGGAATATGGACAGGAGGAACCATCCCAGAAAGCTTAAATCCTGTATGAACAAAGTCAATTTATTTCCATGCATCATTGCGATGCTTCTTTTTATGGCTTCAGATGCTGTGATTTCCGGATTGTCATATAATATAAGCATTGCCTGCGAATATTTGTATGATGCCACAATACCGGGTATTATAAAAAGAAGCGACCACAGGAAGGTATATAATCTTGTAAGCCAGAAAACCGCAAGCGACTTGCCGAACATATTAAAACCCGTAAACAGGTTTTCAACCCGTGTATCCGCATCTCTGTAAAACTTCAGAAAGAAAACACTCAGTCCGAATTCCAGCGGAGGTACGAGTATTATTGCTCCAACAACGGGTATTATGCCACATCCGAGTGATAACAGCATGTAGATCACCAGGGCAAGAATAGCAGTGCCCCATCGTCCGGACAGAGCATTTCTTGCTCTGAATTTCAGTTCAGGCCGAGTAACCGTGGGATGAAACCGGCCGGCAACATAGTCCATAAAAAAACCCCCTTAGTTAAATAAACTTAATGCACTCTCTATAATTATATAATAAACACCAGCCTTTTAATTGTAAATTTTAAGTTTGATCATATTATAAAAAGCAAATCATATTTGGCATATTAACCGCTATACCTTCATAGAATTTCAATGCATGGACTACATTCCGGACCCATGCCTGCCTGAATATGTAATTGGTGGTGAAAATCATGGCTGAAGAGAAGAAATCTTCGGAGCGGGAGCATCAGAACATTATTCTTAAGGACAGAAGAAAATTATTGATTACAGGTGTACATAATGTTGAGAGTTTTAATGAAGAAAGCATTGTAGTTGATACCCAGTTGGGCCTTTTGATAGTGCGTGGAGTTGATATGCACATTAACAAGCTGGACGTTGAAAGTGCGACACTGGACGTTGAGGGTGAGGTAGGCTTTATTGAGTACCTTGACAGTGCGGTCCCTCAGCGCAAAGGTGGATTTTTCTCAGGTCTTTTCAAGTAGGTTTGGTAATCTATGCAGAATGAATTGAATGTATTCTTAAGTGCCTTAATTACTGGTATCACCACCGGCTTTATTTATGACCTGCTAAGAATGAAAAGAAGAGCACTGAAAACACGCAGATTTTTAATCAGTGTTGAAGATGTCTTATTTTGGATAGTCACTGCGATATTGGTTTTTATAACTGCATATATCAGCAACCAGGGTGAAATAAGGCCGTATTTTTTCATGGCCCTGGCACTTGGAATAAGTATATATTTCTGGCTGTTCTCCCGTTGGATTACCGAAGTAATCACATTCCTGGTCAAGGTAATTATATGGCCCTTTGCCAAGCTTATCAGCCTGTTAAGACCGCCGGTGAAATGGCTTTTTGCGTTGATCGGAAAAGCCGCACAAAAAACAGGAAAAAGACTTCATAATTATCGCCTGGTGACCGGGCGCAGGTTCAGATCAATCAGGAACATTATGCGGAAAATTTAAATCATGTATGGAGTTGCAGATGCAGCGGCAAACCGCTGTCAAACCGGAAACATCCTGGTGGCAAAGTATATAACCCCGGTCAGCGTGATGGATGCCAGTAATGTGGATACCATTACAACCTGCGAAGCAAAATCGGGGTGGTTTTTAAATTCCACGCTTATTAATGCCGTATTGACGGCAGTCGGCATACCCGTTGATATTATTAAAACCTGTGCCATAATGCCTTTGATTCCGAAAAGCAGGACAAGCAGCAGCGCTATTATCGGGCCGCAAACCAACCGTGAAAACACTGAAAGGTAAACATTGATATCCTTGAAATTGAATTTTGTGTGGGACAGTTGAACGCCCAAAGTCAGCAGCGCAATGGGAACGAGACCGTTTTTTGCATAATTGAAAGCCGGCCACAGGGGAAACTGCGTGAAGTCATATGGTATCAGTTTGCAAATAAAAGCAGCGGTTACAAAATATATGGCCGGAAGTCGCAATGCTTTTATTAATGCCGCTTTAACCCCTCCCGAAGCTTTGCCTGCATTAAACGCACCAATACTGTTAACCGATAAATTTTGAACGATCATTACAATTACCTGAACTGTCAGGGCAAAGTCAAGATATGGCGTTTCGCCGCCCATAACAAATGGCTTGTTTGAATAAATAAGTGTTATCAAAGGAATGCCAAAATTGCCCGAATTGTAAAACATCACCGAATTAACAAAGACATTGGTAAGCCCCTCATCAAAGCGGCGTATTTTTCCGATTGCGAAACCGAAGACCCAGTTGATTATAAGGATAAGAATCACTATCAGAAGGGCTTTCAGCATATCCAGGGGTATCTTTGTTGTATATATGTTGACAAATACAAAAGCAGGAACGAAGAAATATAAGTTTATCTTTGAAAGGGTGGACACATCAAGATGGAATTTCCTGCCAATCAGGATACCCATAAATATCAGTGCAAATATTGGAATGAGGTTATTCGTTAAAATAAATAAAAAAACATTCATAAGTCAGTCGTCTTTCTTATAGCCTGGTTATAAATAAACTGATTCAGCAAAATTTCCAAATAACTGAATATAATCATATATTATAATTAGTATTTACATAACATGCAAGGATTATATGCGCCGAAAACTGCAACAAATATTATTTCTTTTGAAAAAGAACCTTATATTGATTATGGTGTACCATGAATGGTAATCTATAACCAGGAGTCACCATACCGGCTTATTCTGACTGATATTGATTATCAATGCTGTGCCGGTTTGTCATTGCATATGGAGTTGTACATAACATGAAAATAAACAGGTTCAGCCATAAAAAGGCGTCACTGGCAAAGATATAAGGTCAAATGCTTTTATATTGAACTTTTGCTGTTTTATGGTACAATATAGTTAGGCTTTATCATCGGAGAGTTCGGCTGTATTTTTAAATGTTATTTTACGGAAGACAGGGCTGGTTGCATGCAAAAGAAAAGGAAGATAAATGCTTTTTTATTGGTTATAATGTCAGGTCTGATTGTTTATTTTGTAATTACTCTGGTACAACAGCAGGATGAAATAAACACAATTCAGAATGAAATGAAAGCTCTGGAGAAAAAGATTGAAAAAGAAAAAGAAATCCAGGAAGAACTGCTCAAACAGCAAATAATTATTGAAACCGATGAATTTATAGAAAAAATCGCAAGAGAAAAGCTCGGCATGGTAAAAGAGGGTGAAAGGATTTACATTGACATAGGCCAGTAGAAATTCTCTATTGAACTGCCATTACGTTGTATTATTTTCATTTAAATCACCAAGGCAGCCTGCCTACCCTTATTTCGATGCCCTCACATGATGATGGGCTTTTTTTAAAGATTTTGAGAAACCAAAGAAAAAGTTACTGTTCAAACGTTCATGCTGGTAATTCGGGTGATATTTACGGCGGAGAGCAACATGCTTTTGGAGCCATCTTCATTACACGCCGGGGTCACCGATACGGTTGTGAAGTTACGGCAAATCTATTATAATTTAAAGTACGCTGGAACAAGATTAATTTGCAGTGAATAAAAATGGGTATTATAATAAGAAGACGGTTGTAATCCGGAGGAGATAAACATGGAACTTAACGAATGGCTTAATCATAAGCTTCCAGATATAGCACAGCGCCTGGAAAATATAAACAGGGATCATTTTTTCAATGAAAAAACCATTGGTTTTGCCGGAAAAGAACAGGTGTACCAGGTATTAAGACGGCTCCGCTCGGCGCTTTTCCCCGGCGTTTATGAAAAATACCCTATAGATGAGGCAGACATAAACATAATTATCGGAAACAACATACGAAGCGCTGCTTTGGAGTTGAAAAGCCTCATAGAAAGATGCCTCATCAATGAATGCGACATAAAGGATACTCGGCTGGGAACATGCTCAATATGCAAGGAAAAGGCCAATGAAATAACCATACATCTGCTGGAACAGCTTCCTGATATCAGGGAAATGTTGCATAAGGATATAGAAGCAGCATACAGGGGCGATCCTGCCGCCAAAAGCAGGGAGGAAATACTGTTGAGCTATCCGTCGATCGAAGCATTAAGCGTACATCGAATCGCCCATGTTCTTTACAAGCAGGGAGTACCGATAATACCAAGGATTATGTCGGAATATGCCCATACGAGGACGGGGATCGATATTCACCCGGGCGCGTCCATCGGCGAATATTTCTTCATAGACCATGGTACCGGTGTAGTCATTGGGGAAACATGCGTTATCGGCAACCATGTAAAGATCTACCAGGGTGTCACTCTGGGTGCGAAAAGTTTCCCTGTTGATGACGAGGGGATCCTGGTTAAAGGAATAAAACGGCATCCGAACATTGAAGATAATGTTGTTATATATGCAGGAGCCACAATACTTGGCGGTGATACCGTAATAGGCCATGATTCGGTTATCGGCGGCAATGTCTGGCTGACGAGTTCGGTACCGCCTTACAGCAAGGTACATAACGCCCAGCCGTCACCAATAATTAAAAACGGCAGTATATAATGTTATTGCAGGTGCTTTGCTGTTCAAGGAATCAAAACACCGGAAGCAGGACACGCACGTGGACATTTAAAACCAGTACTGCTGAAAGGTAACCATATACTGCAATAGGTGAAATAATGAGGAGAGATTCTGATGAAACTGTATAATACGTTAACAAAGCGAAAAGAGGGATTCGTCCCGTTAAAACCCGGAGAAGTGAAAATGTATAGCTGTGGACCCACAGTCTATAATTACTTTCACATAGGTAACGCCAGGCCGTTTATAGTATTTGACGTATTACGGCGTTTCCTTGAATACCGCGGGTACAAGGTAACATTTGTCCAGAATTTCACTGATATAGATGATAAAATGATAAGACGGGCAAATGAGGAAAATACGACTGTATTTGAAATTGCAGAAAAGTATATAAGGGAGTATTATGTCGACGCCCGCGGCCTGGGAATCAAGGATGCGACCATTGCTCCAAGGGCTACTGAAAATATCGATGCCATTATTGATATGATAAAAACCCTTGTTGACAAGGGGTATGCTTACGTAGTCGACGGTGACGTTTATTATAAAACATCAAAATTCGAGGAATATGGAAAACTGTCGGGGCATAACCAGGAAGATCTTGAGGCGGGAGCACGGATCGAGGTTGACGAAAGAAAAGAAAATGCAATGGATTTTGCGCTCTGGAAAGCCCAAAAACCGGGCGAACCTGCATGGGACAGCCCATGGGGCAAGGGCAGACCCGGCTGGCACATTGAATGCTCCGCCATGGCCAACCGTTTCCTGGGCGAAACAATAGACATACACAGCGGCGGCCAGGACCTGATTTTTCCCCATCATGAGAACGAGATAGCACAAAGCGAGGCATGCAACGGTAAGATCTTTGCAAGATACTGGCTGCATAACGGTTTCATAAATATAAACAATGAAAAAATGTCAAAGTCCAAGGGAAATTTCTTTACCGTAAGGGATATTGTGAAGCATTATGACTATGAAGTGATCCGTTTCTTTTTACTGTCCGCCCATTACAGGAGCCCCATCAATTTCAGCGATGCCCTGCTCGAACAGGCCAGGAATGCTTTGGACAGGATATATGAATGCCGCAATAACCTTAACTTTTTGCTTTCAAATGCAAAAGATACTTTTGAGGAAGATGTTTACGGCAATTTAGAAAGTTATCGTGACAGGTTCATTGAAGCGCTGGAAGATGATTTGAATACGGCAGATGCTTTAGCCGTAATTTTTGAACTGGTCAGGGAAATCAACACCAGGATTACGGCTGATTCGGGCGTGGGTAAAAAGACAGTTTCAAAAGCCCTGGCTCTGCTTAACGAACTGACCGGTGTTCTGGGTATAATGAGAAAGGAACAGGATGTTGAACTGGATGACAATATCAAGGCCCTCATTGAAGAGCGCCAGAAAGCCAGAGCTGAAAGGAATTTTAAACGCGCTGATGAAATACGCGATCAGCTTAAGGAAATGGGAATTGAGTTGCAGGATACTCCACAGGGAGTGAAGGTGGTTAAGAGATAAATCAAAAAGGTGCTGCCATATGGCAGCACCTTTGGCATTAATCCACTATCAGCGGATTTTGTACTTCTTCAGTCTTTCATCAAGTTCGTAGACAAGCTTTTCAAGACCCTTTGATGTTTCCTGCAGTTCATCAAATGCTTTCATCTGGGAATCCGTCGTAGCAGCCATTTCTTCACTTGCTGCCGCCGTTTCCTGTGAAACCGAAGAAATATGTTCTATCGAACGAATAACCTCGTCTTTGTCCTCCTGCATTTTATTCAGCGATTCGTTAACATTCCTGAACTTGTCAACTATAGCGTAAATAGCGTTTGCAATATCATTGAAAGCCTGCCTGGTTAATTCAACCGAAGAATTCTGCTCTTCGGATGTCTTTCTCAGGTCTTCCATTACTTCCAGGGCGATTTTGGCCTCTTCCGTGATACTTTCAACAAGATTTGCAATTTCAAGGTTCGACTGCCTGCTTTGATCGGCCAGTTTTCTTACTTCATCGGCAACTACTGCGAAACCGAGGCCTGCTTCGCCGGCCCTTGCGGCTTCAATAGCAGCATTTAATGCAAGAAGGTTTGTCTGCTCGGTAATATTTTCTATTGATTCGGTAAAGGATGTAATTTGCTGTACGGTATTCAAGAACTTTTCAACAACCGAGAAAATCTTTTCTGAGGCTTCAAAATTCTTTTCTGATTTTTCCTTGAGGGATTGAACGGCTTTTACACCCGCAGTGTTAACCTGTGTGATCCTGTCGGTTTCCACTATTACTTCATTGGAACTGTTATAAACCGAACTGATTTGATCTGCCAGTTTTTCCACGGCAAGAACACCTTTTTGGGCCTCTTCGGCCTGGCTTGAGGCGCCTTTTGCTATTTCACTGCTGGTTTGTGCAATTAACTGTACGGCTTCTGATGCATTTTTTGAGACATTATTAACTGTATATGACGAGCTTCTTATAGTAAGTGCCAGTTGGAAAAATCCGTCGATCAGGTTCCTGATATCGCTGAGAACCGTATTTACTGTCGATGCAACCGGCCCAAGGATACCATACTCTTTTGATTGTATCATTACCGAAAAATCGCCTTTCTTGATTTTCTGCATTGCACCGGAAAACGTGTTTGCAAGCTTTTTAACCTCCAGCTCAAATGCAATTTTCAGCAAGAAGGCTTCCAAAAAGGCAAATACGCACATTACAGGAAGTATGGTATAATCGTTTGTTTTTATGCTGAAAATAATACCAATAACCAGACCCACAACAGTGGCAATAATAATTGCCAGCCGATTCAAGTCGGATTTCCTATTATTTTCCTTTTTACCTGCCATATGTACCCTCCTATAGTTAAAGTTCTTAATATAATTGTCGGCATATATGGCAGGTTAAATAACCAAGAAAAAATAATAACAGGGAATCTTTATGATCTTTCAATTTCCTCTATGGAAATATCCCTTGTATGTGATGTGTGATTCCAGTCTTTTTTCCCTGAGTCCTTGATTCCAGCAATAGTAACGGGCAGCCATGTAAGGCAGTAAATCGGGTATACTATAAAACCTATAAGAATCCTGGCATCCCACTTCTTGTCGAAGAGAACAACAAGCGGGCCAAAGGATATCTGGGCCAGAACGATAAGCGACCAGATATCGTCCGGATAGGAGTATCCGATTATGTAGAAGGATATTGACGGAAATGCCATTTTCAACCATGAAATTATTGCTACCAATCCGAAACAAATAAAATGTACCGGCTGGAAAAGATATACGGCTCCATCGAAAGCCGCAAGGTCTCCTTCCAGGAAGGATTTTTTAACAAGCTTCGGCAGGTATCTTTTTGCGCAGTCGGTGTGGCCCTGCATCCAGCGCTTGCGCTGCTTCCAGGATTGAGCAAAGGTCAGCGGTTTTTCATCATAAACAATGGCTTTTTTACAAAAGGCAACTTTTTTATTATTCAGTATCAGTTTCATTGTAAACTCAAGGTCCTCGGTGAGGCATGTGGCACCCCAGCCTATCTCCTTAAGCACCGAAGTACGGACGCAAAATCCCGTACCGCATAAACCGCATGACAGGCCGAGGTTATACCGTGTTTGCTGAAATATCCTGTTAGACAGCCAAAAAGCTATGGAATATGAAAGGGAAATCCATGAATCAAAAGGATTCTTGCTGTCAATATAGCCCTGTATAACCTCATGGCCGTTATTCAGCATTTTGTTTATTTCACTAAGGTAAGTGCCTGATACCACGTTATCGGCATCAAAAACACATATGGCGTCATATTGCTCATTCAGCGCAAACAGCCTGGCAAAAGCCCAGTCCAACGCGTATCCTTTGCCGCGCTCGGTGCTGCTTTGACGTACAAGCACCTTCGTACCGGCTCTTTTAGCTTCATATTCGGTATTATCGGTGCAATTATCGCAGACAACGAAGATATCAAACAACTCTTTCGGGTATTGCTGCCTGTGGAGACTTTCCACCATGCTTCTGATAACCTTTTCCTCGTTATGGGCGGGAATAACCACCGCAAACCTGTGGAAGCGAAAAACTTCGTTATTTTTTTCATTCTGCCCGGAAAAAGGTATCCATCCGGAAATCATGATAATCAGATAATATATGCTTAATATGAATAATAACAGCTGCACGATGTATGAAAACAAGAATAAAAATAAATGGATCAAAATGACCATATGTCCTCCATTAGTCTTTTATATATCTACAGACATATTTTCTACATCGTGAACAAAATTATGATTGGTAAAACAAACATATATTGAGCTTTTCAGGAGTTATATAACACTCGATTCGGCAAAAAATGCCAAAGACTGTACTTCCTGACGCAGCTTTTTCAGATCGGTGCTATGCTTATTTGGTTAAAAATATTGTGCAATGCATGAAACAGTCGCTTTATTTGCAAGAGATGTGCACTCAGGCCCGGGCAAGCAGAACAAAAATACCACATCCGCGGGGCCTGCTTCGGGTGTTTTAGCTCCTTGGGCAACAATGACCTGCTAAAACACCCGCTCCTCAACATAAATGAAATTCCGCTTTGTGGTCTCCATATCCCGGGCCGCTCGGTTCCACGCTCCCAAAATCAAATGTGGTTTAACGTGCCGTCAAATTCATAGATTTTTCCTGCTTCGGCATCAAATTGTGCAACATGTTCCCTGAAACGGATCCGGCAAACCGAATTTATTCCGCTGGTTTTATATGTTGTGTTTTTCCTGACACCCTGTTTGCTGGGAATGGGTTATTCCCTGACCGACTGGAATGTCCGGAGCATGCAGGATATAAACTTTATCGGTTTTGACAATTATATTGAAATTTTTACATCAAACAAAAATTATGCCCAGGGTATAATAAACACACTTAAATTTACGGTTATATCCAATATAATCAAGATTACTTCAGCCCTGTTTTTGGCTGTTATGCTGCAGAAAGAAATAAAAGGGCGAAATATCTACCGCTCTATTTTATATATTCCATCAATACTGCCTTTTTTAATTATCGGAATAATATTCAAATCAATACTGAACTATAACAACGGTTTGCTTAACACGGTCCTGGACGCACTGCATCTTGGTTTTTTAAAACAGCAGTGGCTGTCTGATCTTAATGTTGTGTGGAAAGCAATATATGGGGTTGATGCGTGGCGTGGAATCGGATATGTTATGACAATATTCCTTGCAGGATTGAATACAATACCTAATTCATACTATGAAGCTGCTGAAATTGACGGGGCAAATTTCCTGCAGAAACTGTGGCATGTTACGCTTCCCATGATGACCGGTGCCATAACAATAAACCTTGTGTTCGGAATAACCTACGGACTTAAGGTTTTTGATATTATTTACGTTCTGACAAACGGCGGACCGGGCCATGCCACCGAAGTAATAACCACTTATTCGTATACATTGTTTGCAAACGGCAAATATGGCATGGCAACGGCACTGAATACGATATTGTTTGTTATTACAGCTTTAATTGGTATTATGATCGTCAAATATATGAGTAAAATGGAGGTGCAGCAATAATGGTGAAAAAACGGGTGATTTACTTGCTGAAACAGCTGGTGTGCATTACTCTGAGTGTTATTGTCATTGCCCCATTTTACCTGGTTTTTGTTAATTCGTTCAAGACAAAGAACGAAGCGGCAAGGATGAATCTTTCATGGCCGAAGGAATGGTTGTTTTCAAACTATCTTGTTGTCATTAAGGAAGGCAATTTAATCCAGGGATTTTCCAACAGTTTCCTGTATGCCTTTGTGTCTGCTGCTGTTGGAGTAATCATTTGCGCGATGGCCGCCTTTGTTATAAAAAGGCGGAAATCAAAGCTTACCAGGAGAATATATTATCTGATCATATGCGGATTCTTTTTTCCGGTTAATTTTGTTACCCTGCTCAGGATATTTAATTTTATCGGGATTGCGAACACCAGGCTTGGAGTGATAATTGCCTTTATAAGCGGCATGATCCCTTTCTGCATTTTCACAATCGGCAATTTTGTTAATTCAATTCCGGTTGAAATAGATGAGGCTGCGGTGATTGACGGTGCCAACGGGCTGCTGTTGTTTTTCAGAATTATCATGCCGTTGCTCATGCCTGTGCTTATAACTACGTTTCTTCTCCAGTTCATGGGTGTGTGGAGTGATTTCATGACACCGTTGTACCTGTCGTCCACAAGCAAAATGTGGCCCATGAACCTCGCGGTATACAATTTTTTCGGGAAGATGACAAGCAACTGGCAATATGTTTTTGCTGATATTATATTGACATGCCTGCCCGTAGTGACTGTTTATTTTATAGGGCAAAAGTATATCATTTCAGGTCTGACGTCAGGTTCTGTCAAACAATAGCCTTAAAGGTTGAGTATCGCGGCTTTGACGTGCGCCGCAATACTCAGCTTGTTAATCTGAAAAACCGGAGGCTGAAAAAACAGCCTCCGGTAAATCCATCCTGTCATATCGTCAAAGGGCTGACCTTAATATTTTCTGTTTTAGGCCGGCCCACTTGGTTGACTCGTGTTCCATGTTTATTGCAGCAAAGCTTTATATCCTTGTAGCCTCTTCAAACATCGCCCGTATGTTTGCCGGTGGTATGTCGGGCAGTATGGCTTCATGGCTTGGTGAAATGATAAGACCGGTCGGGAATAGCTGCCTGGCCTCCCGCACCCGGGCCCGGATTTCTTCGACAGTACCTTTAACCAGCAGTTCCTGGGTGTCTATTCCGCCGCAAAAAGCACCCATATGGCCGAATTTCCTCCTGATGTTCTCCAGGCTCATTCCTTCTGCCAGGGCCTGTACAGGGTGAATTGCATCCACACCGGCATCGAACAGATCGGGAATTACATCGGCAATGGACCCGCAGGAGTGGTAAATGACTTTCAGTCCGTAACTGTGAGCCTGCCCGGTAAGCATTTTTGCCCCGGGGATCACAAACCTGCGGACCAGGTCGGGTGATATCATTAAACCTCTCTGGCTGCCTATATCGTTTCCAATGACAACGGCATTAAGCCTTCCTTTTGTGGCTTCAAAGAATATCTCGTTAGCCTTCAGGTAAAACTCAAGAATCCTGTTATTTACAGCTTCCACCACTTCCGGGTTAACCATCATGTTTATAAGCGCCTTATCCATACCGAATGCCGCGCAGGTATCCTGGAAATGTGCCGACCAGATCATTCCCAGTACTGCCTTGTCCCCGGGTGCTTGTTCAACCAGTGCCCTGCATTCATCTTTATCAATATATTTGGCCGGATCGGGCCAGTCAAATTTGTCCACATCGGCAGGATCCTCGGATTCATAGAAGAATCCCGGTGAGGTAAGAGTTCTTTCCACTGCGTCAACTTCGCCGTCCTTGTACCAGTCAAAAGCGGCATATATTGCAGAAGCATTCGGTGACCTGTAGGGTACCTCAACGGTATAAATGTCGTCGCCGATGGCAAGTTTCAGTTCATGAAGGGTTTCCACGCCGAAATGTTCGAGCAGTGCGGGTACCGAATGGGGATGTGGTACGCCAAGCCAGCATGCCGGACGGTCCACCGGTTTTTTTTCTATCGTTCTTATGAATCTTTCCAGACTGTTCACTTCTATACCTCCGTTTCTTAACGCTGTTTAAATAATTATAATGGAATTTATATATCCAGTTTTAAAGCATAGGCATAATCGCAGGGGGGCTTCTGCGGAAGTTCAACCTCGAGATGGCTGTCGGTCTGGCGGAACAGAACGGGTTCGTCGGTACCAAGCAGCTTAATCTGCCTGATTACCGGATTTTCAGGTGCCCTCCTGAACGTGCGAATCCTTAGAACACGATCTGCAGGCCAGCCCAGTGCAATGGCATAAACTGAACCGTCCTTTTGAGTGAACCTGAAATCCTGCGCGGTAAATGTTTTAAGTTTTATATCCGAAGCAATTCCGTCGTTTTTCAGCTGAGCATTAATGCGGTTTACATCATAGTTCGAATCGTCAACGTCGGTGGGCCCTTCAATTGCCACCTTGTACGGCCTGGTGCCGTAAATCGCTTCGCCGCAGACGCTCAGCCAGTTCCCGATATCAAAAAGTATCCTTTTGGCCTCGGGATGGAAAGAACCATCGGCATATGGGCCTACATTCAAAAGCAGGTTTCCGTTTTTCGCCACCACGTCGCACAGTTGATGTACAATTTCAACAGCAGGTTTGTACCTGGGGTTTTGAACCATGCACCAGGTAATATTGTCTTCAAGACGGTTGTCGGTCTGCCACGGGAATGGCTGCGCAGTGGAGAAACGGCCGCATTCAATATCAAGTACACCTATGCCTTCGGGAAAATCCTCCTGTTTATATGTGATAATTCCTTCGGGCTGCTTGTTGATATTGTAATAATAATCCACAAGCTCAAATTTATAACGCTCGCCGATAATGTTGGTGCGGCTGTCAAAATACAGGACATCGGGACTGTACTTGTCAATTACTTCTATTACCTTGTTTCTCCATATAGTGTTAAACTCGTCATCGGGAAGGCGGTAGGGGATGTACCGGTTGGTTTCCAGAGGCAGCGCCTTCCCATAGTATTTTTCGTTTTCGGGAACATAGACATCGGCTTCCGGATCAGTAGACATAAACCAGCCCCACAGCCATTGATGATGAAACGTGCTCAATATTTTTATGCCTCTTTTTCTGAAGGCGTTTGCGCATTCGCCGGTAATATCCCGTTTCGGACCGTAATTTACACAATTGACCGGGTTTACGTTGCTGTCCCACATGGAAAAGTTATCGGCATGCTCGGTTACAGGCCCGGCATACTTTGCGCCCGAGCGGATAACCAGGTCGGCCCACTCGTCGGGGTCGAACTTCTCGCAGCGGAACATATCGTAAAAATCTTTATATCCAAAGCTTTTCAAGGGACCATAGGTTTTAACATGATGCAGGTTCTGGGAAGAACCTTTCGCATACATGTTCCTGGAGTACCATTCATTTTCATATGCAGGAACGCTGTACGGGCCCAAATGAAAAAACAGGCCGAATTTTGCGTCCCGGAACCAGGACGGAGCTTCTCTTTTAACATCATCCCAGCTTAATGAGCCGTTATTTTTCATCGTCAATACCTCCTGACAATTGATTAAGACGCAGCTGATAGAATGAAAGGATTGGTAAACATGTAACCTCGTCGACGGGAGGATACACAGTGGGGTCGGCTTCCCAGCAGAAGGATATGGCGGCGTCGGGGAGCGGTGCCCGTTCAAGTGCAAGATGCAGCACGTTTGGTTTTTCGCCATCCTGCTCTAAGGCCGTTACTGCAATTTTTCCCAACCGGTCTTCCACCGTAAATCCGCAGTACCCGGGATCATTACTGAATAATGTAAATCCTCGTTTCATGTTCTTAAATGTTAAAGACATTCTTTGATTGTCGCAGATCACAGATTCAGGCTCGGGTGCGCGGTATCCGGGCATACCGTACAGCACATCGGCACACAGCCTTGCCATCCTTTCACCCAGCTGAATGTTTGCGTGAGCGCTGTTATGGATTCCGTCGGACAACCGGCAGTCCATTGTGGGAAGGATATATACGCCGGGAATTTTATGGGATGCCATGCGCTGTGCCTCCCTGACCATACCCCAGCATTCGTCATGCAAACCGCCAATCTGCCGGTTCAGCTGGAATGTAAAGAACGGGATTTCATAGCCCAGTGCCTCTCTCGTTGTAAACACCAGGTGGCGAAAATTTTCATAATAGTTCGGCGCCAGTTCGGGTGTTGCATCCGAGCAGCCCTGGTACCAAAGGATACCTGCCGCTTTTCCGCCGCACTGATTTATTCTGTCAATCATATTCCTGAAAAGATCGCCGTTTTGTCCGCTGTGCCACCTGCTGATTGGTGATCCGCCAAGAGCAGTGGGAATGAGGCCGACTGGAAAACGGGAAAACCCGCTGAAACATTTACCGAACGATAAATATGGTGATACCCCGCAAATACCCATTTCGGCATTTACCCGGTCTGAGGCGTACGTTGATTCATTGATGGGATGGCAGGCCAGGTCCCATTTTCCGCGGTTGCGATACATGTGTATTCCGGGCATAGGTGCGTCCTGGGCCCAATCCCTGCCATATCCCGATGAGTTGGATTGGCCTGCGATGACAAAAATATCACCCACTCCTATATGTACACGGATATCACCTCTGAATACCCACCTGAATTTCGGATTCACACTCCTGGTATCCAGGCCGGTTTCAATGCGGTACAACCCCCCGGCCGGTACCCTGAGCTCAGAAGTCCATGTTCCATGATAGGGGTCGCTGCCATATGAATAATCGGTTTCCGTCCAGGGAACAACCTGGCTGTTGTCATCCTGGCGCATTACCCGGATTAACGGAACCGCACGTTTGACTCCGATTTCTATCGCCGCTTTCGGCACCTGCCAGGTGCCGCTGAAGGACAGGGTGGCATAACCGTTGGTGTGCTGTACAATTTGCCAGTCTGAAACGCCACCTGTTATAAAAACACCATGCATAAATTTCACCTCGAATTACCGTATTTACTGAATAGTTCGTTCTGCTGCCGTATATAATCGGCAATACCTTCTCTATAATAATGCTCCAGTTGTTTTTCCCACATTTCAACAGGATCATCCTTGCCTATAATTATCCGGGTCAGATCATCCAAAACAGCCTGGGTATTGAATAAGTCGCTGGGCAGTTTCGGTATCATCAATGATTCAAAATAACGCTCCACCGGAACGGTGTTTTGCTCATTCCAAAGCAGTGATTGATACGCTATTTCGGTAGCGTATTTTCCATAGCGCAAATAGTTTATTTCATTGGGCTCAAAATCGCTCTTGCTTCCGCCCCACGATGCCAGCGAGGGGAACAGTGTTAATGAGGGATATTTCTTCTCAAGCGTTTTTACAAGGTTTCCTTCGGGAATATCCTCAAGCAGGCAATGGTATTCCCCTTCTTTTATGGTATAATCAACACCCTCCCGTCCATACCGGGTTAAAGCATATCCTTCATCGGACAGCAGGAAATCAAACAGGTAAAGTATCCTTTCCATCTTGGTGTCGTCCACACTTGCCGAAATTAATGTTTCAGACCAGAAAAGGTTGCTCACATTCCGGTATCGTTTTCCATCGGGAGCAGGGAAAATCTCCAGGAGTCCTACACATTCTTCAAACGGTTTGTCCTGGTGTAATCTCCACACAGATTCCAGTTCCATAATGGCCGACGGTGATACCTTGTATTCCAGCGCGCCAAGTTTTCCACGGGCGAAATCGTCAACTGCGTCGGTTGCCTTTTTGGTGTAGAAATCGGGATCCAGGCCCCCGGTTTCATATAACCTCCGGTAAGCCGACACAACAAGCTTGAAATCCTCGGTGAGATAAGACGGAATATAACCCTCGTCTGTTTTGATCCAAGAATAAATGTTGCATTGCGGTGCAATTCCAAGAATCAGCCATTTGCCCAGCGCAGCCCTGTTGTTCACATTATAGCCTATCGTATCGTCGAGCCCGTTCCTGTCGGGATCATTATTTGCAAACGCGCCTACCAGTTCAATAAACCCGTCAAGACTTTCAGGAGCGTCCATGTCCAGTGCCTCCATCCAGTCCTTTCGCACCACCATGCCCACATCCGAGAAAGAAAGCAGCGGATCGGTAAACGCAACCCGGGGGATTATATAGAAGTTTCCGTCGGAAGCCCGGAGATAATCCATGCTTTCAAACAGTTCACGGAGTCGGGGAAATTTTGAAAAGTCGTTCGGAAGGGGACGGATATCACGGTTTTCAATCATGGTCAGCAAGCGGGCCGAATCATTTGAAGAGGTGGATGATATGGTAACCGTTGCAAAGATATCCGGAAGGCTCTTCGTGGAGCTCATTATCTGGTATCTTTCCTTGTAATTCTCCCAGCTTACCGACACCGGGATTATGGTAATATTAAAAGCATTTTCGATATCTTCAAGTATGGCATCTTTTTCCTTGTTGTCGACCATATCGTGAATGTTCCAGAAACCGATGCTAATCTCAAGATGCTCGTTAAAACTTAAATTCTGCATTGAAGCGGGCAGCCTCAGCGTGGATTTGTGACCGGCCGAACAGGATGTGAGTATGCCCAGGATTATAATTATTATTGCAGATGAACATATAATACGTTTCATTGTACCACCCCGTTCTTAATTATCAAGTTCGCTGTATTTTTCAGGAGTATTCCGGTACTCGGTGGGTGTTATGCCCGTCAGCTTTTTGAATACCTTCGCAAAATAGAAGTAATCCCTGTAACCGACGCTTGTGGCAATGGCGGTGATTGTCATATCGGTGCTTCCGAGCAGATGGATGGCCTGTTTTATTCGCAATTTGGTTATATACGAACTGAAAGTTTCACCCACCTCCTGGTGGAACAGCTGGCTGGCATAGTTGGAATTAATGGAGCATAAATCTGCAAGGTGCTGTATTGATATGTCATCACAGTAGTGCGTTCTGATATAATCCAGCATGGTCCTGACCATTTTGTTGTTTACCTTGATGGGCTCGGGAGCTACCAGCTCGGCGGCACTGCTCCTGGGTTCCTCCCTGGCAGCCCTGTTCTGCAGTATGTCGTATGCCTTTTTCATAACATCCATCAGCTCGCTTTTTGAGAAAGGTTTCAGACAATATCCGATGGCGTTATGATACATCGCTTTTTGGGCATAGGCGAATTCGGCGTAACCACTTATCATTACAAACAGCGTGCTGAAATTCATTGAGTTTGCAGCCTGCAATATTTCCAAACCGCTCATGCCTGGAATGCGGATATCTACAAAGGCCAGTTCGGGTTTCAGTTTTTCAATCATTTCCATGCCACTGATACCGTCATATGCTTCACCGACTATCCTGAAATACTTCTGATCCTGTATGGTGGATATCAGGCTTCGAACCACCCATTTTTCATCGTCAATGATAATTGCACGATAAGTCATTGCAACCTCCTTTTGGAAAACGGAATTTTAATCTGGATATTCGTGCCCGCGTTTTCTTCCGAGTCTATATGAAGTCCGTGCGATTCGCCAAAGTACAGGGCAATCCTTCGATTTACATTGCAAAGTCCGATGCTTTCACTCTTTGATTCAAGAAACGGATCATCCTGCTCCTGATAATCGTTGATAATATGATCTGCATTTCTGTTTAAATTTTTACGTATGGATTCGAGCTTTTCTTTCGGCATGCCCACGCCTGTATCATATATCCATATAACAAGGGCGTTTTCTTTCTTTTTAAACCTGCTCCCGATTTGGAGTTTGCCTTTTTTCAGGCTTTTTTCCAGGCCGTGCACAATTGCGTTTTCCACGAGCGGCTGGATAATCATTTTCGGTATAAGAGCGGTTAACGTATCTTCGGCACAATCAAACTCTACGGTAAAACGGTCCTCGAATCTGCTTGTCTGAATCAGCAGGTAGCTTTTTACCACATCAAGTTCCTGCTGCAGTGTTACAATATCATCCCCGCTGATACTGTACCGTAAAATCTGCGACAGGGAGTGTGTTATATCAATTACTCCCTGCATCTGATTCTCTGCAGCCATGCCGCATATAACCGAAAATGTATTGTAGAGGAAATGGGGATTAATCTGGCTTCGCAAATAAGCAATTTCGGTTTTTTTCTGGAGCATTTCCATCTCATACAGCTGGGTGTAATTCATAAAGATATTGGTGTTCAACCTGTTAATTTCATCAAGCATATCATTGAAAGCGGTAACGGTGGAAATTACCTCACTGCTGTATGTTTTACCGGGAGCCAGTGTTATACGTTCATTCAGTCCGCTTCGTTTACCGCTGCTGATTTTACTCATTACACCATTCAGTTGCACCAGCGATTCGGAGATTGATTTATAAATTGTCAAAAGCAGAACCAGTATTGCAATAAAAGCGACAATAATCAATATGATTTGCCCCGAAAGGGAGAGCAACACGCTGTTGTCATAAGTGCTTTTATTATAATAGGTATAAATGGTGCCGCCCATTGAACCGACCTTTCCCTGCCTGATTTTATACGTGCGGTTGCTTTTGTGAGACTTGTTATCCCCGTGCACGGTAAAGACGCTTGAAATTTCCCTGCTGTCCAGTATAAGGCGGTATATTCCACTATCTCCTATTATAAGCTGATTGTTGTGATCTGCAAACAATAATCCGTTACTGACAATATTATCGGAAAGAATTGCCCGTTCGAATAATTGGACAGGATTGATTGTTACAAATACAACGCCTATTTTCCTGCTGCCTGCCGAAAGATTGTATACGGGCATTGCAGCAATAATACAGGTATATTCCTTGCTCGCGATGTAATACCCGGTTCTGCCGAAATAATACACGTTGTCAATGTCCCTGGGGATCGTTTCATAGAGATCATCATATACGTTTATATCTCCCGAGATATTGGCCCGGTTTTTCGTTTCGCCCAATAACGCAATATCCATGATGCCCGAATTTAAATTTTTCGTGTTGTTCAGCAAATTGATGACATGTTGGTATAGTGTAAACTTGCTGCTGGGGTCGGTCTCCACCAGGTAGTTTTGCACAAGCTGGTTATAAGCCACGCTGGAGCAAATATGCTCTATTTCTTCAAACCCGGACTCGCAAGAAAGAAGCAGTTGGTTAAAATACAGCTCCTGGTTGCTTTCAACGGTATTTGTTATTTGCCTGTAGAACGTAAAAGTGCTGTAAAACGATATAAACAATATATAAACACCAAGAGTGGCTATCAGCAGGATAATCTGTTTATTCAAAGGCAATGCTTTAAACTTCAGTATCATTATGTCTTCACTCCTTAAGCAACATTTTACTATGAATATGGAGCTTCGGATATGGAATTTTGTCTGTTATGTATATAAAAAAAACAGATTTTTGCCCTCTTTTCATGTTTGGCTGAAAATTTTCTATATATGATTAGAAATCATTACATATGAAAACTTTCTTTACTGAAATATAATAAACGTAGGATGTTTAAAATGAACAATTTAAGTCGTATGTTCATCTTTGCAGAGACAGGAAAATGCCTTCGGGTCCGTCTGAATGTCAGTACTGTAGTCTATTGGAAGGGAGATATTGATATATAATGGAAAGAGTGCAAAAACCAGCCCGAAAATCCTTGGAAATGTATATTCCTCATCGGGTATTAAAATTCTTTAAACTGCTGTGGAATCAAAAATCATTGGTTTTGCTGGCTTTACCGCCTGTGATCCTGATATTTCTGTTCAGGTACCTGCCGATGTATGGCATTCTTATAGCTTTTAAGGATTACAAACCCCTCAGGGGGGTGTGGGGCAGCCCTTGGGAACAGCCGTTGTTTGCAAATTTTATCCGGTTTTTCAATTACGTTGATTTCAGGCGTTTGATTATGAATACCATAAAAGTCGGAATTGTCACTTTGATTTTTACATATCCTGCTCCGATTATTTTCGCTCTTTTATTGAACGAGCTCCGGTTTAAAACCTTCAAACGGGTTGTGCAAACCATATCCTATCTTCCGCATTTTATTTCGGTGGTTGTTATCGTAGGGATGCTGAACAATTTCTGCTCCCTGGACGGACTTTTTAATCAAATCCGGGGCCTGTTCGGCCTGCAAGCTGTAAACATGAATTCGGGAGACAGGTATTTCCTGCTGATGTATGTTGGTTCGGCCGTGTGGCAGGGCGTCGGGTGGGGTGCTATTATATATCTGGCTGCCCTGGCAAATGTTGACACATCACTGTATGATGTAGCCAATATCGACGGCGCAAACCGGTGGCATAAGATATGGAATATAAACCTGCCTGCCATTTTGCCTACAACGACGGTCATCCTTATTCTGAACGCAGGAAACATCCTTTCACAGGATTATACAAAAATCCTTCTGATGCAGAACGATACAAACCGATCTCTTATAGATGTCATATCAACCTTTGTTTACCGTGTAGGAATAGGCCAGGGCGAATTCGAATACGCAACTGCCGTTAACCTGTTTGTATCGATAATTGACTTCTTCCTTGTTTATATCACAAACAAGATAACACAAAGACTGAATCCCGAAAACAGCCTGTGGTAGAAAGGAGTGAAATAATGAATACAGCTGTGAAAAGTAATCCCAAAAATAAAATACATATTGGCAGCTATGCCTTTGATGCAGTGCTGGTTGTTTTCATGATCCTTTTTTCCATTGTAATGATTTATCCGTTGGCAAATGTTATTGCGATATCCCTTAGCAGTTCGCAAATGATAAGTTCAGGGAAGGTAACCTGGCTGCCGAAGGAGATAACACTTACCGGATATGAAATTGTTTTCGGCCAGAAGACCATCTGGATTGCTTACCTTAACACGGTAAAATATGCCGTAGCCTATGCGGTGGTAAGTCTTTTCATGACATCGCTGCTGGCATATACTTTGTTGATTCCTGAATTTGTGCTCAGAAAACCAATTACAATATATCTTTTGATCACAATGTTTTTCAGCGGCGGTACGGTTCCTACGTACCTGGTGGTGAAAAATCTTGGACTGATGAATACAATGTGGGCGCTGGTTCTGCCCGGAGCCGTTACAGCCTATAATGTGTTTGTTTACCGGGCCTTTTTCCGGGGACTCTCGATAGAGATACGCGAGGCGGCAAAAATAGACGGAGCAGGTGATATAAGCATACTGTTCCGGATATACATGCCCCTGTCAAAAGCACTGTATGCAACGTTCGGCCTGTTTGCCGTTGTAGGAATGTGGAACAGTTATTTCAACGCTTTGCTGTATATCAAGGATGAAGCAAAACAGCCAATTCAGAATGTTTTGAGATCTATTCTGTTTACCTCCGGTGCGACAGGTGGAACCTTTGACGGTGTAAACCAGCTGGTTCAGAGCGGCAAGCTGAATCCTAAAAATGTACAATATGCGACCATCTTTGCAACGGTCGCACCCGTTCTGATGATATATCCATTTTTGCAGAAACACTTTGCCCAGGGGGTACAGGTAGGTTCTGTAAAGGGATAGTCGAATCAATCAACCGGATAAGGCGGGGTGGAATATAAAGCCCTGTTTTATAGCAAAGTCAAAAAAATATGAACAATAAAATGAAAGGAGAACTGACATGAAATCAAAAAGAAAAATTGCAGTTTTGTGTCTGGTACTGATGATGATTGTTTCATTGCTTGCCGGATGCAACACGCAGCAGAAACAACCGTCCGGTAACAATGCTCAGACACCGGCTACACAGGCACCTCAATCCAATGAAGGAGGACTCAGATTCCCTCAGCTGCCCAACAACACGTTAAAGCTTACCGTCAACATTCCGAACTTTGGAACCAGCCCGACAGATACACTGGTTCAGAAAGAATGGCAAAAAAGGATGGAGGAATATTTAGGAGTAAAACTTGATATTACCTGGAATATTACTCCGTGGGCCGACTATAGAAGCAATGAAAAAATATTGCTCGAGTCAAATGACATCCCCGACGTTGCAACTTATTCATGGGGTGCATATGTAAACCAATACGGTGAAGACGGCATTGTTCTTGACATTTTGAAGTACAAGGATTATATGGAATATTATCCGGTATTTGTGAAGGAAACCTTCGGCGGTGAAGCGTTTGCTTACAACCCGGACGGAACGGCTTACTATTTTATGGATGGTTTCGTGAACCCCGAGAATAATACCGGTGCCCAGTCCTTTACATCCTTCGCTTACCGTTTTGACATTCTGAAAAAGTTCAACCTGAAACCCGCAACAACCATTGACGAGTTCACCAAGTTGTGTGCAGACATCAAGGCTTTGATTGATTCGGGCAAAATCGATGCCAAATATGTTATGTCGAACCAGGATAAGAACTATCAATTCTACCGTGGCTTTGTAGGTATATTCCATACCTGGGATACACTGTACTGGAACGGTGAGAAATGGTCTTACGGACCTATCGAGGATAATTTCAGAACCATGCTTAAATATCTTAACCAGCTCTATAAAGCAGGTTATATAGATCCTGAATTCTCCACCGATGACGGAACCAGGTGTACCGAAAAAGCCGTTAACGGCAACCATGTCATAGTACCGACACTGTGGTCGGGTATGGCCGGAACGTGGAACATGCAGACCAACGTTGAAGGACTGGAATGGGGTCTTGCTTTCCTGCCCAGGCACCCTGATTTCGGAACTCCGTGGAAATGGGGTTCAAAGCAGGAAGGAAAATCGCTGCAGATCCAAATGGGAATTATTATAAGCGCAAGGACCAAGTATCCTGAGTATGTTGTAAGAATGATTGACTATCAGTACAACGACGACATGATTGAAATGATGAACTGGGGTATTGAAGGCGTAACCTACAAGAAGACAGCTGACGGAGACCACGTTTTCTCCGATGAAATTCTCAACGCCAGTGATCCTGTACAAAAAGCTGCAGATTACGGAATTATGTCTTCATCCGCATGCCGTACCGGTATTCCGTTTACTCCTCTGACATTCGAAGCAATGACCGAGCAGATTCCGGGCGAACCATGGTGGAATCCCAATGACGGATATTATGAAGGCAAGTACTGGATTGAATCGGGCCGTATCGGAGGACCTGAGTCGGTATCTCCTTATGATCGCCCGCCGGTACTCCGTCTTTCTACTGATGAATCAACAAGAAGAGCAGAACTGCAGACCAACTGTGATACCTATGCAAGACAGGAAACTCTGAAGTTTATCACCGGAGAACTGGATATCAATAATGATGCTGTATGGGAAGCATATGTTAAAGGAGTTAAGAGCCAGGTACCAGATTTTGACGCTACTCTGAAAATGCTTCTTGACAGATCGGATTTGAGTTCGCTCCGCAATTAAAAAAACAACCTGGGATAAATAATCTTATTATCGGTCAGGGGCGCCCCATTCGGTCGCCCCTGACAAATAAGCGGAAGATTAACAATAACGCAAAGGAAAATCAAAGGAAATAACAAAAGATAAAATCAGGAATAAACAAAAGACAAATAATCAAGCTTCAAAGATCTCTTTAGCCAATAAGGACACTTGAAAGGCGTTGAATATGAAAATTATCGGCCTGAAAGCAAACCACAGAACCGAACCGTTGGGGATTGATGAGACACCAGTATTCAGCTGGAACATTGAAACCGATAAAAAAAACTGGTACCAGAAGGCATATCGCATACTGGTATCCGAAAGCATTGACGATTTAAATCAAAATAGAGGCACAATGTGGGACAGCGGTGAGGTTCGTTCCAATTATATGGCATGTATCAGGTATGACGGAAAAGAATTTAAATCCGGGACCAGGTATTACTGGAAGGTTTCGGTATGGGACAATTATAACCGATTTGCCGAAAGCCGGCCGTCATTTTTTGAAACCGGACTGCTTTCTGAGACCGACTGGCACGGAATATGGATTGGTGAGACCGAGGATCGGGTTCATCATATATACAGAAAAACCTTTGTTGTTGATAAAAGAGTTAAAAAGGCAAGGTTATATGTCTGCGGCCTAGGGCATTATGAATTTTACATAAATGGTTCAAAAGTGGGAGATGCTGTACTTGAGCCGGGCTGGACAAATTATAACAGGACCTGCCTTTATTCATGCTACGATATTACCGAAAACCTTGTCCGTGGTGAAAACGCGGCGGGAGTTATACTTGGTGACGGGATGTTCAATGTCCCGGGTGGCAGGTATGTTTATTTTCCGCGTTCATATGGAAAAAGCAAGTTCCTTGTTCAGATGAATATAGAATATGAGGACCGGACAATACAGCAGGTGGTATCCGACGAAAGCTGGAGGATGGCGCCAAGCCCGATAAAATTCTGCTGCATATATGGCGGGGAAGATTATGATGCAAGGCTTGAACAGCCTGGATTCAGCGACCCCGGGTTCATTGAGACACCCGGATGGATACCGGCCGTCAGGGTGGAACCTCCCAAAGGACGTCTTGCCGCGCAAAGCACTGAGCAAATCAAAGTTATGGAAAAGTACCGGCCTGTGGAAGTGAAACAGGCGGCACCCGGAAAATATTTATATGACCTGGGCACTAATTTTTCGGGATGGGTAAGGATCGGGATAAAAAATAATACCGGTGCGCCGGGTAATGTGATTACGATGGTGCCGGGTGAAATCCTGACGAAGGAAGGCCTGCCCGATCAGAGGGTGACAGGCATGGGTTATCATTGGCAGTATATTACAAACAGTAGTCTTAGGCAAAGTTATGCGCCAAGGTTCACGTACTATGGTTTCCGTTATGTTCTTGTAACGGGTGCGGTGCCCCTGGAATACGCTTCCGAAAACGAACCAGGGCCTGTTATCGAGAGCCTTGTCGGTGAGTTTGTCTATCCCTGTGTTGAAAAAAACGGTGAATTTGAATGCTCAAACCTGTTATTCAACCAGATTCACCGGATCATAATTCAGGCCGTCAAAAGCAATATGAAAAGCATATTTACCGACTGCCCGCACAGGGAAAAGCTTGGATGGCTGGAACAAACCCACCTTATCGGACCGGCGGTTTTCTATAATTTTGATGTTGCATCACTTTATAAAAAAATTCAAAACGACATGGCCGATTCACAGTACGAAAATGGTCTTGTACCCGATATCTGCCCGGAATATATAGTATTCGGTTACCATCAGGGATTTGTTGATTCCCCCGAATGGGGAAGCGCATGCATTATTAATCCCTGGTACATTTATAAGAGGACGGGCGACACTTCACTGTTTGCGAAGTATTACGACATGATGAAACGGTACATGGACTACCTGGCAAGCCGCACACACCACCATGTACTGCATCACGGACTCGGTGACTGGCTGGATATCGGGCCCAACCCCCCGTATTCCCAGAACACGCCTGTACCCATAACAGCCACGGCGATATATTACTATGATCTGAAAATCATGGCCGAGGTGGCCGGGTTACTGGGAAAAGCCGATGATGAGGCAGAATTCCGGAAACGCATGGAACTGGTGTATAATGAATACAACCTGCAGTTTTTTGATGACCAGACCAACAGGTACGCGACAGGAAGCCAGGCGGCACAGGCGATCAGTCTTGTCACAGGTCTTGTTGATGAAAAAAACCGTGGCAAGGTACTGGAACATCTGGTAAAGGATATTACCGCCCGCGGATTTTCCACGACCGCTGGCGATATAGGGCATCCTTTTGTTATTGCAGCATTGATGACGGGCGGGCGCTCGGATATAATAAATGAAATGACAAATATAACCGACAAGCCGGGTTATGGTTACCAGGTGATGCACGGAGCCACATCTCTGGCTGAAAACTGGGATGGGCCAAACAAGGAGAACCCCAGGGGTTCCCAGAACCATTTCATGCTTGGAAGCGTGGAAGAATGGTTCTATGCCGGCCTGGCAGGATTAATGAGCATACGGACCGACAACCCATTTGACCGGATTCTTATCAAGCCTCATTTTGCAAAGGGGTGTAATGAGGTAAAAGCATGGACCCGGCATGTTTATGGAATTGTACGAATCCACTGGAAGAGAACCGAAGACTGTATAACAGTGGAACTGGATATCCCGCCTAATATTACGGCAGAGTTTGTTTCGGAAATTGACAACAGCAGGCGGTTGCTTGGTTCAGGGCATTACAAAATTCAGTTAAGCGGTTGATGTTCGGAGTTGGTATAACAGCGGGTGACTCGGATGATACAGGGCAGCACACTTCAACGGACATTGCAAACCGGTGAATCTGGACAGTCACTTTAAGTGATAATGAAAACAACCCGGGAAAACAGATGGATTGATGAAAACGGAGGATACATGATACCAGTAAATGACAGCAGTATAAAAAAATATCTGACCCCGTACAGGTACCCAAAACCTGTACTCACCGGTTCGGGGGTTCCGGGCGCCTTTGATGAAAAATCGGTGGATATCCCGTTTGTGTTTGCCCATAATAACTTGTTTTACATGCTGTACACGGGGTTTGACGGGATAAGCTACCGGTCTGCGCTGGCAGTAAGTGACGACCTGCTGAACTGGAAGCATAAAGGTGTCATACTAGGCAGGCTGGAAAACAGCAAAAGATGGGACAGTATGGGTGCTGCCGCCACATGGATGATCAAGGAAAGCGACAACCTTTACGATACCCCAAGGCCGGGGAAGATTGACGGGAAGTATTGGCTTGTGTATCATTCATATCCCGGCACCGGTTATGAGGAGGGCCCTGCGGAAATAGGGCTTGCCTGGACCGATGATGAAGAGCTCCTTCACTGGAACCGCCTTGAGAAACCTGTATTCTCATGGAAGGACGGACAGGAATGGGAACGGGGCGGTTTATATAAGGCTTGCATCATAAGACATGAAGACAGATGGTATATGTTTTATAACGCCAAGAATGCAGAAAAACGATGGATTGAACAGACAGGGGTGGCTGTTTCAAAAGACCTTGTAAACTGGGAAAGATATGGCGAAAATCCCGTTCTACGGGTTTCACCCGGAAGGTGGGACGGCAGATTTGTATCGGATCCGTGCATAGTGAAAGACGGGAAGTATTGGTTGAACTTTTATTTTGGCTATGATAACGGGCATGCCCAGGAAGGGCTGGCCATATCGGAAAACCTTTTTGACTGGGAGAAGGTGGACAGTCCGATTATCCCACACGGCAAGCCGGGTGACCTGGATGAGGGCCATGCACATAAAGCATCGGTTTTCTGGCATAACGGAACACTGTATCATTTCTACTGTGCCACAAGGCCATACAGGGAGGGCGACCCGACAAAGGTGTTCAATGAATTCCGCACCATTGCAGTTGCTGCAAGTACGAAATTGCCTTCGGTTCAGGAAGCCGGCATATGAATTCTAACCCGCATTTTCCGGGCGGAATTGCTGAAAATGACAGAAGGGGGAAGGGCTGTCAAGCATGACAGCCGGGTAAAAGGTTTATGAAAAGACTGGATGAAGTACTCGGGAATAACGGTAAAAACTATATTCTGCCTTTTTTATGGATGCGTGGCGAACCCCATGAGATTATCAGGGAAGAGCTGGACAAAATTGCAGAATGCGGGATACGGGAAGTCTGCCTTGAATCAAGACCGCATCCTGATTATTGCGGACCGCACTGGTGGGAGGATGTGGATTTTATAATATCAGAGGCGAAAAAAAAGGGAATGAGGGTATGGATACTCGATGACGACAAGTTTCCCACAGGCCATGCAAATGGAGCCTTTGAGAAAAAATTCCCCGAGCTTTCAAAGTTATATCTTGCCGAACGGCATATGGATGTTATCGGACCGGTGAAAAACGGAGTTGTATTGATTAAGCCTTTTCTCGGCAGGGACGGAAAGCTTGTTTCGGTGCTTGCATGCCCGAAGAGCGATACCGAAACACTGGATATTTCGCCTGACGGTATTATAGATCTGACTGCAAATATATATAACGGTTTTGTATATTTTGATCTGCCAAAGGGCAGGTACCGTATTTTTGTACTGTTCACAACACGGCACGGAGGCGGCAGGGAAAACTATGTCAACCTCATCGACAGCGATTCGGTACGGGTCCTGATAGACGAGGTTTACGAAAAACATTACATGCGGTACAGGGATGAATTTGGGAAGACGCTGGCAGGCTTTTTCTCTGATGAACCCGAACTTGGCAATACGCCGGGTTATGATTTTCATGAAACCCTTGGAAAGGGTGATGTCAGGCTGCCCTGGAGCAATGCTCTTGAAAGGGCTCTTAGAGAACTATGGGGTGAGGACTTTGAGAAAAACCTTCCCGCATTGTGGTACCGGATGGGTGGGAAAACAGTACCCGTACGTTCACAATACATGGACCAGGTAACCCGGCTGGTGCGTGAATGCTTTTCTGAACAGCTGGGGAAATGGTGCGAAGAACATAACGTGGAGTATATAGGCCATGTAATAGAAGACGATAATGCCCATGCCCGGCTGGGATGCAGTATAGGCCATTATTTCCGGGAACAGAAGGGACAGCACATGTCGGGTGTTGATGTAGTTCATTTTCAGATTCTTCCCGGGTTCAATGAAAAGGTGCACAGGTGGCTTGCCTGGGAAACCGACGGCGAGTTTTTCCATTATGGCCTTGCAAAACTTGGCAGCTCATGCGCCCATATTGATCCGAAAAAGCAAGGGAGGGCGGTATGCGAGATTTTTGGCAATTACGGCTGGGCAGAAGGAATCAGGCTGATGAAGTGGCTGACCGATCATATGCTTGTCAGGGGGATCAATCATTTCGTGCCGCATGCTTTCTCGCCGAAATTCCCCGACAGGGACTGTCCCCCGCATTTTTATGCAAGGGGAAACAATCCCTGTTTTCGCTTTTTTGCACACCTGATGCGTTATATGAACAGGGTCGGCCACCTTCTGAACGGTGGAACGCATATCACCGATGCGGCCGTATTGTATCATGCCGAAGCCGAATGGACCGGAGAAGAGGCAATGCTGTTCCAGAAACCCGTAAGAAAGCTTCTTGAAGCACAACTGGACTGTGATGTAATTCCTGCCGATATTTTTGACGAAAACCATGTACGGGTGGAGAACGGCAAACTTTATATCCACAAACAGCAGTATGGATCGCTGATTATTCCGGGATGCAGGTGCATTCCGGTAAAAGCGGCGGAGTTTGTAATAAACGCGGTTAAACAGGGGCTGCCTGTTTATATAACGGGCACAATGCCCGAAACCGACACGCTTGACAGGCCTTTGCCCGATGATTTCAAGAAATCGTGCACTGTATTGGAGCTTGAGAATTTATCTGAAACCATAAGAAAAAATCAGAAAACCGAAATAAGCTTATGCACCGAAAATAAGGAACTACGCTTTCTTTGCTATAAACATGAAGACGGAATATTATACCTTTTCTTTAACGAAAGTGTTGACGAAAAGGTTGATACAGAAGTTATCATTAATAATGGTTCATATTCGCACATTACCAGGTATGATGCGGTGAATAACCTGGCTTACAATTACCGCCTTATGCAGAACCGTTTCAGGCTTGTCCTGGAACCCGGTGAATCGGCTGTATTTATTCCGGGAAGCAATCTTCCGGAACAGGCTGAAGAACAGCCGGTCTGCACGGGATATTCCGTTTTGGACTGTGATTGGACGGTTTCAACAGCAGCAATCACGGAATATCCGGATTTCAAAAAGGTGTTGGAAATTCCGAAAGGCGGGGAAATGCCAAACCTGAATGGTCCCGGATATTTTCCCGAATTCTCGGGATTTTACCGATATGAAGGATCATTCATCGTAAATGTTGAACCGGGTGCACGGTTGATGCTGAGATTTCCAAGGGTTAACGACTGTGCTGTTGTTTATGTAAATGGAAAAGAAGCGGGATGTTTTATTGGAAGTCCAAACCGGCTGGATATTACCGGATTTGTGAAACCGGGTGTAAACGATCTTATGGTGGATGTGAACAATACATTGGTATGGCAGATCCAGGACGGGGCATCAACGCAAATGCTGATAGAACCTACGGGTATCACCGAACGGCCTGTACTGGAAACTTATACCGTGGATACACGGGGATAAATCCATACCCAGATTAAATTCACGTTAAGAGGTGATATATTGAGACTGTTTGATAATGTTCATTTGAAAATGCCGCCATTGCCTGATTTTGTTGATAATATTCAAAGCCCTGTGCTTGAGCTTGATCCAGGCTGGAAAATTGATGATTTTTCAGATAGAAAAAGCGAAAAGCCGGTTTCGGATATCGGAAAAGGTATGCCGTACCTTGGGGACGAGGAAGGTTTAAGGTACCGGGCATATATTTCCATCCCAGAGGATTTCCGAAATAAAATCCTTCTGCTGAGGTTCGACAGGGTTGGCTGTATTGCCACGGTACGGGTGGATGGAACATTTATCCGGAACCATTATGGCGGTTATACGCAGTGGGACTGCGATATAACAGGGGTGGCCGGGAATAAGCACGGTATTGAAGTACAGCTGAATCTTCAGGAAAGGCAGGGCGAGTTGAGTCCGTATGCAAAAGCCGGCGTATTCGGTAAATTAAGGCTTATAGCTTTGCCATTTTCTTATATCCGAAGCTTTTATACCGAACCGGAGAAAGACAGCGAAGGAAACTATTCTCTCAATGTTTACTGTGAGACCGTACTTGAAAACAAGGAAGAAGAGTATGCTCTCAAGGCTTTTATAACCGATCAGGACTCGGTGGATATTGCAGCCGCCGATTTGAATATTAATGATACCAGGCACAGGATATTTTGCGGAAAGGTAAGGGAATGGGACAGTGAACATCCGAACCTTTACAGGCTGAAGCTTCAGCTTATGAAAGGCGGAAAAACTATTGAAGAGATTGTCCGGTATACTGGTTTTCGAACCATTGAAATGAATTCCGGTGAGATTGCCTGGAACGGGCGTCCGTTGAAACTCAGGGGCATTAATTACCGTGAGCCTTTATTGAATGAACCGGGCAGGGATATCAGAAGGGATCTGATGCTTTTCAAACAAGCCAATATCAACTATATACGTGGGCTTTTTTATCCGTTCAGTGACGAACTCCTGTCGCTGTGCGATGAAATGGGGTTTTACACAGAAAACATGGCACCTTTCTGGGAGGTGGAAACCCAGGCACGGCCCACGCAAAATGCGCCCGAATACAGGGATGCGTACCTTGCCCAGCTGTCGGAAATGCTTCTGTCAGGCTTTTCACATGTGAGCGTAGCCATATGGTCGCTTGGCAGCGACAGCACATGGGGGGTTAATTTCAGGGAAGGATACAGGCTGATCAAGGCCATCGACGGTATAAGGCCTGTCAATTTCCATTTCCCGATGTCAATACCCGAAGAGGAACCCCAAATGGATGTATGGTCTGTGGCCCATGTGGATTACCGCCTTCCTCTTGATAAACACTATGATAATATGATCATTTTCCACACCCATGGCAGTGACAATGCCACCGGGTACGCCACGGGCAGCGCCATAGGCTATCGTATGCCGGTGCTTCATACGGTGTTTGCCCACCTTCCATGCCATAACCGGGACCAGATTGACAGGGATCCTGGGATTCATGAGTTCTGGGGGGAAAGCATCAGGCGGTTCTGGGACAAAATGTGGGAAACAAAAGGAACGACTGGTGGGGCCATAATGGCTGCTGCAGATGAAGATGGTACATTTTCGTCCCGGTTGAGGGATCATAATTGGGGTATTCTGAATGCACAGCATGATCCGAAACCTGAATATTTCCATGTTAAAATGGCTTATTCTCCCGTTAAAGTAACGGACATTGAAGTGAACGGCGACATACTGCGCTTTACCGTTGAAAACCGGTTCAACCACACGAACCTGAACGAGGTTGCGGCAAAATATGCATGTAAAGGGAAAGAGACCTTTTTCCATGTGGACCTGGGACCCGGTGAAAAGAAAACAATTGAATTAAAACTCGAGCCCGGGGATAAAGGTGATCGCCTGGATATCGGTTTCGATTACCGCGGTGTACGCATATACGAAACGGCAGTAATTTTAAAGGGCAGGGAGCTGCCGGTGGATTATGAAGAAATGAAACCTTCGCCCTTCAAGGCGACCGAAGACGACAGACACATTATTCTCGAAAACAACATCTGCAGGTTTTCATTCTGCAAGAAGTCCGCGCTGCTGAAAGAAGGAAGAGTGAACGGCAAAACGGTTTTATGCGAAGGACCGTTCCTCCAGGCAACCCGCCTGAAACTGGAGCAATGGCAGGGAACATGGATATCATGCGAAATTGGCGGAAATGGTGCAAAGGTCATTCTTGAGGGTAAGTATGGAGCTGTATGTTCGGTCAGGTTTACACTGGATATAGGAACCAACGGAGAAATTGATACGCGTTGTACAATTCTGTCCCTTTCAAAACCGATGCCTCATACCGTGAAGGCGAATATCGGGGTTGACCCCGGTGGTCTCGATGAGCTGGGAATATATTATATTGTTCCTGAAAGCTTTAATAAGCTCAGTTGGAGACGGCAAGGCCTGTGGCCTGTATACCCGGAAGACCATATCGGCCGTCCGGAGGGAGTGGCTTTACCTGGGAACTATTATGATTTTTACAGCATGAAGCATCATATATATGAAGCCGTATTGGAAAATCCCGAAGAAAAAACCGCAATTCATGTTGTATCAGACCGTACCCATTCGATACGCCTTGAAGCGCAGCCCGATCCCGACTGTGTTGTTGACGATCGTGACGGGAGGATTCAATATCACGGAACCTGGTACAGCATGGATGATTATTGCGGAAATTACAATGATACCGAAACTTTAAGCAAAACAAAAGGCGATTACCTGGAGTTCACTTTCAGAGGTACGGGCATAAAAGTATACGGGCCTTTGGATGTCCTGTACGGGAAATGCAGTATTTCAGTAGACGGCAATGTTATAGCCGACAACATCAGCCAGTACTTAAGCCCCGTTGATTTTCCGGGAGTGAGCCGGGGCTATGAAAAAAGGTACAGAATACTACTTTTTGAAATACATGGCCTCGAATATAAAGAGCATGTAATCCGCATTTCGATAACCGGTGAACATGAAGCGGGATCCCAGGGAAACTATGTTTCATTGGATTATTTTGTTATTGAAAAACCCGATTCCAGGGGAACACTGAAACTGATTATAAACAACGATTACAACTATACCCGCTTGGTCCGTGGAAATTATATGCGTCCGAAAGTTGAATTTAAAACGGCCGATCAGTTCGGAAACCGCATAAGGCTGGTAAAACTTAAAGAAGGCGGTGAAAAAGAATGAACCTGAAATATAAAGTACCCCAAATACCCAGGCTGGTTCCGAAACCCTCATTTGTCAGGGGAGTTGCAAATCCTGTATTGCCGTTGGACGGCCTGTGGAAGGTAAAACACGCCGACGATTTGGAAAAAGCCCGAACCGATGAGAACTGGACGGAATGGACCGAAATACCCGTTCCGGCCGATATGAGGGCATATCGTAACAGGGTGGAGCGCTGGACAGGTTTGTTTGTATTCAAGAAGCTTGTTGCTTTGCCCGATGAAATGCAGAACATGGACCTGGTGCTGAGGTTTGAAGGCGTCAATGGTTTTGCAAAGGTATATATAGACGATGACTTTGTTGCAGAACACAAAAACGGCTTTGTTACGTGGAATATAAATATTACCGGGTTTGTCGGCGGGAAAAAGGAATTTGCTCTTACCGTTGAAGTGGACAACAACTCGGATAAGGTCTGCTACCACAACCGGGGTGGAATAATCCGCAGTTCGATGATTTATGCGCTGCCGAAAAGCCATATTACAATGCTGCATACCACGACCACCATGGAAGGCAGCCTTGATTTATGGAATCTTAAGGTACATTTTGACACTGCGGGCCATGGCAATGATATCGGGTATAAATTTGAACTTGTAGATACCGGCGGCAGGGTAGTGCAGGACAATATACCCATAGTTAAGCTTCCGGCAGGAACGGATGCCGGACTGGCTGAAATTCATGTGGAAAAACCGCTTTTGTGGGATGCAGAGCACCCGAACCTGTATTTTGTAAGGGCTTCTGTTTATGAACGGGATGAATTGCTTCAACAGGTGATGCACAGGTTCGGGTTCAGGCAAATTACCCGGGTTGGCAACCGGTTGTTTGTCAACGGGGATGAGGTAAAGCTTCGCGGTTCGTGCCGGCATGAAGTCTCACCGCTGAACGCCCGTGCGCTGACCAGGGAACTTATTGAAAAGGACGTTGAGCTGTTTAAGGAAGCCAACTGCAATTATATACGTACATCCCATTATCCTCCGAGCGAGTATTTTCTGGAATTATGCGACGAGAAGGGGATTTATGTTGAAGACGAGCTGGATATGGCTTTTATAGCCAGGACTTTGGACTATACACAGCGGGATCCTGAACATACCGAAAGGTACCTGTCGGTGTTTGCCGAGCTCCTGGCAAGGGATTACAGCCATCCGTGCGTATTAATCTGGTCTTTGTGCAACGAATCCTTCGGGGGATATAATTTTGACATTATGAACCGTTTCGCTCACCGTATGGATCCGACACGCCCGACCAAGTTCAGCTACCCGATGACCATGCGGGAGGAGCATGAGCCTGTTGATATATGGAGTATACATTATTCCAACCTCGAGGAGGATTTATCAAAGAAATGCGATAACGTCAGCGTAGGATATTCACCCGGGAAGGATGTTCCGGTAATTCATGACGAATATGTCCATGTTCCATGCTACAACCGGACAGAACACAGGAGAGATCCCAATGTCCGTAATTTCTGGGGTGAGAGCATCAAGCGCTTCTGGGACAAAATATGGAATACCGAGGGTGCACTGGGCGGCGCCATCTGGGCCGGAATTGACGAAACCGATGTTTTTGTAGGTGGAAGCGTATCCCTCGAATGGGGAATCATAGATATCTGGCGCAGGAAAAAACCCGAGCATTACCTGACAAGGAAAGCCTATTCTCCACTGGTACTGCGCCCAGAAACAACAGCCGTAAATGATGGTATGTTGTCTTTTGAGGTTGAAAACAGGTTCTGCCATACCAACCTGTCTGAAGTAACGATGACCTGGAGCTGGGGAAGGCATAATGGAAAAAAAGCATGTCCCGATGCAAAGCCAAGGGATTGTACAAGGGTATATATTGAAATACCAAGGGATGCCGGACTTAATGAACCGGTCAATATTTCATTCATAGATCCGACGGGTTTCCAGGTGGATGAATACAGGATTGTACCCGGAGATTACCTGGACACTGAAGAAAAGAATATGCCGGAAATGCAGCATGATTCGGATACAGGCGTTGCTTCGATAAATTATGCCGAGGACGGTAACGAATTTTCGTTGTCGGGAGGCTTCTTTACGCTGACATTCGATAAGAAAACCGGGTTGCTGAAAAACGGTTCAATTGACGGTGAAACAGTTCTTATCGGGGGACCGTTCCTCAATACGCCATACCTTAAGCTGGGCAAATGGATGAAGGCCACCTTTGAAATAATATCCCGGGAGCCTTCAATATGCGTAATAAAAATAAGCGGAAGTTACGGGGCGCAGATGGATGTGACCTTCGTAATTACCGTTTCTGCTGATGGT
>Ga0134095_1000144_pt1 | contig 81463 bp, 70 predicted proteins | sample 6_2taG_FD_94449 | JGI IMG/M metagenome (GOLD analysis project Ga0134095, IMG submission 94449) | Switchgrass degrading microbial communities from high solid loading bioreactors in New Hampshire, USA - 6_20_20_110_A2 metaG | ecosystem: Engineered > Bioreactor > Semi-continuous > Anaerobic >... | reverse complement strand
GTCATCAAGGTCAGCTCTGCAGGAGATACGGAACCATTGTTCTATACCATCAGTCTCGCGATTCCTTCGTACTGTTTCTGCAATTTCAACTTCGGCAGAAACAATTACGTCAAATAAAATACTGTTACCTGGCGAGTCAGTTATGTCTATCATTATGATGTCAAAATCGGATAATGCTGCTTCATCCGGTGATTGCACACGATATGAGTTGGATTCAAGCTTATCCGGGTTGTCCTCAATATACTCGGACAATTCGTCAAAGAGTTCATTGTAATACATATTTGCAATAACATCTCTGAACGAGCTGACGCTTGCCATACCGTACCTCCGTAATAACATTTCATCATTTAGACCATATATTTCCTTATGTAAATTATAACATAAATTGCGTAAAACACAACAAAAATATGCGAACTCAAATTTTTGTTGTGTTTTGGCCTACTTTGTGGTATTCTTTATAGCGAGCGAGGTGACAATTATGGCCGTAAGCTATAAAAAGCTATGGAAGCTTCTTATCGATAAAGATATGAAAAAAAAAGATTTAAGAGAAGCGGCTGGTATTAGTACTTCTTCAATGGCCAAACTCGGAAAAAACGAAAACGTAACAACAGATGTACTTGTAAAAATTTGCAAGGCCTTAAAATGTGATATTTCAGATATTATGGAGATTAAGCCAGATGACAATAGAAGTTGTGATTAAAATGTATGCTAAATACTACTTAAAAAGGCAAGCCATTAGGACAAAGAAGAGGAGTTGTCAAGCTATTATTTAAAACCGAAAGCAGATATCCAACCGTCAGACTAAAGCAACTCTTCGTTTCTAAAAAAGAGGTGAACAATGTGATCCATCAGCACTCTCAGCAGTTTGGTGGCAAATGGACAGAGGAAAAATTAAATATATTTACAGAATATTTAAACGCATACCTCATTGCTCTTCAAAATCAAAAGTTTATCAAAGTTTATATAGACGCCTTTGCAGGAAATGGAGAAATTGTCACACGTGATGGAAATCAACACCTAGTCGGTTCTGCGAAACGAGCTTTATCAGTTGATTTAAAGTTTGACCGCTACTATTTTATAGAAAAAGATAAGAAAAAAGTGGCAGAACTTCAAAAAATGATCGACATTGATTTTCCAGACTTAACTGAACGAGTTTCAATCTTTTGTGGTGATGCTAATGAAAGACTCAGAGAAATAATTAACAAGATAGATTGGCGATTTCATAGAGGACTTCTTTTCCTAGATCCTTGTGCAACAGAAGTAAATTGGTCATCATTGGAGCTTATAGCTCAAACGAAATCTATCGATATGTGGTATCTGTTTCCTTTTTCTGCTTTAAATAGACTGTTAACTAAAGACGGAAACATGGACTATACGTGGGCAGCTTGCATTGACAGGCTACTTGGCGATAGCAGTTGGAGAACAGAATTTTATAAAGAAGATCCACAGTTATCTCTTTTTGATTTTGGATTAGAAGGCAAAAACAATAATCGCCTTGTGAAAGACGCAAATTTGGAGCAAATAAAAGAATATATAATTGGTCGTTTAGAAACAATTTTTCCTTGCGTTTCTAAGTATCCCAGAGTCTTTAGAAACAAAAATAATTCACCGCTTTTCCTTTTTTGCTTTGCTATTTCTAACAATAGCAACAAGGCACAACAACTTGCATTGAAAATTGCTAATCATATATTGAAACCCAAGACAGATCTAGGACGGTGCTATTGTGAAAACCATATGTCGTAAAACAATGCTATATAAGACAGGAGTTGAATATGGCGATTATACAATGAACCATGTGCTTGGCTGTTCACATGGCTGTAAATACCCATGTTATGCATTCTTACAAAAAAAGCGTTTTGGTAAAATAGTCACATATGATGAATGGATAGAACCGTGTTTGGTCAGCAATACGCTTGAATTACTAGATAAGGAAATTCCGCGTCTAAAGGAGAAAATTAAATCTGTGCATCTATGCTTTACAACTGACCCATTCATGTACGGTTACGATGATATAAAGAATATGACACTAGCTGCTATTAAAAAAATAAATGATGCTGGTATAAAATGCACTGTTCTTACAAAAGGATTGCTTCCAATTGAACTTACTGAGTTCTCAAAAGACAATGAATACGGAATAACTCTCGTATCACTTGATGAGAGTTACAGAAAACGTATTGAACCTGGAGCATCTCCATATTCTCAACGATTAGCGTCCCTAAAAGTATTACACGATGCTGGTTTTAAAACATGGGTAAGCATTGAACCATATCCTACCCCCAATATAATTGAACAAGATTTAAATGAAATTCTTAAAGCAGTTAGCTTTACTGATAAAATAATATTTGGTAGAACCAACTATAGTAAGGATATTACTGCTTTTAAACAGCACAGGCAATTTTACAATGAGCAAGCTAGTATTGTGATAAGATTTTGCAAAGAAGCAGGAATTAGTTATCATATTAAGGATGGAACAATAACAAAAACGTAATTTTTGCTTATTGTTAATATCTATGCTATAATAAGTGTTTTACATAGTTTATCTACAACTATTGAATTTAACATGACTTAGGAGGATAAATATACATGAGTTTTCTAAGAGGAATATCTCTTTTTACAGGCGCTGGCGGAATGGATGTTGGTTTTAAACAAGCAGGAATTGATATTGTTCTTGCAAATGAACTTGATCCATATGCATGCGATACATATGAAGCAAATCATCCTTCAACAAAATTACTTCGCGGAGATGTTAATAATTTTTTTGATGTCTTTCGTGAGCAAACAAATATAGATATTGTTTTTGGTGGCCCACCTTGCCAAGGGTTCTCTGTCGCTGGTAAGATGAATCCTGAAGACGAACGTAGCCAGCTTATCTGGACTTTTCTTGATGTTGTAAATTTAATTAGACCTAAAGTATTTGTAATGGAAAATGTAAAAGCTTTAGGCACACTCAAAAAATGGGAAAAAGTCAGAGAACGGTATATAGACAAAGCTAAATCAATGGGATATTGTTGTCATTATATTATATTAAATGCCTCTGATTTTGGAGTATCTCAAAACCGAGAACGTGTGTTCTTTATTGGTTGCCAAAAAGACTATGATATTAATATGCTACTTAAAGCATTAAATGAGAAAAAACAAAAACCACTACCTTTAAGAGAATTATTAAAACAGTTGCCTCCTGCTGGAAGCAATGATCATCCAATAACTTGTACTGCACGAATAACTTTAGCAGCTAACCCTGTTTTAAGAAAAAGTCCCTACGCAGGAATGATTTTTAATGGATTGGGACGTCCTTTAAATTTAAATGCAGTATCAGCTACTTTACCCGCTTCTATGGGCGGCAATAAAACTCCAATTATAGATACCAAGCTTTTGGAAGATCCCAATCATCATGATTGGGTTGTAGAATACCATACTGGATTGGTCAATGGTTCAATAAAACCAAGTTTCAAAGAAGCTCCAAGTTTTTTACGTAGGCTTACAATTAAAGAGGCCGCTTTGATACAATCTTTCCCAGTGAATTATGAATTCAAGGGAACAAAATCTGCAATCTATACACAAATTGGTAATGCTGTACCATGCAAATTGGCAAAATGTTTGGCGGAGGCTGTTATAGAAATTTTACTTGAAAGGAGGAAAAAAAATGAAAATCAGTAAGGAAGCAGTTCGTGATACATTATACAAAGCTTATGAAATTGCAAAAAAACAAGAAATGATTTCCTGTTCCTGCAGCGAACTTATTGATTTTGTTATGGATAATACTCACCTAACTTATAAGTACATACTGTTTACAGCTTTAGCAGCAAAAGCAACTGATGACAGCATTAATCCTTTATGCTTGCAGGCAAAATCCAAATTGCCTGGAGCTTATGATGCAAGAAGTATTTGTCATGATGTTATAGTGAAATTCGAAATGACCAAACTAGGCAAAGCATTAGGAGGATCAAATGAACCCTTTTTAAATAAACCAGCTAGATTTCCAGAATTAAGTAAAAACAATGCTGTGCGACGTGGTAGAGATCAAGCCATCTTATATATGTTATGTGATAAATTACCTGAGATTTCATCATCGAAAGAAGCATTCGATGGATTAGTTTATGCTATACAAAAGCTATTGATTGTAAAAGCGAATAAGGAAAAATTAACAGAATTCAGCATCTCATCATTAACTGAAGATGCCGCAAAACTATACCGATTTATTGACGAACTACTCAACGAAAACTATGAAGGTGAAATTCTTACTCTCGTTGTTGCAGGCCTTTATGAGTTATTTTTACAACATGAAGATGATTATGTTGTTGAGGTACATCCTGTAAATCAAAGTGGTGCTTCTAGTAAAGAAATAAGTGACTTGGATATCTATAAACAAGGTACTCTATATGTAGCAAATGAACTAAAAGACAAGCCATTTACTGATACTGATATGCGGCATGCTGCTGATAAAGTTATAGCTGCAGGCAAGAGCCAAATGAATTTTATTGTTGGACGACATGGTCATGCCCCAGAAGATCTAATCCATAAATGTGTTAAGGAGTATCTAAAAAACAACTTTATTATAAATGTTATTCCTGTAGATTTATTTTTGCGAACACTAATAAGTTTAATTGAGGATATTAATATAGAACATTATGTTAAATATTTATTACGTACCGCCATTGAGACTAAGTTTAAAGAAGAAACCATTTCATATATCCAAAAAGTTTCAGCAGAGCATTTTAATATAATCTATAGTGAGGAGGTTTAATTTGAATACCACAGTGTTTCAAAAATATTCTCTTACATCTCCTGAAATTTGCTATCTATGTTCTGCTGATAAGCGATTATCTGTTATTATACATAAAATAGGAGACTTAAATTATACTATATATACCGATACTTTCTCATTCTTAGTTAAAACTATTGCTGGACAGATGTTATCAAACAAAGTAGCAGATATTATTTCTTCTCGTTTGGAAAATTTGTGTAATGGTTATATTTGTGTAGATAAAATTCGTTCTTTAAACTTGGAAAAACTTAGAAGTATAGGCTTATCCAAGCAAAAATCTGAATTTATATTAGAATTAGGCGAATTTATTAAAGAAAACCCATCCTTCTTTAATAATCTTGATTTATTGCCTGATGATGCAGCGTTAAGAAAGTTAACTGAATTACGAGGAATAGGAACATGGACAGCCAAGATGTATTTAATTTTTGTGCTAAATAGACTCGATATTCTACCATATGAGGATGGTGCATTTTTAAGAGTATATAAATGGCTATATTCTACTGAGGATATCTCGCCAAAATCTATAATAAAACAATGCCATTCCTGGCATCCTTATTCTTCATTAGCAGCAAGATATATGTATAAAGCGTTAGATAGTGGACTAATTCAGAATTATAAATTGTTTTAATAAACTATGTAAATAGAATAGAATAAGGATGTAAAACACTACCTGATAATCAAAAAGGATATCATTTACATCCAACCTGCATCCTCAACCCCCTGTAAAAAAGGGGGTTATCTAATCTGGTAACTCAACTATTAATTTTCGCGACGGTTGATATGTTCCCGCAAACAATAAAAATAAGGGTTTCCTGACATTGCCACATCCGGCAGATCGGCCTCGAGAAAAGCTAAATGTCTGGAAACCCTTTATTTACAAGCTTTTCAGTTTTTTATTTCTCAACCTTTGACATCAATGTTACGCACTCAACATGGCCCGTGCGGGGGAACATATCGAACGGGGTGGCTTCCTGCGGGAGATAGCCGTGTTCGGCGAAAAGCTTGACGTCTCTTGCGAGCGTGGCGGGGTTGCAGGAGATATAGACCACTCTTTTCGGCTCGGCGGCTGCGATATCGCCTATTAATTCTTTCGCAAGCCCTTTTCTGGGCGGGTCCACGACGACCACGGCCGGTTTTCCGAAACGCTTTTCGCATTCTTTGATGCCGTTGACGGCGTCGCCGCAGAGAAAAAGCGTGTTGGACGCTTTTCTGCCGTTTGCGGCGGCGTTTTGCTTTGCGTTTTCGACCGCTTCACTTACAATTTCAACACCGCAGAGCGGGTTGTTCTCTTTGGCGATGCAAAGCCCGATGGTGCCTGTGCCGCAGTAAAGGTCAAGCAGCACCTCGCCCTCTGACAGCGAAGCGTATTCCGCCGCTTTTTCGTACAGTTTTTCCGCCGCGTCGCTGTTTACCTGAAAAAAGGACGACGGCGAGAGGGAAAAGCGTTTGCCGCACAACGTCTCGGCGATAAAGGGTTCGCCGGCAATCAAAACGTTCTTCTCGCCGAGGATGACGTTGCTCTTCTTTTGATTGATGTTGATAAAAAAGCTCTTGACCTGCGAGAACCGCGCGCGTATCCTTTCCGCGATTTCCGCCTGAAAAGGCAGGGTATCCGCGTTGATAACAACGCAGACGCACACCTCGCCCGCCCTTGTTTTTCGAATATAAATATGCCGAATCAGCCCGTTCCCGCTGATCTCGTCATAAGCGGAAAAGCCTTTTTCATCGAATATTCCGCATAGTTCTTCCGCTATTTCGCAGAAAACATCGTCCTGCAGAAGGCAGTCTTTGTGCGGCACGACCCGGTGCGAGCGGCGCGCGTAATAGCCGAATACAAACGTATCGTCCTTAGAAACCGGGTACTGCACCTTATTGCGGTATCTTTCCTGATTGACCGAAATAAGCGGATTGACTTTGACGTCCATGCCGGCGATATGCTTGAAAGCATTGCGGACCATATCCGCTTTGAGCTGTTTTTCTCTCTCGTAGGCGATATGCCCGTACGAACAGCCGCCGCATTTGTTGTAGACCGGGCAGGCGGGCGCGACGCGGTCGGGCGACGGCTCGATGATTTTCTCAAGCCGCGCGACGAGATAGCCGGAGCATACCTTGATTACTTTGACCTCGCAGACATCCCCCGGCGCGGTCAGGGGAACAAAAACCACCCTGCCCGTTTCGGTTCTGCCGACGCCGTTTCCGTCCGGATTGAGGTCGGTTATTTTTATTGTAAAAACCTCATTTCTTTCTTCCATTTCGTTTCCTTTTTTGGTAAGATATAAAAAATTGATGATGGAGGATTGATTTTTTTGAATAAAAGACTGCTCGCTTTTCTGCTCGTCTTTATCCTGATTTTCTCCTTTGCGGCATCCTGTGACTTCGCCCCGACCGTCGATGTTGGCTCGCAGGCGTCTTCCGCCGCGGAAAGCAGAACCGCCTCGTCCGCCGCTTCTTCGGCGATATCCTCTCAGGCAGGCGCGCATGTCAGTTCGGAGGAAAGCGCAAGTGAAAACGAAAGCAGGCTGCTCGTCGTCAGCTTCATCGACGTCGGGCAGGGCGACGGAATTCTGATACGAACGCCGGACGACAAGTTTATTTTGGTCGATTGCGGACCCGCCGAGGCGGAAAAGAGTTTTATCGCTTTTTTAAAAAGTCAGAACGTCCGCGAGTTTGAGTATGTCTTTTTCACCCATCCGCACGCCGACCATATCGGAAACGCCGTCAAAGTGCTTCAGGAATTTAAAGTAAAAAACGTATATATGCCCGACGCGGCGACGACTACCAAAACCTTTACCAATCTGCTTAACGAGCTGGATAAGCAAAAGGATATCAAAATCACGCAGGCTAAGGCCGGACAGAAAATCACCGTCGGCGAGGTAAACATCGACATTCTCTCGCCGTCGAAAGACAAGTACGGCGACCTGAACGAATACAGCATCGTTTTTAAGCTGACGTATAAAGAGAATTCCATCCTGTTTACCGGCGACGCTTACATAAAAAACGAAAAAGAAATGATTGCCGCCAGCTACGACCTGAAAGCCGATATATTAAAGGTCGGGCATCATGGTTCTGATAGCTCGACCTCAACTGAATTTTTAAATGCTGTTCAACCAAAGTACGCCGTCATCTCCTGCGGGCTGGACAACAGCTTCGGTCATCCGCACAAATCCACGCTGGAAAGAATCGCGAGCGCAGGCGCGAAAATATACCGCACCGACAACGACGGAACCATCACCCTTTACGCGAACGGCGTAGAAATTGTCATTAAAAGCGAGAAATAACCGGCTACTTCCGTCTTAGCATCCCGTACGGAACCTTGCGCGTGTACCGGTCGATTACCGGCGTCATCAGGTTCATAATCAGAACCGCGACATACGCACCGTCGATGCTCTTATACGCGTAACGGATAAGCACCGTAAGGATTCCGCATCCGGCGCCGAATATTAGCTTGCCGATGTCCTGTTTGGGCGTGGTGGTAAAATCCCCGCACGCGAACACCGCCAGGAGAACGACGCCGCCGGACATCAATTCGGTCAGCGTAAAGTAAATGGTCTCGCTGTCGGCGCCGGGGAAGAAGAAGGTCAGCAAAAACACCACGGCTAAATAGGCAAGACCGCAGCGCGGGTTTATAATCCTCCGGTAAGCGAGATAGCCGCCGCCGAGAAGAATAAAAAGCACCGCGATTTCCCCGATATTGCCCGCGGAGTTGCCAAAGAACAGGTCCGCGTAGCCTTCCTCATAGACATGGTCCATTTTCTGAAGCATCTGGAAGGGGGAAAACACCCGGTAGGCTTCCACCAGTCTGCCGTCCAAAACCGGCGCGAACGCGTTGAAATACGCGTAGGGCTGCGTAAATACGGAGGTCGCCGACGGGAACAGCAGCTTGACAGTTAAAGCTGAGAACACCGCCGGATTGACAATATTTTTTCCGGTTCCGCCGAACGCCTGCTTGACGCCCACGGCGAACAGCGCCGCGACGACGGTCAGGTAAAGCGGTATCGCGACCGGAAGCATAAACGCGGCAAGCAGACCTGTCACGACGATCGACAGGTCTGTTGCTTCGTTCAGCGCTTTTAGAAAATCGAATTTATTTCGTATCAGCCTTGCGAGATATTCAAACAGCACGCAGAAAACAACCGTTAGGCAGGCAATCGTTATCGCTCTCGCGCCGAACACAAAAACACTCCAGACAAGCGCCGGAGCGAGGGCGATTAGAACATCGACCATAATGGCTCTGTATGTTTTCTCGGTGTGTATGAATGGAGCGTTATGCATATGAAAAACGCCTTTCCGTGACGCCGATGCCACAATCTTCTAAATTACTTTGGTTTAAAACGGAATAAATACGTCGTCGTCCAAATCGTTTACTCGCTTACGAAGGAGTTTTCGTTTGCTGTGCCGAACGATTTCCTCCGTAGGCTTCCGCTTTCTTTTCACGCCGCGAATGATCGCAAGCAGCGGAACGCCGGCAGGGCAAATATAGTCGCAGCAGCCGCACTCAATGCAGGCGCTGATGCCGTAATACGCGTCCCGCTCGCCGGGGTCTCTGCCCTTTTCGCTGCTGACCGCGTATTCCAGCGGCGGCAGGTGCATTGGGCATACCGAAATGCAGCGCCCGCAGCGGACACAGTTCCCCTCTTTTTTCTTTGTTTCGCGCATAAACAGGAACTGGCCGGTATATTGCGTCACAATCGTGTCGATGCCGGCAAGCAGTTCCCCGTTGAACAGGCTGCCGCTGACGATATAGCCGCAGTCGCCGGACAGGTCGCCGCATTCGTAAATTAAATCCTTCAGCGGCGTGCCGATCGGCACGCTCAGGTTCGAAGGCGCGGAAATGCACTCCCCGCTGACCGTAACCGCCTTCTGAATCTGCGGTATGCCGGTGAGAAAAGAATCGTAAATCTGTATGACCGCTTCCGCGCCAAAAAAAATATAGCCTAAATCCAGCGAATCCCCGCCGTAGGGAACTTCCAGCCCGTACACGGCGCTCATAATGGTTTTTTCGTTGACCGGATACTTGTTCTCGATAAACGCGGTGACAAACATGCTCGGGTCGTTTACATATTGGTAAAGGTTCTCTATGTCTCGCTTTTTGCTCTGCTCGACGACAAGAATGCACTTCTTGACCGACAAGGCATGCATGAGGATTTTCGCTCCGCCCACAAGCTCTTTCGGCTTTTCGATCAACAGCCTGTGAAGCACCGAAGCATAGCTGTCCGCTTCGCAAAGGTTTATGATGATGCGCTTGAGCCCTTCCGGCCTCGCGTACAGCTTTTTATACGCGTAGGCGCCGTCAAAGCCGTCCACAATCGCAAACTCTCTCAAAAGTTTGCAGATTTCCTCGAAAGAAAGCTCTTTCAGCGGCTTCTCGACGCCTTTCAGTCCGGGATACAGCGTGTCTTTTTTGTCGTTTTTTACCGCGATATAATGCCGGTCCTGGTCGCGCCTGACTTCCCTGACGACGCCTGAAACGCTTGAAAACTTGAGCTCGTTTCCGCTGAATGCGACAGCTTGTCCTTTGTCAACCGAGTCGCCCGCCTCAACGATGACCTGCGCGTCTTCTTCGAGCGGTATATAAATGATGTCCGGAATCACCGTGCGGATCGGACTTTTGCTGATTTTGTTGTTTTCGGGTTTGATACCGCCAAAGAAAGTCAGTGGCACGAAAGAGACCTCCCAAGTGTTACTGCCGGATTGCGATTTGCGGCTTTATAATATTTTTCCTAAAACAATGATACGCCTAATCTCATTTTTCCATGCAGTATCGGCTTTATTATAACATATAATATAGTTTTTTCAAGTGAAATTTTGAGTTGAAAAAATGGTCGATTTATTGTATGATAAAGTGAAAGGACGGTCATGCGTTGGAACTAAGTGATAATTTCGAGAGAAAAGTATTTATACTTTTTCTATTGAGCAATTTAAACGAGCCGCTTGAGTTTTCGACGATCAACGATATCGTAGTTCAGGACGGCTTTGTCAATTATTTTGACTTCGCAATCTGTTTTTCCGAACTGCTTGAGGCCGGCATGATTACGGAAATCAACGGCGCAAAGCCGCTATACCAGATATCGGAGGCGGGAAAGGCTTCGTTGGAAAGCTACGAGGACACCCTGTACGCTTCCGTACGGGAGAAGGCATTGCGGTCCGCGCTTCGGCTGCTGGCGTTTAACCGCAGCGGCAACAAAATCAGCAGTTCGATTACGGAATGCAATGGCGGATATATTCTGAAATGCACAATAGCGGACAAGAACAAGGTGCTCTTTAACACCGAGGTTTTCCTAACCGAAAAACGCTACGCTGAAAAGCTGAAAATGAACTTTGACGAAAAAGCGGAAATCATTTTCAAAGGCACGCTTGCTTTGCTGTCGGGGGATGTGAATTTTATATTTGAAGACTAAAGAAAAAGCGGAACTGGTCGTAAAACTGCTGGAGGAGAAGTATCCGGAAGCCGTCTGCGGGCTGGAGACCGAAAGAGACCCGTTCAAAACGCTGGTGATGGCTGTGCTTTCCGCGCAGACAACCGATAAAATCGTCAATAAAGTATCCAAAACGCTGTTTCAACGCTTTCCGACGCCGGAATCCATCGCGTACAGCCAGCCCGGCGAGCTGGAAGCGGAAATCCGCACCATCGGGCTTTACAACAGCAAGGCGAAAAATCTGCGGGCCGCCTGCAAGCGGCTGGTCGAGGTTTACGGCGGAACGCTTCCTTCGGATATGAAAGACCTGCTTTCTCTGCCCGGCGTGGGCAGAAAGGTCGCCAACCTCATTCGCGGCGACGTGTTCGGGCTCGGCGGGATTGTGGCGGACACGCACTGCATTCGGATATGCGCAAAGCTGGGGTTCGTCCGCAAAAGCAACCCGCTTGTCGTTGAAAAGACCATGGACGCGCTGATTCCAAGAGAAAAGCAGAGCGACTTTTGCCATCGTCTGGTTCTGTTCGGCAGGGAAATCTGCAGCGCGAAAAAACCGAAATGCGACGTTTGTTTCCTTTGCGCGCTGTGCGATTATCGAAACGCTTTGGTCAGGAAAAATAAAAAAGCTGGTATATAAAATGATAAAAAGAAAAACCGGGCTGTCGCAGGGCGCGGCAATCGGACCTGAGGAGTTTCAGGCTTTTCGCGACGCGGGCATAGACTGTCTTGAAATCTCGCCGAGTGAGAAGCAGTATGATTCTATAGACATCGGCAGGCTAAAAGCGCTGTCCGACGCGTACGGCGTCGAACTGCGCAGTTTTCATTTGCGGTTCTGCGATTTCGCGCGGTACGATATCTCCGGCAAAGACGAAGACGCCCGCCGGTTCGCGGTGGCGTATCATAAAAAGTTTATTTCCGACTGCGCGGCTGCCGGAATCAAAATCTTCGTCGTCCACGCGAGCGGCGAGCCGATTGAAAACGCCGACCGCGCGGCCCGCATCGATCGCGCGAAAGCCTCGCTTTGCGAACTGGCAGAATACGCCGACCGCTTCGGCGCCGTCGTCGCCGTCGAGAATCTGCCGAGAACCTGCCTGGGCAATACCGGCAAAGAACTGATGGATTTGATCTCCTGCGACGACAGGTTAAGAATATACTTTGACACAAACCACCTTCTGTCAGAAGACCACGAAACCTTCCTGCGCGCGGTTGCGCCAAAGCTGATCACCACGCATTTCTCCGACTACGACTTTATCAACGAGCGCCATTGGCTGCCCGGCGAAGGCGATATCGACTGGAAAGCGCTGATGGATTTGCTCGACGAAACAGGATACGCCGGCGCCGTGGTGTATGAAGTGCCGCTGGCGGCGGCGATGAACACGCTGGCGCGTCATCGCGATTTAACGCCGGCGGACATCAAGCGCAATCACATCGAACTGGAAAGCCGCGCCAGCCTGACCGTCATCGGCAGGCGGTACGACAATCTTGGATTTTGATTTTTAAATTCTGAAAGGAGTAAAATGGCAGCTACCATTATTACCGCCGGAAAAGAACATATTGAAGCGGTTCAAAGCATCACGCATACGACCATTCAAAAAAACTATCCGTACTACTACCCGAAAGACGTAGTAGATTTCTTTCTGGAAAGTCATGACATCTATAGTCTGACAAACAGCATATGGCAGCGAAAGGTTTACCTTCTTGAAGACGACGGCGTTTTCGTGGGCACCGGGAGCATAAACGGATACGAAATATGCCGGCTGTTTGTGCTTCCCGAGCATCAAGGCAAAGGCTACGGCAGCATGCTGATGGATTTTCTGGAAAAAAAGGTTTTTTTGAACTTTCCGGTAATCACGCTGTTCCTGCATACGATTTTTTTTACAAACGCGGTTACAGACCTGCCGGATCCTGCAAATACAAAACAGAAAGCGGAGACATTCTCTGTTACCATCTCATGATACTGAACAGAAAAACGGACTAAGTTCATCTTAGTCCGTTTTTTTTATAAGCGAAAAACAGATTCACCTGAAACGTATTATTCATAAATCAGATTCGGCTGGATTTTTAATAGCTCGGGCAGAACCTTTTCGATATCCTGCTGCGTCAGGGCCGTTTCCTGCAGGCGTTCTTCGTCCTGCTCAAGGTACTTCTCCGGCATACGGAAGTAGTTCAGCCGCCAGCGCGGCATTTCGGCCAGCGAAGAAAGAATACATATCAAATCCTCGTATGTTAATCCGGGGTACAGCGTCGTGCGCACTTCAAAGGGAACGCCCGCCTGCTGCAACACCTCGATGGTTTCGGCCGCCTTGAGAAAGCCTTCCTTTCCGCAGACGGATAAGTACTCGATAAACGAAGCCTTGATGTCCACCGCCGAATAATCGATCAGCTTATTCTCCGCAAGCTGTTTTACGACGTCGGGACGCTGCCCGTTGGTGTCCAGCTTGACTTTATAGCCCAGTTTTTTCACTTCGGCGATAAAGTCGCCCAAATCTTTCTGCAAAGTCGGCTCGCCGCCGCTGATGACCACGCCGTCCAGCAGCCCGGCGCGCTTTTTTAGAAACTCCCAGACATAGTCGTCGTCAAGGCTCTGGCCGAATGAATAGATCAGATCGCGATTGTGGCAGTAAAAGCAGTTCATATCGCATCCGCGGCAAAAGAGCACGCAGCTCAACAGCCCCGGAAAGTCGATTGTACTTGTTTTCTGCATTCCGCCGATGATCATCGGATGAGTTCAGCCTGCCTTATGACATATTTGCGCCTTTCTCTGTACTCCTCCTGTTTTCCTTTGTTGAAGTTCCTGACAGGTCTTAAGTAGCCGACAACCCTGCTCCAGACCTCGGTTTCCGCGCCGCACTGCGGGCAGGCGAACTGCTCGCCCGTGATATAACCGTGCTCGGGGCATACCGAGAAGGTCGGCGTAATGGAGATGTACGGCAGTTTGTAATGGGTAAAGACTTTCTGAATCAGTTTCTTGCAGACCTCGACGTCCTTGATGCGCTCGCCGAGATAGAGATGCAGAACGGTTCCGCCGGTGTACTTGCACTGCAGCTCGTCCTGCAGGTCGAGCGTTTCAAAAATATCGTCCGTATAGCCAACCGGGAGCTGCGTGGAGTTGGTATAGTACGGGATTTCTCCGCCGGCCGTGATGATGTCGTTGAACTTCTCCTTGTCCAGCTTCGCAAGGCTGTAGCTTGCGCCCTCGGCGGGCGAAGCCTCGAGGTTATATACATGGCCGGTTTCTTCCTGGAAGCGTTTGATGACGTCCCGCATGAAGTCGAGCGTCTCCAACGCGAACTGCTGACCTTCCGGCGTCGTGATGTCCTTGTGCAGGAAGTTCAGGCATGCTTCGTTCATGCCGATCAGTCCGATGGTGTTGAAATGGTTGTACCAGTACTGGCCCGTCCGCGCCTTGACGTCCTTCAGGTAATGCGCCGAATAGGGATACATGCCCTTCTCGGTCTGGACCTCGATGGTTTTGCGCTTGATTTCGAGGCTTTCGCGCGCGATTTCCATCATCCGCAGCAGGCGGTCAAAAAACTCCTCTTTGGTTCTGGAAAGGTATCCGATGCGCGGCATATTGATGGTTACGACGCCGATTGAGCCGGTCATCGGGTTGGAACCGAATAATCCGCCGCCCCGCTTGCGCAGCTCGCCGGTATCCAGTCTCAGGCGGCAGCACATGGACAAAGCGTCCTCCGGCGACAGGTCGGAGCTGATGTAGTTCGAGAAATAGGGGATACCGTACTTGCAAGTAATCTCCATGAATTTGCAGATGACCGGGCTGTCCCAGTCGAAGTCTTTCGTAACGTTGATGGTCGGGATCGGGAAGGTGAAAACGCGCCCTTTGCTGTCGCCCTCCATCATTACCTCGCAGAAGGCGAGATTGAGCATGTCCATTTCTTTCTGGAACTCGCCGTAGGTCTCCTTCTGGGGTTTGCCGCCGATGATGACCGGCTCGTCCCGCAGTGTGCGGGGCGGCTTAATATCAAACGTAAGGTTGGAGAACGGGCACTGGAAGCCGACTCTGGTCGGCACGTTGAGGTTAAAAATAAACTCCTGCAGCGCCTGCTTGACCGCCTTGTAGTCAAGATTGTCGTACCGTATAAACGGAGCGCAGTAGGTATCGAAGCTGCTCCACGCCTGCGCGCCGGCGGTTTCGCCCTGCGTGGTGAAGGTGGAGTTGACGATCTGACCTAAAAAACTGCGCAGATGTTTTGCAGGCTTGGACTCGACCTTGCCCGGCACGCCGCCGAAACCGTTGATCAGCAAATACTTCAGGTCCCAGCCGGCGCAGTAGGGGCCGAAGAAACCAAGGTCGTGCAAATGAAGATCGCCCGAAACATGCGCGTTTCTGACCTCTTCGGGATAGATTTCGTACAGCCAGTACTGTCTGGTGAAGGTTTCGCGTATATAGTTGTTCATCCCGTTGATCGACTTCTGCGCGTTCGCGTTCTCCTGAATGCGCCAGTCGTTGTCGCCGAGATAGTTCTTGAACATGTCAATGGTTGCACCAATCAGGGCGTTCGTCTGCCTTGCCGCATGTCTTTTTTCTCTGTACAGGATATAGGCTTTTGCGGTCTTGGCTTTGCCGTTCTCAATCAGAACCTTCTCTACCAGGTCCTGTATGGATTCAACATCGACGATCTGGTCGTGGTACTTCTCCTCCGCAAGCTGAACAACCTGCATCGCAAGGTCTTCCGCCATCTTCCAGTCGTTTCCGCCGACCGCCTTCGCCGCTTTGAAAATGGCTCTGGTTATTTTTTCCGGATAAAACGGCACCAGACTGCCGTCACGCTTCCTGATTGTAGTTATCATGTCTTTTCCCTCTTTGTCCATTTAATTTTTTATCCGGGAATGTCACATCCGGTTGCAAAGCCTATTATACAATATATTGTGGTGGATTGCAATAAGAACAACAAAATATTGTTGCACAAAATTTATTCACAAATTTTGGGAAATGTGCACAAGCTGTTCATAATCCGTTCGGAACCCGTATTAAGCGTATGCCCGGTCAATCTCGACGACGGCGTTGAGGGTGCTGTCGTACTCCTGAATAATGCGGTAGACTTCCTGCCTTAACTCCTCTTCGCTTTTTTGAACATCGAAGGGAACTACGACGTCGAAGATAATGTTGGTATGGGTGTACCCCTCCACGACTCTGAAATCGTGAATGGAAATCCGTCCGTCTATTTTTTTCACCAGCTCGGCGACTGCTTTTTTCAGTTCGACCGCCCGCGCGTCGTCGGTCGTAATCGGGTCCATGTGAATGACCGCCTGACAGCCGGTTTTGATAAACAATTCCTTTTCGGTGTTGTCAATCACGTCATGGATGGCGAGGATGTCCGCGTCGCGCGCGACTTCGGCGTGCAGCGAAATCATCTGCCTGCCGGGTCCGTAGTCGTGCACGATTAAGTCGTGAATGCCCTTGATTTCGGGGTGCGCCAGCACGGTTTCCTCAATTTTTCTGACAAGCTCTTTTTCCGGCGGCTGTCCGAGCAGCGGGCTGACGGTGTCCTTCATGGATTTAAATCCGGTAAACAGAATAAAGCCCGCGACAAGCAGTCCGAACCAGCCGTCCGTTTGAATGCCGGTCAAATTCGTCACAACCAGCGAAAGCAAAACCGCCGCCGTCGCGCAGCAGTCGCTGATGCTGTCCCGCGCGACCGCCTTAACCGCGACGGAATCGATCTTTTTGCCGATACGATTATTATAAAAAGCCATATACAACTTTATGCAGACCGAAGCGCACATGATGATGACCGCGACGGTCGAAAGCTGCACTTCCGACGGGTGAATGATTTTCTCCACCGAAGACTTCAGCAGCTCGACTCCGACGACCATAATCAGCATCGAAACAATTGCGCCGGAGATATACTCGATTCTGCCGTGCCCGAACGGGTGCTGCAGGTCCGGCTTCTGTCCGGCGAGCTTAAAGCCGATTGCGGTAATGATCGAGCTTCCGGCGTCGGACAGATTGTTGAACGCGTCCGCGGTAACCGCTATCGAACCGCTGATGATGCCGGCAAAGAGTTTCCCCGCGAACAGCAAAAGGTTCAGAACGATTCCGACAACGCCGCACAGAACGCCGTAGGCGCCTCTGACCTGCGGGGAATCATACGACTTATAATTCTTTATAAACAGACGCGCCAATAATGTAAGCAATTCTTCCACCTCGATGAAATAGGAAATGAGATAAAATGAAAGCAATTCACCTGGGAACTGCTTTATCCTTTCATACCCTTATCTTTCTTGCGCGGATCATCAGAAAATCCGGTTTTAGAAAATCCTCTTTAAAAACAGGATACTTCTCGACTACTTCTTTTTCGGGCGCCGGTTCTTCCATTAGCTCGATAAAAAAGCCTTTTTTCGCAAGCGTCGTGACAATCTCGCCCATCGTGCGGTGGTACTTGATAACATTGTCGACAATCCAGAAATTGCTTCGAACACCGGGCTGATTATAGTTGGAAAAGGTGTACGAAACTCTCTCTCCTTTTTCGTCTTTATTCCAATGCCCGCCGCCGATCGTCGCGGTGATAATCGGATGTTCCTGCACAAACAGCAGTATGCCGCCGGGATTGAGCAAATTGAATATATTGCCGATGAGCCTGTCAAAATCCTCAACATAATGAAAAGCAAGTCCGCTGTAGATAAAGTCAAACCTTTGCTCAATTTTGTCTATGGCGTTCATATCCAGCCGCAGGTATGTTATTTTCTTGTCTGAGCATTTTTCTTTCGCAAGGCTGAGCATCTTCTCCGAAATATCTATCCCGAGTACCGATCTTGCACCCCGATTTGCAAAATCAACACACTTTTTTCCGTAGCCGCAGCCCAAGTCCAGCACGGTTTTTCCGTTCAAATCCGGCAGGTGCTTATTTACAGCCGGGTCGACGATTAAATCGTTCGCGTTGCACGCTCTCTCGCGAATCCGCATGTAGCCTTCAAAGAAAGCATCATTGTCATAAATGTTCTGCGGCATATCCGGTTCCCTTTCTAACAGAAATTTTTTATTATCGTATACAGCTGATCGCTGTGCGCAACATAGCTGCCGTGGTCCTCTCCGGGAAGAATCATCAGTTTGCTGTTCGGAATTGCGTTTGCGATGCGTTTTGTGTGTTTTTCTCTGATTAAATCGCGCTCGCCGGCGGTCAGCAGCACCGGTATTCTTATTTTATCAAGTTCGCGCGCTTTGATATGCGGCTGCGTGAGCATCAGGCGGTCAAAAGCGGAGCGTTTTTTTAGATATTGCTTGACGGTTGAAAGCAAAAATCCAATTTTTAGCCCGAACGGGTTAACGTTGACGCCGCTGACAATCAGTTTGGATAAAATATCCGGGTATTTCATCGCGATGAGAAGTCCGATGATTCCGCCGTCGCTGAACCCGTATAGAATCGGCTTCTTGATCGCGAGCGCGCGGATAAACCCGACGACATCCTCCGCCATCAGCGCATAATCCAGCCTGCCCGCGCCGCTTTTTCCGTGACAGCGGCTGTCGGGCGCGTAAACCGTAAAGTCTGCCGAGAGTTTTTCGGCCAGTTTGTCAAAAATGGCATGGTCCTCTCCGTTGCCGTGCAAAAGGATGATCGGGACGCCCGCACCGGTTTTTTCATAATACAGATTGATTCCGTTTACCGTTATTTCCACCGCTACCGTCTATTTGTAGAGATTTTTCAGGTTCATATCGCAGACAATGTAAATGACGTAATCGACGTTTTTGCGCTTGAAAAGCTCCCTGTCGAAGGTGAAATCCCACATCGCGCGCAAGGTGGTTTCCGCGCAGCGCTCGGCGATATAGTCGAACATCATAATCGAATAGGAATCGCGGAGAATGATGACGTTCGGCTTTCCCGCGCCGTCGGGATTTTCAAAGGTCCGCTCCTGCGTCGGCTCGTCGGCGATTAGGGTTGAAATGTCGCTTTTGTATTTCGGGATATCGACCGGCGTCGGGAATTTCAAGCGGGAATATACCGAGGTTTCATACAGGTTTTCCACGTGCATGCTCAAATCGGTATATAAATCGCCCGCCTGCCGGCGTTCGTTTGAGAATCCGAAATCCTCGATCGGTCGGGGCGCGCTCGCCGGAAAATCCTTAGCGATATAATTGAACAGCTCCTGATACGCGAAGTAGGCCGCGTACTCGGTCCAGTGACTGTCGGTGCGGTGGTAAATCTCAAACGCGTCGTTCTTGTGCTGTTCCAAAATCGGCTTCATATCGATCACGACCGCGCCCGCTTCGGAAAGCAGTCGCGCGGTCTGGTCGTGCAGCGACTCTTTGTCCGGCTGTTTGCCGATATCCGGCATATACTCGCCGTAAATCTCATTCGGGTTGGGCACGAGAATATAAATCGTCTTCGCGCCGAGGTTGTTGTTTAGCCACTGAACGCGCTCGGAAATCGTGCTCTTCGCCCGCTCATACTGACGGCTGTTTAAAGTGTCTTTTCGCATGTAATTGTCATAGGTCGCGCTGAAGAACAGGTGAAAATCTTTGCCGACCCATACCCAGTCGGAAATGCCTTTGTAGTCGGTATAATACGCCGCCTGCGCCGGGACCGGGTCGCTCAGCGCCTTGTCGTCGCGCTTCGCGTATATGGAAAACTCCAGCGGGTTCTCGTTTTCATGAACCGCAATCTCAAAAAGAAAGCTGCCGTAATGCGACCTGCTTGCGGCAATAATCTTTTCGTCCTTTACCGCATAGACGGTCGCGCCCTCCTCGCAGGTTCCAGCATATACCGCCCTGCCGTCATCGACCGTGCGGTATTCGGTAATCACGGGCGGCTCGGTCTTCGCGTCATAGCTGCCGCCGGTCAGGTCATGAAAGCTCGCCGGCGCCGCGGAGGAAGTGTTTCCGCTTTGGGGCGCGCTGGAAGCGGCGGATGCGGATTCCGAAACGGCCGACTGATCGCCGACGTCCGACTGCCCGCACGCGGTGAAAATAAAAGAGGCTGTTATCGCCGCCAGTAAAATGAGAAGCGTTTTTTGCATCATCCTGTTTTTCATGAAAGCACCCGTTTTTTATAAAATTACATCGGTTTAGTATAGCATATTATTAGAGTTTATTCAACCTGTATCGTTTTTGCCATATAAAAACGCGCCGCAATGCAGGCGCGTTTCGTTTGCTTTTATTTTTAGTTCGTCAAGTCGTTCCATTCGGCCAAAACCGTCATGTTGCCGATCCGTTCGGCATCCATCGCGAATTGTACCGCCGGTTCGCCCGTGTTCGGGTCTATAATGCCGATGCACAGCTTGTAGGAATTATCCTGTTTGTTCGCGATATCCAGAAGCGTCTGCGTGGTAATTGTTTTCCCTTCGGTAAGCTCGCTGAGTTTAATATCCACCTGGCTTTTCTCAACAATACTGTTCTCGCTGTCCAGAAGGTACAGATAGACGTCCCAGTCCCAGTATAGCGGCGCGACGCCGTCGTTGATCCAGTGCAACTTGACTTTCAGCTTTTTGCCGTCCAGCGTCTCCCGCGCGCTCACCTTTTCGATGCGGTAGCGGTAGCCGAGGTTTTTCAGAATCTCGCCGGCGCTTTCCGCATAAATGTCGTCCTCCGGTATTTTCGGCCCTATAAAAGTCATATGCGACCTTTTGATCAGATTTAGCGTTTCGTTCAAATGGAACCGCAACAGCCAGTCCATGGAAATCGAGCTGGTCAGCTCGCCGCCCACCGCGGCTTTGTTCCATATCTCCGGCACCGCCTGAATCACGTTTGGCTCTCCGGTTTGACTGTATTTTCCGCCGTAGTTGATCCAGCCCAGCCATTCTTCGGTCGCTTCGGCGTGGCCGGTCATATCGTTGTAAACCCCGAAGCCGTACACCTTGCAGGGCGTAAACGGTCTGCGCATCAGAATCTGCGAATTCGGGAACGCGGTCAGATAGGGCTGAATATACTTGTCCCGAATTTCCTCATTCGGCAGCCGCGGAACGCCCGCGTCGTATTTTACATGCCATTCGCCCCAATGCCCCAGACTGCCGAGCTCGATATAGGCAAAAAAATCGTCTTTGCCGTAATACGCGCCGAGCGCCCGTATCGCCTTCGCGTGGCCTTCTATGACGTCGGGATGGGTATAATCCGGCGAAAAGCCTTTGCCGTATTCATGATCATACGCATATCCGGCGCCGCCGGTCTTTTCATACAGCCAGTCTGGGATGTCCATGTGCGCTTCGCTGCCGGGCTTATCCAGCACAAAACGGAACACCACCCTTTTTCCGTCCGCGCGCCAGCGCTCCAGATGGTTGCTGCGGTCAATTTCTTCAAAGGCGAAAACGCCCTCCTCGGGTTCAAGTTCCCGCCAGGTGACGTCCACGTAAACCAGTGAATACTTCTCCGCGACTTTCGTGTTTTCCGCGATCGGGGCAAAGCCGGTCATCGGATTGACGACGACCTCGCCGCTTTGTTCAAAGGAAACCGTTTTTGACCATTTAAAACCCAAGAAGAATTTCTTCATAGCTCCCCCGCTCATGGTTCCGCCGCCCAGCGTAACAGCGACAATCAGGGCGATTAACTTTTTCAACGTCATATTAGCCGTGGTACTCGCCGTCATACTGGATAATCGTCACATCCAATACATTGTCGATCGCGCGGATTTTTTCCACAAAGGCCATGCTGTCGCCTTTTGCGAAAATCTCGATCGCCATTTCCGACGCATCCTTGCGGACCGTCTTGGATTTTATACGGTATTTTGCGCTGCCTAAGGCTTTGCGAATCATGTCGCCCGCAAGATCGCCGACATAATGAACTACCATTATGTAAACCCTGCCTGTAATGGACCTGCGGCTGAACAGTAGAATGATGAGAATCATAATAACGGCGGCGATTACGGAAAGGACATACATCTTTGCGCCCACGGTGATTCCGGTCGTTATCGACCAAAACAGATAGAGCAGGTCAAGCGGTTCCTTGATGGCGGTACGATAACGTACGATAGACAGCGCGCCGACCATACCGAGGGAGATTACGATATTCGAGCTGATAGCCAGCGTTACCATGCTGGTCATGACGCACATGCCGATGAGCGTAATCGAAAATGTCCGGCTATATACGACGCCTCTGAAAAACTTGGTGTAGATAAAACAGATGAGCAGCCCCATTACGAGCGCAACAACCAGCGCGATCAGCGTTTCGCTTATGGTGAGCCAGTTAAAGTACTGTTTAAAGGTTTCGTCATTAAAGTTCTTGAGAATATCCTTAAAAGTCATAATATGCAATTTCCTTTCCGTATGTCAGTTTTGATCCTACGAATAGATATAATCGGTTTTTTCGCAGCAAAGAACGTACTTGGATACCGCCGACAATTCCGCGGCTTCGGCGGGAAGCGCTTCGCGGATAAGGTTGGGCAGGAACTCGGTAAACTTCACCTCAAGAACAAGTTTTCCCGGCTCCAAAACGCTGCTGGTGGGAAGCGCCGGGTCAAAAATGGAGAAATTTAGGGAGGACGCCCGAACGTCCGAGTCGAAGGTGATTCGGACGTCGCCCGCTTCGAACACGAACGGCTCGCGCTCGTAATCCACCACCACCCGCGGCCGCATCACGCGCGAGATGCACTGCACGTAGAACTCCTGACACAGCGGCTGCGGATGATACAGCAAAAAGCTGTAATCCCCGTCCAGAATTTTCTCGACATCTTTTCTTGTCAGCGGCGCGCTTTTCTTGCAAATATAGCTTCCCGTTTTGGTTTTTCGCTCGAGATGGATCACGCTGTCCGAGTCGTTGTAGATTCGGATCCGGTACTTGTTGCGTCCCGAAACGCCCATCAGCTTTTCTTCATACGCGCCATTCCAGTAATCGTCGAAGTACAGGCTGCGCACTTTGTAATAACCTTTTTCGGCGTGGGTGTCTCTCCGAATCAAACCCTCGAGCCTTTTGACAAGAATGTCTCTGTCTTTATAATTGATCAAATACTTCAACTCATGCCGGTAAAGACTTCTTTTATAGGCTTCATCGGTTTTAATAATGATTCATCCCCATTTCTATATTACGTTGTGTGTACTGTTTCAATCGTACCATCCGGTTGAATATAAAAAGCATATATGCCGTAATGCCTAGAATATTCGGACACATAGTAATCCATTGCATACTGTGCTTCGCCCGATTCATTAATCGCTTTTACGCGAACAAAATACTGCCCCATCGGCAACATCTCGGTTTCTACCACTGGGATTTCTATCCCTTTAAAGGAAGCGATTAAGTCCGTCATCGCTAAGTTCCGAGCAATCTCTACATCATATTTAATGTCTTCTCCATTAAAATCAAATGCAACCTGCCATGAATACTTTATTTTTCCATTTTCTATGATGGGTTTATTTATAAAAAACGGCATCGGACGCTTGATGCTTTCCAGATACAACTGATAGTTTAACTCGACGCCATTTGAAATAGCCTCGTATAAACCGTCAAACTGATCCTCGGTGACGGAATAATACAAAATATCCGGCATAGAATAAAGATATTTTTTTATCACAGCTTTGTAACTGTTCAGCAGGTTCGAAATCTTTTCTTTTGTTAAATAGTCTTTTAATTCTTCTATTTTACTTGAGAGCATATCACGGTATTTTTGCTTAGACAATACCCTTTCATGCAAAACACAACCCCAGTAATTACTGATTCCTATTTGATGTCCGTACTCATTTGGAATACCTAAGTACTCATTCCTAACCCTTGAAAACGAGCCGTCACTGTCCCAGGGAATAAAATAAAATTTCGTAGAATTTGTCGGGCTGTATAGGTAGAAATTTCTGTTTATCGTGTCAAGGTTCCCCATGAGTATGTTATAAGCCAGCCATGTAAAGTAATTTTCTATGTAAAAATACTTCTCAAACACTTCTTCTATATCGATTGAATAATTATTCAATTCTTCAAGCATTGCGATTAACTTGGTATGATTATCGTTTCCTTTGATTTCCAGTACTTTTTCGAAATCCTTAACACTGTAACCGGGATCAGATTTCAACTTAATCGCATCTTCATATCTGAAGAATTCAAACATCTCTGCTTTATACAGTTGCCCATTCTCGTCAAGACCATGGTTTCGCAGATATCTTGAATTATACTGCTCTATCTGCGTAAAAAGACCATAATCCTTATATACCGACGTTGCTGCGTCAGGTCCCGTCTCATCTTTTACGTACAAATGAACAAACTGCGTGCGAGCGCTCACCATATTTGGAACGCCTCTTAATAGATCGAAATAGAGCTTGTTCATAACACGAGTTTGATCAAATGGATGTTTGTTTAATATGATTGTTCTTTGCTCACGCCAAGTACCTTTGCCCTTTTTCAATTCAATTTTGTATGATTTCTGAGGATTTCTTGACGTCGTATTGCCTCTGACACGAACGATCGCATTCGGCACCGTCACACCATACCCCAGTTCTCCAGGCAGAGGACCGTTCTCGTCGCCTATTTTTAGAATGGCTTCCACTCCAAAACGTTCTACGCCAAGCAATTCATAGTCGAAAATCGAAAGACTGTTTACTTCATCCCAAGTATGATCGGTATTCTCGGTGGAGTTCCCCTTTCTTACCGTAAGATACATTGTAACAATCGAGTCCTCAACGTCATACCGATAGATGCTTTTATTATCCTGTATGATCATTTCATTTGCTTTCATTTTCTCAACTTCGTTTGTAATTTCATTATCATCAGTTATAGAATCATTTGACGTAATAAAACAACTGCACAAAGTAGAATTCAATATAGCAATGAGTATAGAGAACGCAACGATTTTAAAAACTGACGCGGTTTTATGTTTCAACTTGCACCCTCCTTGTTAAAATTTCAGCACTGTTCATGTTTAAATTTTAAATTCACCATAATACGTATTGGTTGAATATTTCGATTTTTGAGCATTCCTGATATAACGCGCTTCCAGCCAGTCACAAAGCGGTGTGAATATACCTCTCGTTTCAGCTTTAAACACCGGTTGACAGCTAAGCACATGATATTTAATCTTCTCTAAATACGAATTCAGTTTTATCAGAGCGGACAAGAAATACACCGCGCCGCCGATAAGAAATCCAAAGCCGTAAAACGCCGCAGACATATCTTTAAATATAAAGGTTAGAACTACGCTGCAAATCATAAAATGTATCGCGCTTTTTAAAGCGTTTTTATTGTCGGCCAAATACAGCTGAATCAGCATGATGCTGTTTCCAATCGCGTAAAAGGCGTAGCCGACGCAGAGAACGCGGTATATGCCCAGCATTTCGCGCGTAAACCCCAATCCGGATACCGGCAGCAGCAGGGTTCCCAGAATGATGAAGAGTACCGTGGTAAACACCTGCTTCTGCGCCAGATAGATGAATTCCTCGCGCAGAACCACCAGCATATTCTTTTCCGCGTCCTCTATATCCTCAAGCGAGCCTTTGTCGTTGAAAAGGCTGAAATAATCGCGGTAGCAGGGATAAAAACGCACTTCGACCGAGGTGACGAAATTCACGGTGGTAATCAGTATCGACAAAAACGCGATGAGCGCCGGAATATCATAGGTGGGCGCGCCGTAGAACAGCCCCTGCACCTGTACGCGGATTCGACTTGTCCACATGATGATGAGGTGACCGAACAGACCGACGGTGATGAAAAAACCGATTACGGAAAGCTGCGGGTAATTGTCGAACCACCGCAGAAAATGCATGCAGGTTCCCTTGCCCTCCGGGAAATACCGGTATATCACGATAAAATACCGAACCATCATAATGCCGTAGCCGGCGATAATGGCGAGATACATTCCGGTGATCGGCTCCATATTGAAATAGAGCGTGAGCAGCGCACCGAGCAGCAAAGCGATCAGCAGCGAGATAAAAAAGGTGACAAGAATCTCTTTGTAATTCCGGATTGCCGTCAGGTAATTGATTTCGGTCCACACGACGATGAGCACGCCGAAGTACAAAAGGCATAGTACCTGATACGTCAACGAAACGCCCGAAAAAAACAGGAAAATTCCATATGCCGGCACGCCGATGGCAAGCATAACCGCCGTGCTTCCGTAAAAGGTAGGCATGATGCGGTCGAGCTGCTTTAGATAATACAGGTCTGCGATCGCTCTTGTAGTCGCCATCGAGAAAAGGCTTGTCACTATCAGCGATGAGAGCAATGTATAGGTAAGCATGGCGTTTAATAGTTCTCTATCGTGTCCGCTCGCGCCGGCGTATCCGGTAATAAACCGCGCGCCAAGGAGGAGGACCGCGCCGAGCAGCATGGGTCCGGCGCAAATAATGCCCGCGTATCCGTACGCCTTCATGGCAGCGAACAGGCCTTTTTTTGCGAACAGTTTTTTCAGCTCAAATCCAATGCCTGCCACTGCGACAGCGCCTCCTCGTAGTTCTCAAGATATCTCCGAATCATATCCGTATGCACATAGTACTTTTTAACGCGCTCCCTGCCGGCTTTTCCCATCGAAACGCGCACGTCCTTCCGGTTGCAAAGCAGTTCCATTCCGGCAGCAAGCATTTCCGCGTGCATCGGCGGCACATAGACGCCCGCTTTTCCAAACGTGTCGTCCGCGTACCCGTTCAGCAGCTCCCGGCAGCAGCCGACATCCGTCGTGACGCAGGGTCTGCCGGCGGCAAAGGACTCCAGCACCGCGAGCGGCTGACCTTCCGAAATGCTCGACAGTACCGTAAAGTCAATATTTTTCAGATATTCCGGCACGTTCGTGTTGCCGACGAAAAAGATATCCTTTACCTCAAGCTGTTTTACCAGCTCTACGCATTCTTTCGCGTAATCCTCGTCGTCGGTATCGCCCAAAATATGCAGCCGGGCGTTCGGCACTTTCGCTTTCAATTCAACGAAAGCGTAAATCATGGTCTTGATATCCTTAATCGGGGAAAGACGCACAATCGCGGCGATGTCGATATAGCCGTTGTCCTCCTTAGGCGGTATGTTTATAAAGTTCTCAATGTGAATGCCGTTTCGGATGACCCTGCATTTGTAAGGGGGGCAGCCCAGCTCGATCTGCGTTTCCGCCGCGCGCGGGAACAGCGACGTGACGGTGACCGCGTAGTTGTACGCGCACTGCGAAAGCATGTGGAAAAGCGATATCCACTGCTGCTTGAAGTAGGGCGGAACCCATTTCGCGCGCAGAATCTCCTCCTCGCGCTCGCGGGTATAAATTCCGTGTTCGGTAACAATAAACGGTTTGTTGGAACTCCAGCTGCCCATCGCGCCGAGCAGTCCGCCGTAACCGGTGGAGATTGCGTGGTAAATGTCCGCCTGCGGCACGTCCTGCCCCATCAGGAAAAGCATGGGGACCAGCATCGAGCGGACCGTATGAAACAGCTCCGCAAACGGAACGAAGGGGTATTTCTCCCGGCACATTTCCAGAAGAATTTCAAGAAACTCCTCGCCCATCAAGAAATCGACGGCGTTGACCTTCTTTGTTTTATAGGTTCGAAACAAAATGGGCCATGACGGGTTCTCGCAGGCGATCAGTTTTTTCAGTTCCGCTATTTCTTCTTCGGTAAACTTATACTTCGCCAAGCCTTTTTTCGGCCTTAACTTGAGCGCGTCCGATAAAAAGACTTCATGAATTTCTTTTACGTTCGGGTGCATTTCATATTTGAATTTGCCTTTCATTTCGCGGGATTCTGCGATTACCCAGAGCACGAACTCATGCTGCGGCATCGCACCGATGTACGCGTGCATCCAGCTCGATACACCGCCTCTTACATACGGATAACAGCCTTCCAGAACCAAGCAAATTCGCAATTGAAATCACCGCCTTTTTTATAACACTTCAAATCAGTTATGTAGAATTTCTATTGTAATCTCGGACGAGGCCGCGTGGAGGATATACAAATTGCCTTCCAGCTTTTCCAGACTGCCGCCCTTTACCTCTCCGGGCGTTCCGTTATTGATGCGGACCATCAGATAAGCTGAGTCGTAAAATCCGCCCAGCGACAGCTTGTATTCATTCTCGCTAATAATTCTTTGGACGCTCAGAACGTCATAGCGCTCGACCTGCGCGGCGGCGCGGCTGGCGTTCATGCTCCGAATGTTGGGCGCGGTCGTGTACAGCCAGTTTAAATAACTGTCGAAGCTGTTCTTCATAAATTCCCAGCCCAGTTCGGCGCCGCGGTCAACATCGAGCACGTCGTCCGGGTGAATGAAATGCGAGTTGACATAATATAGATTCAGCGCATTTATCGCGGCCCACTTCATATAATTGTCTATGATATAGCCCGAAACAACACGCGGAAGATTAATGATACCGTCCGGACTAACATCAAACTCCTGCTCATACTCGACATCCTCTATAAGATAGAGAGAGGCGATGCAGCGGATGTTCGGAATTCTTGTGGTCAGCACAGCCCTGCCTTCTTCGGACAATATATTGGAAGGCGGAACATAGACGGATATTTTCGCGTCCGGGTATAATGACTTGGTAAAATCGAGCAGTTCGTTGAGCGCCAACGTCATCTCGTCCATGTTTCTCCATTTGTTGTAGGTATATTTGCCCTGGAAGTCAAAATTCTGTGCGACCAGCGGCTGATGGTTGTAGCCGTGCAGGCATATTTCTCCTCCATTATTCAAAAGCATTCCGCCCAGGTCCAAAAACTGCCTTGTATTCGTGTTTCTTATAAAAGGAGATTTTGTGGATTCATTATAATCCTCGATGATGCCGCCCGTATAGGTAAAACCGTACTTTCGGGACAGCTCAAGCATATCCGGCCACCAAACGTTTATGTAGAAGCTGTCGATGGTCCGTCCATAGCTTTTGATATACTCGGACTCGCCCTGCGGAATCGGAGATGGAAAATCGTCTATAAAAAAGGTTGACGCATTGATCACCGGATAAGCGATGACGTCCTCGAGCAGCGTGTATGAAGCGGCAAGCAGTCCTCTGGAAACCTTTTCTAAAATATAATGGTTGTTAACGACGACTCTGCCTGCCCCATAGTCATATTCCCAAACCATAGGTGTTGGGTTGTCGCTCAGGGAAACGACATGTACTTTACAACTTTCCTGCAGCGTTACTGCCAATGATGAATCCCAAGATGTGGACCACTGATATGTTTCACCTTTTGCGCCGATCATAAAATCCGAAACAACTTTTACACCGCTACAGTATACATAATCAATGCCGGATTCCCAAATACCCATCTTATATTTGACCACTTGAAAGACGATTGACGGTTCCGGCGCGCAGCTGAACATCAGCCTGCCGCCGTTTTTTACCCACTCGAAAACATGCAAAATGCTGTTTTGAATCTTTTCGAGCTTGCTGAACGTAATAACAACCGTTCTGTATTTGCTTAAATCGGGTATATCCCTGCCGTTGACATCAACTGTGTCATAACCCACTCGCATGATATCTAAAATGTCCGTCATCTGCTTTTTGAAGGCAACCATGGAATCGGATGATCCGTCAAACAGGATAAGACATTCTTTTTCCTGCTCAGCTTTTGGTGTATTTTTTACGCTGTCCGAAAGAAAAATGACCTCTTCGTCGGCCGCCGTTATCTTCAGGCCGATTCTTTCGGCAAGCAGCAGTAAAGACAGTAACGATAGAACGACAAACGGTATTAGTAATATTCTGAGCTTTGCTGAAGTCGTCATTATACTGTCCTTTCTTTTGTTTTTAGGGAGCTTCCCAGAAGGAAAGCAGGGCTTTGTACTGGGAGCTTAAATACACTTTTCTCTTTTTGATTTCTAAAACCGTAGCTTCAAAGTTTGCCTTGTCGTGTTTTTCAAAATACAGTTTTAGCTTCAAAATCCAGGTTTTCTCGTCCTGCGGCCATCTGCGGACAAGATAATTGACCATTTTCTCGGCCTCGCCGAAGTATCCCAGTTCTATGTAATTGTCCGCGGCTTCGAAATACGTCTGTTTTTCTTTCGGATACTCGGTCATTTTCTTTTTTAGCAGGTTGTCGTATCGGATACGCTGTATGACCAGCATGTTTTCTTTGAGCATTCCGCTGTCGATGTATTTTTTCAATAGCTGAAGGTATTCGTCCAGAACCTCTTTGCTGTCCGGGTTCGCCTGAAGCGCTTTTTCCTGTTTCTGAATGTCGACTTCGAACTTGCGCTGAACCTCCATCATAGCGGTAGAAGCATAATGGGTGACCTCGATATCGTCGTTCAAACGCGCTTCCTGCAGCAGCCGGATATACTCCGCCGGATCCTCGCGCATGATGTCCAGCATCAGCTGGCGTCTGATTTTCGCGTCGTTAATTCGGATCGCCTCTTCGAGCGGCACGACGCTCTTCGCGCTTCTCTCCTCCATAAAGGTGGTCTTGCGCAAGTCGTCCGCGTGCAGAATAAGGTCGTCCAGCTCGGCGTTTCTTGTCGCAGCAAGTCCTTTTTTCGTCATCCTGCTGCAGACCAGCACCGTAGCGACGCCCCAGACCGGGACGAATACCGCGATCGGCAGCATTTGCGGCGGCGCCGCGATGTTGCCGGTTTTGACTGCGGCGAACAGAAATATACAGATTAAAATATGTACGATCAGAAATATCAAAAAAAACCACATTTGTATGCTTTCCTTTTTCTTTTAAACAGCAGCGGTTTCCGCGCCGGCAGGCAGTTGATCCGTGACTTCAAATTCGATGCCGGCTTCGCGCAGACGGTGCGCGATAATGTCAATATTCATGCGACCCGCCTGAGAAAGCAAAGCGTACAGCTCGTCGTCTTCGCCGATTCCGATATAATCGGTGCTTCGGAGCGTGTTCAGCAGTATTTCGCTGACGCTTGCCCGCTCTTCCGGCCTGCAGAGAATGCGGATCAGCGTAAACTCCGCGATTTCCTTTTCAGCCATTTCATTTTTTGCGTCAAGCAGAAGCCGGAAGTGCGCTTTATCGATAATATTGGTTCCGGGCAGATACCGCTCGCTCTCCCATTTCTCGTTGTACTCATACGCTCGAATCAGCGCCACCTGAATCAGACCGCACAAAATCCGTATCAGGTTCTGATAATACATCGCCATCTGCTCGAACTTGACTTTTTGAATCATAATCAGCACAACCGGCTTGTCCTTGCGGAATATTCCGGCGCAGTAGTCGGGATAATCAGGATTCTGGTCTTTGTTGCACCAGACCTCGCCATCGCGCAGCGTCTCGATTATCTCGGCATAATCGTCAAGTTTTAACGATTTCGGCACTTTCTGATTCAGCTTCTGCGAACATACCGCAAGGCGGGCGTAGTTCGCGTCCGTCGAAATCGTGTAAATGCAAATGGTCTGGTTCATCAGCAAATCTTCGAGCGATGCAAGCGATTCCTTGAAAATAACCTCCGGCAGCAGGCTGTTCAGTCTGCGCGCGACCTCGTAAATGCGTCCGAAGCTGCCGCTGTACGAAAGAATCTGCGCTTTATACTCGCCCTTGTTTTTCAGCGCTTCCCGGTAAAGTTCGTATAGGAACTTATAGCGTTCGTCCAGCGCGCTGTTCTCGGTTTTTAAGTATTTCAGCTCGTTTGAATATCTTTCCTTCGTGTAGCCGGCAATGGAAGCGACGATGAGATAGCACGCGAAGGGTACCCAGTTTTCGGGATTGTAAAGCAGCCTCTCCCAGTCGATGTTCAGCTGCGAAAAGCCGATGATCAGCGAGACGCAGACCAGTGCGGCCGCCGCCATCCCCGGAACAATCCCATGCATCGTCGAGATCAGCACAACGTACAAAAGCCGAAAATCAATATACTGGAACTGAACCATCGTATGGGACATACTGTTCAGCATTTCGGTGATGAGATAGCCGAAAATAATTTCGGCAAGAATCACAATCAGCCTGTTTTTGGCGATAAACTTCCCGAAGCGCTGTTTTAAGCCGCTCTTTTCGGGATGAAACCGGTTGCTGTATTCCCGGATCAGCCGCGGAAGTTCGTCTGCGATATTGACAACCGGAATCCAGTCGTACTCTCTGCGCACAAGGTCCGTATTGACCGGAACCGGCACCGTGTCGCTTCTGCCCGAATAGGAGATTTTGAGTGTCGGCATCAGTTTTATGAACTCAACGCCGAGACCGGAAAACGAGTACGAGCACCCGCCCGGCACATTCAGGACGTTTTCCGTCGGCCAGTCGTCGATGATTCTCAGAATCAGATCGCTGAAATCCTCTTCGGAGAGAAACTCGCAGATCTGGTCCCTGCTGCCCGCAAACCGAACCGCGGAGCGTTCGATTGCCTGCTTAATCATGTTTGCGACCGCCGAAGCGTTCTCGCCGTAACCGTAAAGATACGGAACGCGCAGGATGAGGATAGACAGCCCTTCGTTCTTCCGATAGAATTCGCAAAGGCGCTCGCAGGCCTCCAGCTCGACGCCGACGCTGTCGCAGGGTTCGGGCTTGGCGTTTTCATCGAAGTTCGATTCTCTTGAATAAAGAGAAGCGGAAGATATGTAGATAACGTTTTTTACTTCATGCTCCGCGCAAAAACGCAGGATGGTTTCGAGCCTGCTCAGTTCTCCCCGGTTTTCCCGGATTCCGGCAGCGGAAGGCGAGAAGAACAAAACGGTAGAAAAGTTATAGGAATGGAAAATTTTAGCCAGCTTTTCGTCATTCTGCTGAACGACGAACGGTATGGCCTTTTTTCCTATATTTTTTTTATCGATATCGTCGGAAGCCAGCACGACTTTATGCCGGCTGCAAAGTCTGTTGCAGAAACCGGCGGAGATAAAGGAAAGCATGCCGGTCAGTAAAATTTCCAATCTATTTTCTCCCCTCAGAAAAACAATGATATGCGTATATCCGGTTCTTATTGTAATCCTTCGCCAACGCCCGGATTTTTGATTGATTGCGTCCGGCTTTTTTGATAAATTTCCCAAATCTCCTTACGGCAGGCGTTAAATACCCTTACAAGATCGGGATCAAAATAATCGTCCGCATGCAGGTTGATGTATTCGTACGCCTCGTCAAAACTCCACGCTTTTTTATAGGAGCGATCGGAGGTCAGCGCGTCAAAGGTATCCGCAATCGAGGTGATACGGGAGAACAGGTCAATCTCGTTGCCCTTTCTGCCCAAATACCCGCTTCCGTCATACCTTTCGTGGTGATACATCGCGATATTCGCCGCCGTCTGCAAAAAGTGGTCTCTCGGGTCGATCAAAATATTATATCCAAAAAGAACGTGACTGCGCAGCTGCTCGTACTCGTTATTATCCACGCCTTCTTCCTTTTTCAGAATCGCTTTAGGCAAAGCGACCTTCCCAATGTCGTGCAGATATGCCGCGTCGGCAACCATTTCGACCGTGCTTTCCGGCATTTTCATTTGCCGGCATATGACTCGGACATAGTTTGAAACGTTTTCGAGATGGCCTTTATTGGTGTCTGCTTTTTCAAACAGGTATTTCTGTATTCTTTTAATCAAATCCGCTTTGACATCGGCTTCTTTTTCGTCCGCTATAATCGTCTGTCTGGACCAAACGGCCGCCGCAGCCACGATGCCGCCCCCGGCTGCAATAAGGGCGGACAGCATAAACGTTATGTCAAATGGAATGAAATAGGAAAACCAGTATAGGCTTTGAAGCGCGGCGGCCGTCAAAAAACATACAACTGCCGCTCTTTTTTCCGTTCCAGACGGCACGCCGCCGGCAAACATAACGGCCAGCAAGATAAAAACGCAGGCGGCGCACCAGATTGTGTACATGCAAAGGATGAGCTGCGCAAACGAAGTGTTCGGCGCCACAATAAAGCAAACCGGCAAAAACGCGCTGACCTTCAATACCCAGTTCATTTTTGGATGCGCTTCAAGCATCACGAAAGCCAGATACTGCACGCCGATCGACGCGAACATAAAAAGCAATATCAATATTTTGTAAAAAACGGGCGCCGAAAACTGCCCGATATATATGCCGGATTGACCAAGGACCGCGCAAAGTCCCAAACTCAGACAGGTCACGCCCGCCGCCGTGACGGCTTTCTTTTGTTTGCCGTTCTTCCTTCCAAACAGGAGCGCAACCGACATGCCGAACAGAATTGCGCCCAGCAGTATCCCCGCGATATCCCGCGGCTGAACGGCGGCGGTGTTTTTTAGAAAGGCGGAAAACCGCAGTACGGACGGCGCATAGAGGTAAATATCAATTTTATGCGCCTTGTCCGAAGGTTCGAGCATAACCTCGATTTTGGAGGTTCCCGAATATAGTTCGTCGGCTCCGAGCTGCTCATGCACGCGCTTGCCGTCCACGTCTATGTTCATCAGGTTGTTTCCGCTTCGGATTATCAAGATGTTCGTCGATTCGCCGCTCTCGATTTCGGTGCGGAGGTGCAGATAACGGCTGCGGTTTTCGTTTTCTATTTTGCCGGTTGTCGTTTGCTTCCAGTTATTCTCGGCATAGATATACTCGTCCGGCTTTTTCACCCAGGCATACTGCCAATTCTCAATCGGGATTTCGCCCCGGTTCTTTTTCAAGGCGAGTATCTCTATTCCTGACAGAACCAACGCCAGGCAAACAGCAAGCATAAAGCAAACAATAACCGATGTTGTATTTCGATGGTTGGGATGGCCTGCACCTGTTTTCATCAGAGAACGACCTTTCGATTAAATTGTTGTTGTTCTACTTTTCAATCCCTGCCATATTTGCGCTTGCCGCGACGTTGCTCTCAAGTTTTTCAATTGCATCCAGCATCCGGTCGCTCTGAACGCTAAACTCTCCCAAGGCTTTTACAATGATCTGCACCGTCTCGTTCAGCGTGTCTTCCATCATGCTCTGCTGCTTTCGAATCTCTTCGAGTACGGCAGTCATTTTTTGCTTTAGTTCCTTTTTCACTTCTTCAAACTTCCTGAGATATTCGTTCGCTTCCTCAACGGCGTTATTTCTTATTCTTTCAGCGTCTTCATACGCGGTAAGATAAATCTTGCCGATGTTCTCGATTTTTTTATTGTTTTCGGCCGCCTGCTCTTCGGTCGTCTTTTTCGAAGCTGTTCCGAACTCCGCCTGATGTTCGATTTTTGATCTGGCGGCGCTCAAATCCTTTTTCAGCGCATTGTTTTCCTTCTCCAATAGATTTATTTTCTCTTGAAGCTCGGCAATTTTACGTTCCGCTTCCGCGCTGATTGCCGCGGCGTTGCTTTTTGCGGCAAGCTCGGCGTTGAGGTTGGTGATTTTCCCGGTCAGAACATCAATGTGATTCTGCATGGAATTAAACAAATTGTCTGTTTCCTTGATGTTGTAGCCAAACAGCGATCTTTTCACAGCTTTCCCCCTTCTTCCTATTTTTTAAATTGTTCTATAAGTTGATATGTATTTGTATAATAAAAAAGGCTGCATATTTTCAAAACGAAATATGCAACCAGACAATCATGTGCTTTTACAACATGACTCTTAGCTTTGCGTCCCTGCTTCACAGCAGGTTTGCCCATCTATTCAGTTTTAAGAAATATATACCTTTGTGTTTATAGATTATAAAGCAAATAATAATGATTGTCAAGAGCGATTTTATGTCTTTATGTAGACGAAACATTTTTTTATGAACGGTTCACAAAACATTCACGAATTTACTGTATGATGAATTATTCAAACCTGTTTAAAATTATAATATGGAGAAACTGAATGAGCAGCTACAAGAAAATTCTTTTCGACCTTGACGGAACCTTGACGGCGTCCGAGCCCGGCATCTTCGCCTGCCTGAAACACGCGCTTCGTTATTTCGGCATCGAGGAGGAGAACGAGGATAAGCTCAGGCTTATGATCGGTCCGCCTCTGGGTCAGTCCTTTTGCGATATGTACGGCTTTAGCGAGCAGGAAGCGGCGATCGCGCTTGAGAAATACCGCGAGCGCTACACCGTGACCGGAATCTTTGAGAACAGCGTTTATGAAGGCATCCCGGAACTGCTTGACACGCTCTGCAAAAAGGGTTGCGACTGCATTCTTGCCACCTCAAAACCCGAACCGTTCGCGAAACGGATTTTAGAGCATTTTGATATCGGCAAGTATTTTGCCTATGTTTCCGCCGGCGACATGGCGCAAAAGCAGTGCGAGAAAGAGGATATTATAAGAAAAGCGCTCGCCGGAGCGAACGTCGCCGACAAATCGCAGGCCGTTATGGTCGGCGACCGAAAGTACGACATCATCGGCGCCAAACGCTGCGGCATTGATTCGATCGGCGTGCTGTACGGCTACGGCGATTTAAAAGAGCTGCAGGAAGCGGGCGCAACCTATATCGCCGAGCAGGTTTCGGATATCGAGAAAATCATTTTTGGCGACTAACATAAAGCAAAACAAAAGAGCCTTCAAAAGGCTCTTTTGCTTTTTATAGAAAATATTTATAACGAATTAAGCCCTTCTTTTGTTTCTGACGACAACCATGATGGAAGTCAGCGCGAGAATGCCTAAAATCGCGAAAGCATAAACGATGTCGTTTTCTCCGGTCTGAGGATTGGTCGAGCTGGCTGCGCTGCTGGACGCGCCGGCCGCGCTGGACGAAGTGCTTGCAGACTGCGCCGCGCTGGACGTGCTGGCCGCAGCGCTGCTGGACGACGAACTTGCGGGCGCCGAGGACGTCGCACTTGAAGCCGCCGACGAAGTATCCGACGAAGTACCGCCGTTCGATTCAGCAAACACAACCTTGTCAACTTCATAGTTTGCCGCTACTTCCGAAGCGGTCAGCTCTTTGGAGTAGAAGCGGATTGCGCGGTATTCGGTCGCATGATTTCTGTACGTGTCGTCATGGCCGAAGAAGAAATCGTTGCAGGACAGCTTATGCTGAGCGTTTTCGTCTTTGACCTTCACGCCGTCAACATAAACGGTGAGCTTTCCGTTGAGCTTAAACGTTACCGTTACGGTCGAATTCCTGAAGAGTTCCAGACCGTTGTTGACGATGGGTCTTGTGTTCGCGCGATTAGCGTCCGTCTGGCTCTTTACGACAAGCTGATCCGAGCTTACCAAACGGAAGAGCGAAAAACTGTCGTTTGAGCTGTTGATGAACGTATTCCACGAAGAGCCCTTCGGCTCAACATCGCCCAGTACGATTTCGACAGTAAACTCATCCCCGTTCATAACATCCTTGATTTCGTCGGGGAAGAATACCTTCGTCGAATCGTTGTAAAGGCCGTAATCCGTGAAATAAACCTTCTCTTTTTGCGCCGCAGAAAGCTGTGTTAGGTCAATGTTTCTGTTCTTGCCGGACAGGTCTTTCCAAACGGTCGCGTTTTTATCCTGTCCATCGCCTGTATTGTTGTTGCCGATATACAGCGCTTCGAGTCCGGTTTTAACGTAATTATACGTCTCGGCGCTTACTGACAGCAACGGTATGCAGACAGCAGCGATTAGGAAAAAAACGGTAACGAACGCAGTTAGTTTTCTCCTCATACTCTTTCTCCTTTTTATATGTATTGTGTAATCTTATACGAAGCGGATTATTCCTCTTTATCTTTTTTGTTGTTGATGATAACAAATACGACAACCGCCGCGAGAACCACAACTGCCGCTATGATAATGTAGATATAATACGAACTGCCGCCCTCGTTGTCATCCTCCGCAGCCTCGGAAGCAGCGGCGCTGCTGGTAGCCGCGCTCGCGCTGGATTTGGAAGAAACGTCGGTCACAGCCGATGAAGCGGCCGCGGAAGACTCGATCGCCGCCTGAGAAGAAGCGGCAGAAGATTCCGCCGGCGTTGAGGTTGTGCCGCCGCCGGTATATGCTTTTCCTAAAACCGCCTTGTCAACCTCGTAGTTTGCCTTAACCTGATCGGCAGTCAGTTCTTTTGAATAGAAGCGGATCGCGCGGTATTCGGTCGCATGGTTTCTCGTCGCTTCGTCATGGCCGAACCACATTCTGTTGTCGGTATTGACATTGACGATTGTGCTGACCGGTTTCTCGTCGATCTTTTCGCCGTCCACGTAAATAATGCACTTGCCGCCGACTTTATATGTAACCGTTACGGTAGAGTTCTTGAAATACTCCAGACCGCCGGTCGCTTCGGGTCTTTCGCCGGGACTGTTGTTGGTCTTAACCTCAATCTTGTCTCCCGCATTTCTTCTAAAGAGCGAGAAGTTGTCGTTTGCGCAGTTGACAAAGGTTAAGAAGTCCGAACCCTTCGGTTCGATGTCGCCAAATACGACTTCAATAGTAAACTCCTGGCCGTTCACAATGTCGTTGATCGAGGCCGGGAAGTAAACCTTCATCGTATCAAGATGATAGCCGGTGTCGGTGAAATAGTTGGTTCCGTTCTTCGGAACGTCTGTAATGTCCCTGTTCTTGCCGGATAAATCCTTCCAGACGGTCGCGTTCTTATCCTGTCCGTTGCCCGTGTTGTTGTTGCCGATATATAATGCTTCGAGACCATCTTTTACATAGTTATACTCTTCCGCGTTCGCGGGAACCGATAAGCAAGCTGCCGTTAGGAGAGAGATTACTGCGAACAAAGCCGCATATTTCAGAATGCGCCGTTTCATATGAACCTCCTTTATTTTGATAAAGAGATTATAGCACATCCAATTACAAAAATCAATATTAAATATGAATTATCTTTAATATCCCGTATTTTTGTATCGTTCGACATTTTTTAATTATAGAGAAATATGTTCACAGTCTATTATACTATTTATCGGATGCTTTTAACAATAAAGAATAGAACAATTCCTCGTCGAAAGGAATCGAAACCTCTTTTTTCAGCCATGCCGAAAGGTGCATTGCGTTTGAAAGGGTCAGCCCGTTGATGCCTTCCACGCCCTCCGCGATCAGCGGTTCGCCGCGCAGGATGGCGCCGGCAAACGCGTTTAGCACTTCCGCGTGCCCCAGCGCGCCGTCGCTTCTTACTTCCTGGGTCGTGCATTTCGGTTTTCCGAAATGTTCGGTGTTCGTTCTGGAAAACTCCTGCTCGCAGACCTCGTTTTCCCAGATCGTCAGCACGCCGTTTTCGGCGACCAGCTTGCCCTTGTCGAGCGTGATCTCAAACCGGTTCGTGCCCGGCGTATCGCCCGTAGAGGTCACAAAAACGCCGGTCGCGCCGTTTTCAAACTCAACGTAAGCGGTTACGTCGTCCTCAACCTCAATATCGTGCCACTTTCCGAATTTCATGTGCGCCTCGACCAGTACCGGCATCCCGCATATCCACTGCCAGATATCCAGATTGTGCGGACACTGGTTCAAAAGAACGCCGCCGCCTTCGCCCTTCCAGGTGCCTCTCCACGCCGCGGAGTTATAATAGGCCTGCGGGCGGTACCATTCCGTCGCGATCCAGTTCGTGCGCCGGATTTGACCGAACGAACCGCTTTTTACAATCTCGCGCATTCTGCGAAAAACCTTGTCGGTGCGCTGATTGTACATGATTCCGAACTTCACGCCGGCTTTTTTGGAAGCCTCGTTCATTTCGCGCACCTGTTTGGTGTAAACGCCCGCCGGTTTCTCGATCATCACGTGTAGCCCTCTGCGGAAGGCTTCGATCGCCAGTCTCGGATGATCGTAATGCGGCACGGCGACAAGCACCGCGTCCATACGGCCGCTGTCGAAAAATTCGTCTTCGTTTTTAAATACCGCGACCGACGAGCCGATTTTCTCCTTTGCCCATTTCAGGTTGCCGTCCATCGCGTCGGCGACCGCCGTGACCTCGATTTCCGGACAGCAGCCGCTTAAAATATTGTTTATGTGTGTTTTTCCAATATAGCCCGCTCCTATGACGCCGAGCCTTACTTTTCTCATGTTATCCCCTTTCCCCATACCGGGAGTCAATCAAGTCCAAGCGATTTTAGATACAAATAACTCTTCTTTAAGCAAGCAAACGGATTTTCGCCGTAGCATTCGTCCTGTTCGACCAGCAAAAACTCGCTTCCGGCGTCGGCGCAGGCGACGATAATCGCTTCGAAATTCATGTTGCCCGAACCGACCGGCGCCATTCTTTGTCCGTTTTCATACGCCATATCCTTCAGGTGAACGCATTTTACCCTGCCGGACAGTTTCCGAATCCAGCGCGCCGGGTCTCCGCCGGCGTACTGCACCCAGTAGGTGTCTAATATAAAGCCCAGTTCCGTCGGCGAAAAATCCGCCGCCATTTTCTCGATGTATAACTTTCCGTCTGCGCTTCTGACAAACTCGTGATAATGATTGTGGTACAGAAAACGGCTGCCCAGCGCGGCGATTCTTTGTGCCGCCGGTTTAAACTCGCGGACAAAGCGGTTATAGTCGTCATCGCCGTTCAGTCCGCCGGGCATGCTGCCGATGCCGATGTTTTTGCAGCCGAACCGGTTGTGAAACGCCGCCGTTTCTTCGGGGGTTTCTCTGATCTTTTCGGGACTGAAGTGGGTTGCGGCGCACACAAGCCCGTTCTTTTTTAACTGTTCGTCCAGCCATTCCGCCTCGTAGGCGCAGGTTCCGGAAACCTGTACGGATGGATAGCCGATCTCCGCCACGCGCGCAAGCGTATCGGCCAGCGTTTCCGGCGTTTTGGCATATTCTCGTAGCGTGTACAACTGCGCGCCCAAAACCATAACCTTATGTCCCCTCAATCAATTCTCTTGCGTTGCCACAGCAGATTTTTACACACAGCTGCTCGGCGTCGCCGCAGAACTCGCCGCTTTCCACCCAGTTGCCAACAAGAGAGCATAAAATGCGCCGGAAATAGTCGTGCCGGACATAGGAAAGAAAGCTGCGGCTGTCGGTCACCATGCCGGGAAACGCGGCGATCAGTCCGCTGTGCGCAACCGTTTCCAGTGTCTGCGTAATGCCGAGGACGTGGTCGTTGAACCACCACGCCGGTCCTATGAACACATTCTCAAAACAGCCTGCCGCCACCGCCAGCGGCTCCAGCATGGCGGGATGAAGCGAATACAGTATGGTTTTCGGCAGCCCGCCGCAGTTGTTGATGGCGTCCAAGATTCTGAGGACATCCCGCGTCGGAATCGGCTCTCCGATGCAGTCGCCGCCGCTGTCGGCGCCTTTTTCCGCGAAAAGCCGGCTGTTTACGTTTCGCGCGGCGGCAAGATGCCACTGCATGACGATATTGTTCTCCCGGTACAGGTTGCCTAAGAACACAAACATATACCCGAGGAACGCAAGAAACTCCCGCTCGGTAATCTCTTTCCTTTCCAAAGCCGCGCGGAATATCCGGTCTGCTTCTTTAAAATCCGCGACGCTGTCGGGAAAATACGGTATGCCGACGTCCGAGAAACGGCAGTTTAGCCGCTTGAAGAAATCAAGCCGTTTCGCCACCGCCGCCTGCAGCGAACTCAAGTCTTTAATTTCCATCTCCGTCAGCGCCGACAGCTTTATTATGTAGGCGGGATACTCCTTTTCCGTTATCAGCAGCAGCCTGTCCGTCCGAAAGGCGGGCGCGACGGTCACGACATAATCGTCATAGCGCAGCGTCGTGTGAAATTCGAGCGAATCGGTGACGTCGTTGGTCGTGGCGATGTATTTTACGTTGGACTGGCGGATTAGTTTTTTCGGCGAGAGCTTGCGCGCTTTGATAATCGAATTCGCGGTGTTCCAGATCAGTTCGGCGTTTTCGGGATTGAGCGGAAGGTCTATCCCAAAATAAGCGCTCAGTTCCATGGCGGTCCAGTGGTATAGCGGATTGCCCGCCGCATACGCAATCGCCTGCGAGAACGCCAAAAACTTCTCGCGCCAGTCGGCGCCGCCGGTTATCCTTTCCTCGTCGATGCCAAAGGAACGCATCAGCCGCCATTTGTAGTGGTCGTGCTCCAGCCAGAGCTTTCCGATGTTTTCAAACGGCTCGTCTTTGTAAATTTCCTCCGCCGATAAATGGCAGTGGTAGTCGTAAATAGGCAGCGCCTTTACGCAGGTATAAAGTTTTACAGCGGTTTTGGACATGAGTAAAAAGCTGTTTTTCAAAAAAGTACCTTCTTTCTCAATAGTTATGCTGATTCCCGGGATGAAAGCACTAAGATGTCGGCTGCAAACAAACTCCACTGAAAAAGAAGTCGGCAATCATCGTACAGCCTTCACTGCCGCTTCCATTTTTATATGTTACTGCTGCAATGCTTTTTTTACAATTTCGATCTGCCGGTTCACCGATTCTCTGCCGGTTCCGCCTCTTGAATTGCGCTTGGCGACGCATTGATCAAGGTCTATCGCTTGATAAACGTCCGCTTCAAACGCGTCGGAGAATTTCCGGTACTCCGCAAGGGACAGCGTTTCGAGGGTTTTGCCGTTTTCGATGCAGTAAGCGACAATCTCGCCCATGATTTTATACGCGGTTCTGAACGGAATGCCCTTCGCGGTCAGATAATCGGCGCCGTCGGTCGCGTTGATGAAGCCTTCCGCGGCCGCCTTGCGCATGTTCTCCTTGTTGACCTTCATCGTTTTGAGCATGGGCGCGAACACCGCGAGCGCGTTCTTGACCGTATCCACGCTGTCGAAAATCGCTTCCTTATCCTCCTGCATATCCTTGTTATATGCAAGCGGAAGCCCTTTTAAAACCGTCAGCAGCGCAATCAGATTGCCGTAAGCCCTGCCGGTCTTTCCCCGGACAAGCTCGGCGATGTCCGCGTTCTTCTTCTGCGGCATAATCGACGAACCGGTCGAGAAACTGTCGTCCAGCTCGATAAATTTAAATTCCCACGAGCACCAAAGGATAATTTCCTCGGAAAAACGGGAGAGGTGCGTCATCGTCAGCGAAAGGACAAAAGCCAGTTCCGCGGCGAAATCGCGGTCCGAAACGCCGTCCAGGCTGTTCTCGCAAATCCCGTCCATCCCGAGCAGTTCCGCAACTTTCAGTCTGTCGATCGGGAATCCGGTGCCCGCGAGCGCGCAGGAGCCGAGCGGCGAGATATTCATGCGCTTTCTGCAGTCGCGCAACCTGTCGAGGTCGCGCAAAAACATAAACGCATACGCGAGCAGATGCTGCCCGAAGGTAATCGGCTGGGCGCGCTGCAAATGCGTATAGCCGCACATCACGGTATCGGCGTGCTTTTCGGCAAGCTCCGCAACCGTCAAAATCAGGTCTTTTAGCAAACCCTCGATTTTGTCGCATTCGTTCCGCAGATACAGCCGAATATCCAGCGCGACCTGGTCGTTCCTGCTCCGCGCGGTATGAAGCCGTTTACCCGCGTCGCCGATGCGTTCGGTCAGTTTCCCCTCCACAAAGGAATGGATGTCCTCGTATTCGCCCTCGATCGAAAGCCTGCCGCGCTCGATGTCCTCCAGAATGCCTGTTAACCCTTTTACAATCGCCTCTCCGTCCTCGACCGTAATGATGCCCTGCAGGGCAAGCATTTTCGCGTGCGCGATCGAGCCTTCGATGTCCTGCCGGTACATGCGCATGTCAAACGGCAGCGAGGTATTAAAATCGTTTGCTTTATCGTCAAGACGCTTTTTAAAGCGTCCCGCCCATAATTTTTCCGTACTCATGCTGTATTCCTTGCGCTTTCCTGTATCGTTCTGCTTTATTTCCAAATCTGGTTACAAAAAAATCCCCGTATTAAAATAAAGGGAGTGGCAGAGTTACAATTCCGGTGCCGCGCGGCACCGGAATTGTTATTTATGGAATATCCTCGTAAACTTTCTCCGGCGGTTTATCCAGAACTTCCGGATTTTTCAGTATCGATTTAAAGAGCTTAAGGGCAGAAGCAAAATAATGACCGTCGCAGATACGCTCGTCGGTATTGATATTATAATCGACATACTTGCGCTGCTTGACGGTTCCGTCCGGCCCGATCTCGTACTTCGTATATTTCGCGCCGAAAGCGCAGAATATCGGAATGTTTCCGAAATCATACAGATGATGCGAAATCGGCGGAATGCCGAGCGAACCCATCGACGTGATCGCAAAACTGCCGTGGAAGGGGCTCAGTTTCGTGAGCTTTCTGGGAATCAGCCCGAAATAATCCATCAGCTTTAACAGCCAGACGGTAAACTTTAACAACAAACCGGGTATGTAGTTGAGTATCTTTGCCGTATCGTCAAAATCGCTCTCGGCGGCCCTGCTCTTTTCCACCGCGTCCTGAATAATCCAGTACACATCGTCGGCAGTCGCGTCGGGCGGGAAAATGAGCTTTAAGCAGGTATCGGGCGCTTCGAGCTTCATTTCCTTTTTTATTGTCAGCATTACCTCAATGCAGTTGCGCGCGTAGATTTTCTGACCCCTGATAAAGCGGTTGATTGCCGGACGCTGCGAAACCAGCCTTACGTACGCGGCGATGAACAGGTGAAGCATGCCGAAGCCTTTCAGCCCCTGCTGACGCTTCTTGAAGATAAACTCGTCGGCCTTCTCAATATCGAGCGTATCGGACAATCGGTTGGAAGCGTCCTGCCTTGTTTTCATAATATAAGGCGCAACTTTGCTGATCGGCGGCAATGTTTTGATTCTTCTGCCTTCTTTATTGGGATTAATCTTTTTTCCCAAAGCCATCACATCCTTAACGGGAATAGAATAACATATAAAGTAAATTTTTGCAATATTTAATTAAATATTCTTATCCGAAATGTATAGATGTGAACAACTACTTGCTTTTCTGATAAATAAATGGTATATTGATGTCAAGCATATGAATATAGGAGGTTACTATGAAAAAAGCGCTTTGTATCGCTTTAGGGCTATTGATGCTTGGCTCCGTGTTTCTCGCCGCTTGCGGTGAAGAGACCGCCGGCAAAGACGTATCCGCAACCGCTTCCTCGGAAGGGAACGGACTGCACGTTGCGGATGTGCCGATTGTGAACTTCGGCGGAAGAACACTCGCCTTTTTAACCTGCGGCGTTAACCCGACGTATGAGTCTGAAATCGTTTACAACGAAAATACAGAAAGAATGTCCACCGTCGTTAACGATGCGATTCAAAGAAGAAACCAGGTTGTAGAAGAAAGATTCAACGTAGAAATTAAAGAAATCTATGTTTACGATTTAAAACGCAAGAACGGCGAGTTTGCCGAAACCATCAGACGGAACGCCGCGGCCGGCACCAACGATTTCCAGGTTGTGGTTCCCTGCATTTACGACGGCGCGACGCTTGCCGCAGGCGGTTATCTGCACGACCTGTTCACGGTTCCCTACTTAGATATGAGCAAACCGTGGTGGGACCAGGCGTTTAACAAAGAGCTTACGATCAACAACAAGCTGTATTTCACAGTCGGCGACATCGGCGTTATCAACAAAGGCGCTACGGCGGCGCTGATGTTCAACAAGCAGCTGATAAAAGACCACAACCTTGATGATCCTTACGAGCTTGTCAAGAATCATAAGTGGACAATGGACAAAGTGTTCACGATGGCAAAAACCATCGGCCAGGATCTGGACGGCGACGGCAGAATTACATACAGAGACAGCATGGGCTGGTCCGGACAGCTTGACGATATGTGGGCGCTTTTCTATGGTTCGGGCGAAAGAATCGCCAAGATCGGTTCGGACGGCTATCCTATGCTGACGATGTACAACGAACGTTCCGTCAGAGTTATTGATAAAATGCTTGACCTTGTACATGACGACGAACACTACCTGAACGCGAACGATTATTTCAACGAAGCGCAATGGCCCGTATCGCTGACAATCAAGCCCTTCCTGGAGGGCCGCTGCCTGTTCTTCTCAGCCAATATCAATTCAACCGACTCGCTCGTTGAAATGGAAGACGATTTTGGAATTGTTCCGGTTCCGCTGTTTAACGAAGAACAGGAATCCTACCACAGCTTGATCAATCCGTGGGTCAGCACCTGCTTTGCGATTCCGAGTACGGTCGACGGTGAGGAACTCGAGTTTACCGGAATCATTCTTGAGTCGCTCGCTGCAGAGAGCAGAAACTATGTATATCCCGCATACTATGAAGTAGCGCTGAAATACCAGAAGACAAGAGACGACGACTCCATCGCGATGCTGGACCTCATCTTCACGACCAGAGGATGCGATATCGGAATTATCTACGCCTGGGGCGGTCTCGACGTCGCTTTGCAGTCGTTAGAATCCAAGCCCAGAGATTCCTTCGCATCCACCTATGACGCGCTGAAAGACGCTGCACAAAGTCAGCTTGAGCAGACCGTAAACTTCTATAAGGAATTCCAGTAAAGTCTTAAAAAACCTTATACATACCAAAAAATCGAACGGGTGGTTCTCAACCACCCGTTATTTTTTACGGGCAGTTTTAACACCCGCATCTTTCAGATTATCGCCGCGTTCTCCGTTTCCGATGAACGGAAGAATAAACCGTACGTATTGCCAAAAAAGCAATCAGCGCATACCGTTTATTTTCGCCGCTATGAAAAAGGCGGGCTTTTTAAGCGCCGCCTTTTTATTTTACAAATTCGTTACTGTGAATCCTGATACTGCTGTACTACCTGATCGATCGCAGCTTCAATAGCATCTCTGTTTGCATCCAGCGTCGATACTATATCCGAATTTCCGCTCGACATCAGCGTGTTGAACATAGAGGAAACGTTGCCGAAGTTGTAGATGATTCCGAGGTCGTATACCACATTGTTGAAGATATACTTGTCGAGCATTTCCTCGCTCTCTTCATCCTTTAAGTCTCTCGACTTCAGGATGGTCTCATAGTAAGCGTTGGTGATATAGTTCTTCGCTTCGCAAGCCATTACCTCGGTCATGAATGCGGAGAACTCGGGATCCGGCGCGGACTTCGGAATAACAACGCCGTACGCCAGCGTAGCGGCACACGGTGTGTAGTACTTCTCCTGATCCGCGTCAAACTTGGGCATCGGAATAACGCCGAAGTCGCTGTTGTCGGTGTAGTTTCTCAGCTTCTTGATTGCGGAGAACGCGGAAGTACGGAACAATGCGCGGTTCTCGCCGAAAATATCCAAAGAGGTCTTCCAGATATCAGAGACATCTCTGAACTCATTAGCATGGATGACCCACTCGTTCTTCCGCTGAAGCTCTTCTAAAATCTTCTTCGCAACGTTGAGAGATCTCTCGTTGCCGATCGCAAGAATCGGATAGTCGGTGTTCTCGTCTTTGGTAATCAGTTTCTCGCCCGATGCAAGATACATCATGGACGCGTCGCCGTAAGAACCGGAAAGACCCCAAATGTCCTTGTAGGTCATTTCGCCTTCGCCGGTGTAGTCTTTGGTGACCTGCTTGGACAGCTCAATCATTCTGTCAAGCGTCCATTTTCCGTCTCTGACTTCCTGATAAAGGTTAACGTCCGGGAAGTTGTCCTTGAGCATATCCTTGTTGAAGGTTACCGCAACAGAGACAATCTTCTGCATGATGGAAATGTCGCCGGTCGTGAAGAAGACCTTGTTGTCGATGGACAGAGATGCGGTTGCGTTCTGATCCCACCAAGGCATTTCTAAATCAATGTACTTGTTGAACGGATCGCTTCTGAGATCGTAAATGTCGCCGGACTGCGCAAGGTTTACGCACTGGTACAGGAACGGCATTGCCATGTCGTACGCGCCGGTGTTCGCTTTTACATCTTTGCTCAAGTCTTCAAAGACATTGGCTGCGTATACAGCGTTGATTGTTACGCCGTAATCTTCAAATACCTTATTATTCCTGTTGCGTACTGCGTCCTCAAGAACTTCGTCGGTTGTTTCGTACTTGTCAACACCTACTTCTTCGGAATAGTAAGTCGTTTCCCTGGTGTTGTCAAGGACCAATACGTTGAACTCTTTCTTATCGAAATTAAACGCCGGCATGTTCACATAGTATCTGTTCGTCGCCGGATCAAAACCGCCATGCTCGTTGCCTATTCTGCCTGTCGTTGACGTGCTTCCACTGGTTTCGTCGCCTGAAGATGTATTACATGCGCCGAGTGCAAATGTCAATGACAAAAGCAGGCAGGTGAGCACAACAAAGAATTTCCTGCTGGTCATACAAACCTTTCCTTTCGTGAGATATATTTCAATTTATGTCTCTAAATGAGAACATTATTGCTTTAATAATACCATTAAAACATTTTTCTGTCAATAAAATTTCGACAGCAACGAAGCGTACTGAAGCAAATTTATGAATTCTAAACATATTTGCGATCAATTCTTGTGCTTTTTAACGATACGCCGCTCTTCTTTTAATTTAGCTTCATTATAAAAAAACAATTATTAATAAATCAAGTATTTTTTCAATAAATTGTCAACCATTTTTCCGTTTACGGTTGACAATGTGCGGCCGATATGATATACTGACAAAAACTTTTTTATAGCAGGAGGGTTTCATCATAAAAAACGAATTGCTTGCGATACTCGAAGCGAACAGGGGGCGCTATGTCAACGGGCAGTATATCGCGGACAAGCTCTCGATTACCCGCAGCGCCGTCTGGAAACATATCAAACAGCTGCGGACAGAAGGCTATCTCATTGATTCTTCGCCCAACAAAGGGTACCGCCTTTCGGCGGAAAACGATATTTTAACCGAGCAAAGCATTCTTCCCTATTTGGAGGGCGCCGCAAAAAACTGCCGGATTGAGGCGCGCAAAAGCCTGCCCTCTACGAATACGGAGCTCAAAAAACTGGCAGCATGCGGAGAGCCGGAAGGAAAAGTCCTGATTGCGAACGAGCAGACCGCCGGCAGAGGACGCATGGGCAGAAGTTTCTACTCCCCGGCGGACAGCGGCATTTATATGTCGGTTTTGCTGCGCCCGCAGCTGAGCGCAGAAAAGTCGGTGCTGTTGACCACGCTCGCCGCCGTTTCTGCCGCCAAAGCGATCGAGCAGGTCTGCGCTGTCCCGGTCGGCATCAAATGGGTCAACGACCTGTATTGCAACGACAAAAAAATCGCGGGCATCCTGACCGAGGGCGGCATCAATCTGGAGAACGGACTGCTTGAGTACGCGGTTGTCGGCATCGGCGTGAACGTCTCGACCGCCGATTTTCCGGAGGAAATAAAAAACACCGCCGGCTCGGTTTCGGCAGGCGGCAAACAGGTTTCCCGCCCTTATCTGGCCGCGCAGATATTAAACCGGCTTTTCGCGGATCTGCCGAAGTTGGAAAGCAAAGCCTTTCTGCACGAATACAAAGCGCGCTCGGTGGTTTTGGGCAGAGAGATTTTCGTGATAAAAAACGGCATGCAGATTCCCGCCGTCGCAGAGGATATCGACGAAAACGCGGCGCTTCTCGTGCGGTACGCGGACGGCAGAACCGAAAAGCTGTCCTCTTATGACATATCCATACGACATATTGGTCAGAAAGGTTGAAACGATGCGTATGAAAAAGAGAACCATTCGAAACATCACGCTTACGGCGGTATTCGCCGCCGTTCTATGCATAGCCGCGCCCTTCCCGATTCCGATCGGGCCGATTCCCATTACCCTCTCTTTGTTTGCGGTCTTCCTCTGCGGCGCCGTTCTGCCGCCGCCGTACGCCGTATCAGCGACGCTTGTCTATCTTGTTCTCGGCGTCATCGGGCTGCCGGTTTTCTCCGGATTTGAGGGCGGCATCGGAAAATTCGTCGGTCCGACCGGCGGCTTTTTGTGGGCGTACCCCTTTATGGCGCTGGTGATTGCGCTGTCGGTAAAATTGTTTAAGAAGCGCGGTCTGTTCTCCCTCTCGGCCGGCATCCTTGCCGCGACGCTGATCTGTTATACCATGGGAACGCTCTGGTTTTCCCACCTGACCGGAAACCCGCTGGACGCCAGCCTTTCGGTCTGCGTCCTGCCCTTTATCCCCGCCGACCTTATCAAAGGCGCCGCTGCCGTCGCGGTGACGATCGGGCTGGACAAAACAGGGATTTTAAAAGACGGCGCGGGGAAATAGGCTATTCTATTATAAAGCAAATAAAAAAGCGATATACCTGCTCGCAACGGGTATATCGCTCTTTTTTTACATCTCGCCGAGGTAAATCGGGGATTTTTTTCCTAAGTAGTAGTTCTTGATGACTTTGCGCATATCGACCGGATACAGCGGCTCGTGCATGATGTTGTCGATGTTCAGCCAGTATGTACCAATCTGGTTGACGTCGTACTCCAGCGCGCTTTCGCCGACCTCCTCGACAATATCGCAGACGAACATAAACTCGATACGGTGCGTGTCCTGCTCATGCTCGTCCTTGAAGCCCTCGCGGATAAACAACAGACTCTTGGGCTCTACCTTGTAGCCGGTTTCCTCAAGCACCTCGCGCTTGAGCGCGTCGAGCATCAGCTCGTTGACCTCCTGCTTTCCGCCCGGCAGGGTGTAGTAAATCGTGTCGCCGTGCTTCATTTTGGTGACAAGCAGCTTTGTATTTTTTATGATAATCGCTTTGATTGAGTTTCTGATAACCATAGCTTATCCCTTCAAACAGTTCCTCTAATAGATTGATAAATTTTAGCACAAGCATATGCAAAAGTCAACATATGCGCTGGTCATCAAAAAAATTTTACACAACTGCTACGCCGGCAGACCCAACAGCTTTTTCGCGTTTTTATAATAGATTTTTTCCTTCTGTTCGCCCGGAATGTCCAGCGAGTCGATGAACCGAAGCACCTCTTGCGCTCTGCACCAGGGCATATCGGAACCGAAAAGGATTTTTTCGTCGTCGTGGTTTTTGATGATGGTCTCCGCGGTTTCTCTTTTCATGCCGAACCGTTCGCAGGCAATAGCGGTATCGAAGTAAAGATTTTTCCCGCACAGCTTTTTGACGACGTCGTCCCAGAACCGGTTGCAGCCGAAATGCGCGCAGACCAGCTTCAGGTTCGGAAAACGCCCGATTACTTTCAAAATCGCGTCCGCGGAAGCGTGCACATGGTCGGGCGACTTGAAATCCCAGCCCGCGTGGATGACCACCGGCATGTCGAACTCGTCCGCCGCCGCGAAAACCGGCGCAAAACGCTCGTCGTCCACCTGCGTTTCGACGTAATCGGGGTGCAGTTTTATGCCCTTGATTCCGCCGTCTTTGAGCGCTTTGACAATTTTTCTCGGGTTTTCGCTCTGCGGGTGAAGAGAGCCGAAGGGGATAAGGTTCGGATAGTGTTCTTTGATAAACGCCGCGAACCTGTTGACGTTTTCGACCTGCTCGACGTTGGTCGCCACGTTGAGCACAACGGATATGTCGATTCCGTCCTCCTGCATGCATTTTAAAAGCCCGTCCGCCTTTCCGTCGGAAAGCGCGGGGATGCCGCCGATAGCCGAAAGTTTTGCAATTGCCTTTTCCGCCAGCTTGTCCGGGAAAATATGCGTATGAAAATCAATCACCATATAAAAACACCAAACTTACAGCTTCCGCATGGTAACGCTGTCCGGCAGAAGCTTTGTCAGAATCCTGTAAAACTTGTAGATGGATTTATTTGTGTAAACGCCCTTGCCCTTCCGCGCTTGAACAACGGAACGGTAGGCAACCTCCCGCACGCTGCAGCGGGGCATGATCTGTAAAAGTTTCGATCGGCCTTTGGCGTCCGCAACGTCGAAAAACTCGGTGTCCATCGGCCCGGGGCAGACGGCAAGCACGTTGATGCCCTTCTCCTTCAGCTCGCGCCGCAGACCTCGCGCAAAAGACAGCACATAAGCCTTGGTAGAACTGTAAACCGTCATTCTCGGCGTCGGGGAAAACGCGGCGATGGACGCGACTTCGATAATGGACGACCCTTTTTTCATATACGGAATGGTCAGCAGCGTGACGGCGGTCAGCGCGGTGCAGTTGAGCGTAACCATGTCCGTCTGGTCCACGACCGGAATGTCAACGGCGTCGCCGAGCTTTCCGAAGCCCGCGTTGCAGATCAGGATTTCCACTTCGGGCTTTTTCTCTTCAAGCTTTTGCCTGTAAAGCTCGACCGCTTCGGTTTTGGTCAAATCCAGCGGAAGAATCAGGCATTTCGCGTTCGGAACGCTCTCGGCAAGCTCTCTTAGCCGGTTCTCCCGCCGCGCGACGAGCCAGAACTCCTCGATATCCGGGTATATTTCCGTCAAAACCTTAAAGTATTCTCTTCCAAGTCCGGAAGATGCGCCGGTGATAATCGCGGTTTTCATATCAGCACCTGCTTTTTTGTCTTTTTTCTTATTTTATCATAAAACTGCCGAATATGAAAGAATGAAGCAAAAAAAGTTTTTACCTTTCCGAATTTTGTAAGCGTCAAGTAATAAAGCCTGTCTGTTTTCATATACATTTACTAACATCCGTATATCAAAAGCGGCTAAAAGCATAGGAATGATGCGCTTGATCATCGAGGCAGTCAAAAACATAGTCTGGGGCATGCCGACCATCGGAATCATCCTTTCGGTGGGCGTGTACTTTACGGTAAAGTCCGGCTGGTTCCCGATACGGGGAATCCGGGAAATTGTGCGCGGGACGTTCGGCTCGCTCGGGCGCGCGAATCAAAACAACGGGGTCAGCCCCTTTATGGCGGTCGCGACCGCCGTCGGCGGCACCGTCGGCGTGGGCAGCATCATCGGCGTCAGCTACGCGATCGCGGCCGGCGGCGCGGGCAGTCTTTTCTGGATGTGGCTGAGCGGTTTTTTCGGCATGATGACGAAATACGCCGAGGTGTATATCACGCTCAATCACCGGGTAAAGACCGAAAACGGGTTTGCCGGCGGCGCGATGTACTGCCTGAAAGAATTGGGGTACAAACGACTGGCGGTTTTGTTCTGCGTTTTCTGTTTGGGCGCCTCGGTCGGCGCGGGCAACCTCGCCCAGACCAACTCGGTCGCGGTCATCATGAGCGGCATCGGCTTCCCGCCGCTTCTGACGGCGGCGTTGCTCGCCTTCTTCTTCGCGGTTATCATCTTCGGCGGACAGAAGAAAATCGCCGGCGTCAGCGCCGTCATCGTTCCGCTGGTTTCGCTAATTTACCTGCTTTGCGCCGTGTACATCATCCTGCTTCACAGAAGCGGGCTGCCGGACGCTTTCGCTCGGATTTTCAAAGAAGCGTTCGGAATCAAAGCGGCGGCCGGCGGCATCTCCGGCGCGATGATTTCGCAGGCGATCAAAGTGGGTTTCGCGCGCGGCGTTTTCTCGAACGAAGCCGGCATAGGTTCCTCGCCGATCGCGCACACCGCCGCCGAGGACGCCACCCCGCATACGCAGGGCATGTGGGGCATAATGGAAATCTTCATCGACACCTTCGTGGTGACGACGCTGACCGGCGTTCTTCTGCTCTGCGCCGGCACCGAAGACATCGGAGCGCTTTTCGCGCAATGCTTCGGCAGAATCGGAAAACCGCTGCTCGCGGTTCTGCTCACGGTGTTCGCCTACGCTTCGATGATCAGCTGGTGCTTTTACAGCGAAGGGTGCATCCTGTTTTTAACCGACAAGAAAATCTTTCTTACGCTCTACCGCGTTCTCTCGGTCGCTGCGGCGTTTTTCGGCGCGATCGCTTCGGTGCGGCTGATATGGGACATCGCGGACATCTTCAACGGCCTGATGATTTTACCGAATATGTTTTTGCTGTTCCTTCGAAGAAACGAAATCACAAGAAGAGGTTAATATATGTGGCATTCAAAAACACCTTCGTACGTCTATGAAAAGCTGTCCTGTTCAAAAGAAGGGCTTACTTCCGGCGAGGCCAACCTTCGGCTCTCGCTGTACGGAAAAAACCTTTTGACGCAGAAAAAGAAGAAAAGCGTTATTGTCCGCTTCTTCGCCGCGATGGCCGACAAGATGACGATTATCCTGCTGATTGCGGCTGGCATCTCCTACATCGCGTCGCTCATCGGCAACGAGAGCAACGCGGATCCGATCATCATTCTGCTGATTGTGGTTTTCAACGCGATTATCAGCGTGATTCAGGAAAACAAGGCCGAGAAGGCGCTCGAAGCGCTGCGCTCGCTGTCCTCCCCCGAATCCACCGTCATCCGGGACGGCAGACCGGTTAAAATCAAAAGCGAAGACATCGTCGTCGGCGACACGGTTCTTTTGGAAAAGGGCTGCTTTGTCCCCGCGGATATTCGCCTGACCGAGGCGAACGAGCTGGTGATCGACGAGTCGGCGCTCACCGGCGAATCGCTGGGCGTCAACAAGGACGCAAGCCTTATCCTGCCTGAAAACGCGCACATCACCGATATGCACAACATGGCGTGGTCTGGAACCGCCATCGTTTCCGGCAGGGGAAAAGGCGTCGTCGTCGCGACCGGAATGGACACCTACGTCGGGAAAATCGCGAAAATGCTCGAAGGCGACGACAACGCGAAAACCCCGCTCCAGCAAAGGCTTGCGAAGGTCAGCAGCGTGCTGGGCAACGCCGCGTTAATCATCTGCGCCGTTATCTTTCTCATCGCCGTCGTCGAGGGCATGCCGGTCGCCGAGATGTTTCTGACTTCGGTAAGCCTGTCCGTCGCCGCCATCCCGGAAGGCCTGCCCGCGATCGTGACCATCGTGCTTTCCATCGGCGTGCAGATGATGGCAAAGCACAAAGCGGTGGTCAAGCGTCTGCCCGCCGTCGAAACGCTGGGCTGCGCAAGCGTCATCTGCTCGGACAAAACCGGCACGCTGACGCAGAACAAAATGACGGTGACCGAAGTTTTCGGCGACGGAAAGAAGCTTTCTCTTCCTTTTATCCTATGCAACAACTTCTCCTCTCCGACCGAAACCGCTTTGCTGGACTATGCGAAGCAGTTCATCCCCGATTATGAAGCCGTCATTCAGAAATACGAGCGCGTCCGGGAAATTCCGTTTGACTCCAAGAAAAAATACATGGCGACCGTGCATCGGTACGGAAGCGGCTATATCACCTATATCAAAGGCGCGCCCGACGTGATTTTGCCTCTGTGCCGCGGAAACACCGGCGCGGCGGACCGCGCAGTTACCGATATGGCGAGCCGGGCTTTGCGCGTCATGGCGTTCGCGAAAGCCGAAAGCGCCGCTCCGCCGAACGACCCGGCAAAATGCAGTTTTGAGTTCATCGGGCTCTGCGGCATGCTGGACCCGCCCCGTCCGGAGGTGTACGAAGCGGTCGCTTTGTGCAAGCGCGCGGGCATCCGCCCGGTTATGATTACCGGCGACCATTTGGACACCGCCATCGCAATCGCGAAAAGCATCGGCATTTACAACGAGGGCGACGAATGTCATACCGAAAAAGAGTTGTCGGAACTGGACGACGAAGCGCTTGCCAGAGCGGTTAAAAACTGCACGGTTTTTGCCCGAACCACGCCCGAATTCAAAGTCAGAATCGTCGAGGCGTTCCAGCGGAACGGCATGGTGGTCGCCATGACCGGCGACGGCGTCAACGACGCGCCGGCGCTGAAAAAAGCGGACATCGGCTGCGCGATGGGCATTAACGGCACCGACGTGGCGAAAGAAGCCGCCGACCTGATTCTGACCGACGACAATTTCTCGACCATCGTCGAAGCGGTCCGGCAGGGCAGGGCGATTTACGCGAACATCAAAAAAGCGGTGCACTTTCTGCTCTCCTGCAACATCGGCGAAATTCTGACCGTTTTCGCCGCGATTGTTTTACGTTTCCCAGCGCCCCTGACCGCAATCCAGCTTTTGTGGGTCAATCTCGTGACGGACAGCCTGCCCGCCATTTCGCTCGGACTCGAAAAAGCCGAACGCGACGTGATGAAGCAGAAACCCATTCAAAAAGGCGAGTCGCTGTTTGCGCGCGGCATGGCGTTCGAAATGCTGGCGGGCGGAATATACATAGGGCTTATCTCGCTGATCGCGTATATCGCCGGCACCAAAATGGGCGGCAGCATCCTCGGCAGAACCATGTGCTTCCTTGTGCTTTCCATCGCTCAGCTGTTCCACTCGTTCAACGTGCACAGCAGAAAATCGGTTTTCCGCTCCAACCTGTTCGGCAACCCCTACCTGATCCTGTCCTTCTTTATCTGCCTTGGGCTGCAGCTGTCGGTAGTCCTGGTTCCGTTCCTTTCCAACCTGTTCGGCTCCGCGGCGCTGGGGCTTAGAGAATGGCTGGTCGTCTTTCTTCTCTCGGGCTCTACCGTTGTAATCGCCGAAATTTACAAATTGTTAATTAAATTGTACGGTAAAAATTAATTAAAAATATGTTATATTTCCCCTTAGGATGAGAGTGGGGGAAATAAAAAATGGAAAGAAGACTGCCCGTTTTTGGAGACGGCGTGATCAAACTCAGCGAGGACAACGGGAAGTACGTGCGCATTTTGGGGCGCCATACCGTTAAAAAAGACTGCCTTGCGTTTGATTGGTCCAACAGCGGCATTAGCTTTAATTTCTTCGGAAGCGGCTTTATCCTGTCGTTCGGGGAGTTTACCTGCGACGAACCGGCATACGTCAAGGTGTTCGTCGACGGGAAGGAACAGCGCTTTGCGGTTTCGACCGGCAAAGAAAAGATTATTTATGAAAACCTGCCCGAAAAGCGGCACAGGGTCACGGTGCTGCGAATCACCGAGGGCGAGATTCCGCTTCTTTTTAAAGATATCAGCCTTTTCGGCAAAGACCAGAAGTTTATGGCTCCGCCTTTCGACAAGCCGCGTAAAATCGAATTTTACGGGGATTCCATCACCTGCGGGTACGGGGTGATCGCCGAACCGAGCGAGACTACTTACCATACCTACCAGCAGGACAGCACGATGACGTACGCGTATTTCACCGCGAAGGAACTGGACGCGGACGCGCGCTATATCTGCATATCCGGCAAGGGAATCGTCTGCAACTGCAACGGCGAGAAGGACAATGAGATTCCGATTTTCTTCCGGTACGCTTCCCGCGCGGGAGAACCCTGGGATTTTTCGTTATGGACGCCGAACGTGGTCGTGATTAACGCCGGCACGAACGATGTCGGCGGAGCGGTGCCCGACCAGACCTTTACCGAGGCCGCCGTAGAATTTCTTAAAGACATTCGCGGCGTTTACCCGGAAGCGCAGATTATTTGGGTTTACGGTATGATGAACGACAAGTATGTCCCCGCCATTAAGGAAGCGGTCAGGATACGCAACAAAACCGACGAGAAAGTGCACTTTCTGTATGTGGAGAGCATCAACCAAATGCCCGGCGAAACCGGCGCGAACGGGCATCCGAACACCAGAGCGAACATGCGCGTTTCCAAGCTGCTGGTCAAAAAAATACGCTCCATCACCGGCTGGAAATAAAAATAAAGCGGACAGCAAAAGCTGTCCGCTGTTTGTTTTTATCGCGTTTTTTCGTTATATCCGCTATAACCGTAGCCGTAGCCGTAACCGTAGCGGTTGTTCTTGTAATGCTTGTTTTTCTCTTCAGCCGAATCGTTCAGAATCATGCCGATGATTTTCGCGTCGATAAACTGAAGCGCCTTTACCGCTTTGTCCAGGTCGGCGTAGGTGGTCACCCGGCTTCTGACGACCAGTATGACGCCGTCGGCAATCTTCGCGAGCGGCAGCGCGTCCGAAACAATGTTGATCGGCGGCGTATCCATGATAATATAATCAAACTTGGTCTCGAGTTTGGAGAGAAGCAGCTGCATCTTCGCGCTTGCCAGCATCTCGGAGGGGTTCGGCGCCGGAATGCCGGCGGGAATGACGAAAAGGTTCTCAAACTTCGTCGGCTGAATGGACTCCTCTATAGAAGCAAGACCGCTTAAAATATTGGTGATTCCGGGGTCTCTTGCAATTCCGAGCGCTTTATGCACCTTTGAAAGACGCAGGTCGCAGTCGATGAACAGCACTTTGTTGAACGCCTGCGCCAGCGAAATGGCGATGTTGATGGAGGTCGTGGATTTTCCTTCGGCCTGCAGCGAGCTGGTTACGACGATCTTCTTACAGCCGTCCTTGATGACGGAAAGTATGATGTTGGTTCGAATCGCCTTATAGGCTTCCTGAACGCTGAAAAGTTCGCTGTTGCCGTAAGAATAGTCAAACGCAACTCGGCCGCTGCCTTTCTGCTCTTCAGCCATCTAAATTGTCCTCCCTCCTTAGCTTTTTCCCCTTGAAAGTCGGTATTGCTCCGAGAACTGGCACATTGTATCGCTCTTTGAGGTCGTTGACGGTTTTTACGCGCGTGTCCAGCATATCCTTCAGCAATACGATGACAAATACGATGACGATGCCGAGCACGAATCCGACGATGGAAAACAGCGTGATATTATCGTTGGAAACTTTCGGGGCAGTGGCGCTTTCGTAAATGCTGACGTTCGCCTTGTAGCTCTCTGTGAGCGGGGTGTACGTGCAGATTTTTTCTACGATTTTTGATGTTACGAACTGAACTTTATCTCTGTCCGTGCTGTTGTACTGTATCTGAATAACCTCTGTGTTGTCTTTAATGGTCAAAGATGTGTTTTTCCGAAGCTCCTCCGGAGAGCTGGGCTTGTACTCGTCCGGGATGCTTTGATAAACCTGCTCGTAAAAATCATGCGAATCCAGTATTTCAAGGTATGAAGAAACAATCATTCTCGCATAGTTGATCTCGACGGTCGGATTAGCCGGACTGATCTGCTTCTCGGATTGAATGCCAATCTTCGACTGCGAGTAATATACCGGATCTATCATGAACTTGGAATACGCAAAAGCTGCCGCAAAGCACAGAATGCCGCCGGCCAGTATCACAATCAAATGTTCCTTAATTAATTTAAAGAACTTCTCGTAAGTAAACTCCATTTGATAGCTCCCACATCATTAATACTTGTTTATTATAAACCGTCAAAAAAGCAATGTCAATACATATTCTTTTATCTTGGAAAGTAGTACTTAATACCAGTAGGATATTTCGTCGGGTTTTGTTTTTTTTAAAGGATAGCTGTCGAATTTTAACAATACGACCGTAGATTTGTGAATTGAATAAGTATATTTATGCAAAAAAACATTGACTAAAAACTTCAATTGCTGTATCATAAGTATAATATTATAACTGGAAAGAGGAATGAAAATGAATCGCGTTTATAATTTTTCGGCAGGTCCGTCCATGCTCCCCTTGCCCGTGCTGGAAAGAGCCGCCAAAGAAATGACCGACTACAAGGGCAGCGGAATGTCAGTGATGGAGATGAGCCACCGGTCGCCTGTTTACGAAGAAATTATTGCAAACGCAGAGCAGAATCTCCGTAAACTGATGAACATTCCAGACAATTATAAAGTGCTGTTTCTGCAGGGCGGGGCTACGACGCAGTTTGCCGCGGTTCCCCTCAACCTGATGAATAAACATAGAAAAGCCGATTACATCATCAGCGGACAGTTCTCAAAGAAAGCCGCCGACGAGGCGGCAAAATACGGCGAGGTAAACGTGCTCGCCAGCTCGAAGGACAAAAACTTTTCGTATGTTCCTTATGTAGACAAGTTTTCCCCCGACGCGGACTATGTGCATATCTGCTACAACAATACCATATACGGAACCACTTTTCATTATATACCCGAGACCGGCGGCATCCCGCTGGTAGCCGATATGTCCTCCTATATCCTGTCGGCGCCGATTGACGTGACCAGGTTCGGTCTGATATACGCCGGCGCCCAGAAGAACATGGGTCCGGCAGGCGTTACGGTCGTCATCGTGCGCGAGGATTTGATCGGGAACGCGCGTCCGGAAACGCCGGTGATGCTGGACTACAAGGTTCAGGCGGACAACGGCTCGATGTACAACACGCCGCCCTGCTATTCGATTTATATCGCCGGACTTGTGTTCGAGTGGATTTTGGAATTGGGCGGCCTTGAGGCGATGGAGAAAATAAACCGCGAAAAAGCCGCCATTCTGTACGATTACCTGGACCAGTCGAAGCTCTTCAAAGCGACAGCGCAGAAAGAGTTCCGCTCGCGCATGAACGTCTGCTTCGTAACCGGAAGCGAAGAACTGGATAAGAAGTTCTGCGCCGAAGCGAAAGCCGCGGGCTTTGTGAACCTGAAAGGTCACCGCTCCGTCGGCGGAATGAGAGCTTCCATCTACAACGCGATGCCCATCGAAGGCGTAAAGAAGCTGGTCGAGTTCATGGCGAAATTCGAAGCCGAGAACAAACAGTAAAAAGCCGGTAAAAATTTGAGAGAGGTTGACAGCATGACAGAAATAAAACTACTCAACAAAATATCCAAAACAGGTACCGACCTGTTTGATCCCCGCAAATACAATTTATCCGAATCCTGCGAGAATCCGGACGGCATTCTTGTCCGCTCGGCTTCCCTGCACGAGATGGAGTTCGGCGGCAGACTGCGCGCCATCGCGAGAGCGGGCGCGGGCGTTGACAACATTCCGATTGACCGCTGCTCGGAGAAGGGCATTGTCGTGTTCAACACCCCCGGCGCCAACGCGAACGGCGTAAAAGAGCTGACCATCGCGGCTTTGCTGCTCGCTTCCAGAAACATCATCGGCGGCGTCAGCTGGGTAGCGACGCTGAAAGGTCAGCCCAACTTCACCAAGCTGGTCGAGAAGGGCAAGTCCAAATTCGCGGGTCCCGAAATCAAGGGCAAAACGCTCGGCGTAATCGGTCTCGGCGCCATCGGCGGCCTGGTCGCGAACGCGGCCTGCGCGCTCGGCATGGAGGTCATCGGCTGCGACCCGTACATAACCGTCAACGCGGCGTGGTGCCTGTCCAGAGCGATCGGAAAAGCCGAAAATTACGATGAAATCTACGAAAAGAGCGATTATATCACCCTGCACGTTCCCTCGCTTCCTTCGACCAAGCACATGATTAACAAAGAAACCATCGCGAAAATGAAGGACGGCGTCCGCATCATCAATCTTTCCAGAGACGACATCGTCAACACGACCGATATCATCGAAGCGCTTGCCAGCGGCAAGGTCGCGGCTTATGTGACCGATTTCCCGACCGAAGATTTAATCGGCGTAGAGGGCGTTATCGCCATTCCCCACCTCGGCGCTTCTACCCCCGAGTCGGAGGAAAACTGCGCGTATATGGCGGCGCAGCAGATGATTGATTATCTTGAGAACGGCAACATCCGCAACAGCGTAAACTACCCGGAGATAAACCTGCCCCGCACGACGGTAACCAGAGTTGTAGTTCTGCACGAGAATATCCCGAACATGCTCGCGCAGATCTCCACCGCTTTGTCGAGCGTAAACATCAACATCGAAAGCCTGTTGAGCCACTCGAAGGGAAACAACGCGATTTCCTTATTCGACACCAACAGCGCCGTCGGCGACGAGGTTGCCGCGAAGATTCTCTCGATTCCGGGCATCAGAAGGGTAAATATTGTTTAGTTCGATATAGAATGAGCGCCGCAGTGAACTTCTGCGGCGCTTTTTTACATTTCTTTGCTGAATTTGGATATATAGTACAATGACAGTATATTGTAAGAAAGATAAACCCCGATTGCGACGAATACGATCCATAACGGAGCTTGAAGCAAAATCGCGATAAAGGTCAGAAGAATGATCAGGTATTGGGTAATATCCGCCGCTTTCGCTTTCGCGCAATTTCTTATGGCGATATTCCGCTCGTCCTTTTCCTCAATTTCCTTTATTTTTGCTATCGCAGGGTTCTTCTGCTCAAAACGAAGCTGAAACAGGTTCGCAATGCTCAGCCCGAACAGGCACGCTCCGATTCCGATGCACAAGCCGGACACCGTTTTGAGTTCCTCGCCTTTTATGAAAAACTCCCCTGCCAAAGCGATTCCGATTCCGAGCGCCATCACGAGGATAAACCATATCTTTTTCTTTTTCATGCGTCGTCGTCCTCCGAATAAATAAAGATTTCTTCGATTGTCTTTCCAAAAAAACGTGCGATTTTGAAAGCAAGAATAATAGAAGGATTATACCTCCCGTTCTCGATCGAACTTATTGTCTGTCTTGAAACCCGAAGCGCTTCAGCAAGTTGCTCTTGCTGAAGTCCGCTCGCCTTTCGCAATTCTTCAAGTCTGTTTTTCATATCAAATCCTATTTTTGTCATTTTGTAAAGTTTACTTTACATCCATTGTATCACACAACAATCAAAATGTCAAGTATGCTTTACAAATTGAAGGATTCATACTTGACATACTGCGTATAAAGATTTAAACTACCCGTCAGTGAGTTCGAGACCTTCCTCACTTTAAACAAAACTAAAGGAGCTTTTTTATGAAAAAAAGGACAAAAAACCTCGTTTTAGGCGCGCTGGTCGCGGCGTTGTACGTTGTTATGACAATACTCGCAAGCGCGCTCGGTCTTTCCAGCCAGGTCATTCAGGTTCGGTTTTCCGAAGCGCTGACCATTCTCCCGGTTTTCACGCCCGCCGCGATACCGGGCCTGTTTATCGGCTGTATGATCGCCAACTATATCACCGGCTGCGTAATCTGGGACATTCTGTTCGGTTCCGTCGCGACCTTGATCGGCGCAGTGGGTACTTATCTTTTCAGAAAGAACAAATATTTAGCCGTTCTGCCGCCGATTCTTTCGAACACCATCGCCGTTCCGTTTATTCTGAAATACGCGTATCAGCTGGAGGACGCCATGTGGTTTATGTTCATCACCGTCGGCGCGGGCGAGCTGATTTCAGTCGGAATATTGGGGCTTCTTTTACATCAGGCAATCGAAAAAACCAAAATCAGCGGTATATTTGAATAAATTTCCGGACACCCTCTAAAAAAGGCGGTGTCCTTTATTTTTCTTTCTTTTATTTAATCGGATTGCTCATCCGATTTGCTGTTTTTTATACTGTTTGTGCTTTTTTTACGCTTTCGTTCATCTCTTTTCTGTCAGCGGCCATAAAATAAAAAGATTGCCGCCCTCCTTTTAATGCTTTAAACATTATTCATATATCGCTCTATTTTAATATATTTTGCGTACGATATTTAGGGCTGAACAAACCGCCAAATTTACCCGCTTTGCCTTGACAAAGACATAGCGCTGTGCTAAACTTTTTTTGTATTATGTAAAATTATGGACATATAGAAAGAGGAAAACGGCAATGGGCGTTATGATCGTTTTTGACGGAAACAGCATATTGAACCGGGCGTTTTACGGCATCCGGCCGCTGACGACCAAAGACGGTCTGCCTACGAATGCCGTTTTCGGCTTTGTAAATATCATTGAAAAGGGCATTTCCGCCGTCGGCGGGAATCCTGATTACGCCGCCATCGCGTTCGATTTGAAAGCGAAAACCTTCCGCCACAACGCCTGCGAGACCTACAAGGCGACCCGCAAGGGTATGCCGGACGAGCTTGCCGCGCAGCTTCCCTACGCCAAGCAAGCGGCTGAAGGGCTGGGGCTGGTCAGGCTTGAAGTGGAGGGCTACGAGGCGGACGATATTTTAGGAACGCTGGCGCGGATTGCGAAAGAAAACCATTGCGAATGCGTCATCGTCACCGGCGACCGCGACAGTTTTCAGCTTGTCGGCGAAGGAACCACCGTCCACCTTGCGACCACAAACGAGACCAAGATTTTCGACGAACAGGCGATTTTCGATACCTATGGCGTAAAACCCCGTCAGCTGATCGACGTCAAAGCCATTATGGGCGACGCTTCGGACAACATTGCCGGCGTGCCCGGCATCGGCGAGAAGGGCGCCTTAAAGCTCATCGCGGAGTACGGCAGCCTAAAAGGGGTTTACGAAAACATCGACAACATCAAGGGCGCTTTGAAGGACAAGCTGATTGCCGGCAAGGAAAGCGCCATGATGTCGCGCTATCTTGCCGAAATCTGCACGAGCGTGCCCATTTCCGAAAACATTGAGGATTACCGCTATAAGGGCAAGAACAAGTCCGCTTTGTACGAGCTTTTCACAAAGCTGGAGTTCAAACAGTTTATCGAACGCTTCGACCTGACGAAGGAAGAAACGGTTCATGTAAAGCCAGAATTTATCGAAAGCGACATCGCCGCTTTGACCGAAATGGCAAAAGACAAACGGGTTTATTTGCATATCAGGGACAACGTCATCTCGGCGACCGACGGCGAAAATTATATCGACGTTCCGTTCGACGAAAAAGCAAAACCGTTTTTTGAAAACGAGAAGAACCGAATCTGCGTCTGGTCTGTCAAGGAGCTGTACCATCTTTTGCGCGCGAAAGGCATATCGTTCGACTGTCAGGCGGACGACCTTTCGCTGCTCGGATACGTGCTGTCCCCTTCGGACAACGGCGTTTCGTTTGAAAAGCTGGCGCTGATGTACCTGAACGCAGCGGTCAAGGAAATCGACGTTTCGCTGTATCCCGAACTGTTCAAAATCATGCTGGAAAAAGCGGAAAGCAACGAACAGGAACGCCTTTACAAAGAGATAGAGCTTCCGCTCGCCTATGTGCTTGCGCGGATGGAAAGCGTCGGCTTTGCGGTGGATAAAAAAGGGCTTGCCGATTATTCGGAAACGCTCGCGGCATGGATTTCGCTGACGGAGCGCAGCATTTACGATATCGCGGGCAAACCCTTCAACATCAACTCCCCCAAGCAGTTGGGCGCGGTTCTGTTTGAGGACTTGAAACTCCCGCATTACAAAAAAACAAAGAGCGGGTACTCTACCGACGTGGAAGTGCTCGAAAAACTGCGCCGCTACCGGCCGGACATCATCGAGCCGATTTTATATTACCGATTGCTGCAGAAGCTTAAAAGCACCTACGCCGACGGACTGCTCAAGGTCATTTCCGACGACGGGCGGATTCACACCACGTTCAAGCAGACGCAGACGCTGACCGGCAGGCTTTCTTCGGTCGAGCCGAACCTGCAGAACATTCCGGTCCGTCAGGAAATGGGCAAGGAGCTGCGCAAGTTCTTTGTCGCCGCGGACGGCTGCGTTTTAATCGACGCCGACTACTCGCAGATCGAGCTGCGGGTGCTCGCGCATATTTCCGGCGACGAAACGCTGATCAATGCTTTTCTAAACGGCGAGGACATCCACACGCTCACCGCCTCGCAGGTGTTCGGCGTGCCGCAGGATATGGTTACGCCCGAAATGCGCAAGCGCGCAAAAGCGGTCAACTTCGGCATTGTTTACGGCATCAGCGAGTTTTCGCTGGCGGAGGACATCGGCGTTACCCGCAAAGAAGCGAAGGATTATATTCAGGGCTACTTTGCGAAATACCCGATGGTTAAAAAGTATATGACCGAAACCGTCGAGGCGGCGAAGCGCGACGGCTATGTCTCCACCATATTCGGCAGACGCCGCTATATTCCCGAGCTGACCTCTCCGAAAGCGCAGATACGCGCGTTCGGCGAGCGCGTCGCGATGAACACCCCGATACAGGGCAGCGCGGCCGACATTATCAAGAAAGCGATGATCGACACCGAGAAAGCGTTGCAGGAAGCCGGGCTGAGCGCAAGGCTGATTCTCCAGATACACGACGAGCTGATCGTCGAAGCGCCGGAAAAGGAAGCCGGACAGGCAGCCGAAATCCTGATTCGGTCGATGGAGAACGCGTACAAAATGAAGGTTCCCCTCTCCGTTGACGCGCATATCGGAAAAACATGGTATGACGCGAAAGGGGAATAACGTTTTTAGCAGAATATTTTACAGGCAAGCCCGCTTGCCTGCGAATATACACACATTATTGAAAGAGGGTCATCAGAATTAAAGGTTTAGTCAATTTAGGCGGCAGAAAAGCAAGGGTGCTGCTTGTTTACCCCGATTACACGGACAGAGATATGAAGGGAAAAACAACCGGCGGCAGCTACAGCGAGGGACTTGCCTCCATCTCCGCGGTGCTCAAGCAGAGCGGCCACAGCGTATCCCTTCTGCACCTGCTTTATCTGCACGACGAGGAAGAGTACAAGCAAAAACTAAGGGAAAAGGGTGAGTTCGACATCATCGGCTTTTCGGTCAGAACCACCGCGTTCCCCGACGTGAAAACATACATCAAATGGACTAAGGAAGTTTACCCGGACGTGTTCATCATCTGCGGCGGCTACCACTGCACGCTGGTTCCCGGCGAGGTGTTGGCGGTCGACGGCGTGGACGCGGTCTGCATCGGCGACGGCGAATACGCCCAGCTGGAGCTGTGCGACAAGATGAGCGCGGGCGAGGATTATTGGAATGTAGAGAGCCTTTGGTTTAAGAACGAGGACGGCAGTTTTATAAAAAACCCGGTCCGCCCGCTTTTCGCGGACCTCGACAGACTGCCTATCCCGGATTTTGACCTGTTCGACTATAAAAACCTCGACAGCGTCAAGGTGGACACCGCGATCGTCATGATGAGCCGCGGCTGCTTTTACAACTGCACCTACTGCGGCAACTCGCAGTTCCGCAACGTTTACCCCAACAAAAAGATTTATGCGCGCTTCCGCAGCCCGGAGAACGCGATTCTGTATCTCAAGACGCTTTTGTCGAAGTATCCGAACATCAAGTTCATCAACTTCCGGGACGCCATCTTCAATATGTTCCCCGACTGGTTCGACAAGTTTATCGAACTGTATAAAAAGGAAATACACCTGCCCTTCACCTGCAACGTGCGCTTTGACATTCTGACCGAGGACACGGTCAGAAGGATGAAGGAAGCGGGCTGTTATACCATTGACATGGGGCTTGAGAGCGGCGACCAGGAGATCCGCTTTAAATACTTAAAACGCTACATGACCGACGAAATGGTCATCAACTGCAGCAAGTGGTTCCATAAGTACGGAATCGACCAGCTAACCTACAACATCATCGGGCTTCCCTACGAGGATATTCACAAAGCACTCAAAACCATCAAGCTGAACGCCCGCATGAAGAGCGACCGCTATATCCCGAATATTTTCTACCCCTATCCCGGCACCGCGCTGTATGACATCGCCAAAAAAGCGGGCTTTTTGCCGGACGTCATCCCGCCGGGCTGCCGCGTTCCGCTCAAGCAGGAGCAGTTCCCGGAGGAACAGGTTCTGTTTATCGAAGCCTATTTCGGTCACTTCGTAAGACGGTACAAGCTGGCGTACGCTTTGCCGTCCTGGCTCGGCAAGCCTTACGAGAAATGGCTGGACCACCGCGTGACCGGCAAACATGTTCCGTATAAATTCTATGTGAAAGTGCACGACATTTACGCGAAAGCGCGCAATAAACTAAAAGACTTCCTGATCGACAGACTGCCTAAGCTGTATATCAAGCTGCGCGTACTGAAGCATAAAAAGAGAGCAAAGAAGTAGGTATGCCTTCCAACAACGAACTTGAAAAAGGCGTTTTATACGTCGTTCCCACTCCGATCGGAAACCTGTCGGACATCACCCTGCGCGCCAGGGAGACGCTCGAGAACTGCGACTTTATCGCTGCGGAGGACACCCGCGTCAGCGGGAAACTGCTGATGCTGCTCGGCATCAAAAAGCCGATGGTCAGCTATCACGAGCACAATAAAATTTCCGAAGGCAAGAAAATCTGCGGGCGGCTCAAAAACGGCGAGACCTGCGCGCTGGTTACCGACGCCGGAACGCCGGCGGTCAGCGACCCGGGCGCGGAGCTGGTCGCTCTGTGCGCCGAAAACGGCATCAAGGTAATCTCCCTGCCGGGCGCCTGCGCCGCCGTTACCGCGCTTGCCGGTTCAGGCATACCGTCCCGGCGGTTCTGTTTCGAGGGCTTTCTGCCCGAGAATGCTTCCGAGCGCAGAGAATACCTGGAGAGCATAAAGTATGAGAAGCGCACGCTGATTTACTATATCGCGCCGCACGACCTGGATAGAGCGATCGCGGAGCTTTCCGGCGCGCTCGGAAACAGAAAGTGCGTGCTCGCCAAAGAACTGACAAAGCGAAACGAAAAATATTTTTATACAACCCTTGGCGAACTCCCCGCTTTGCTTGCGGCGGCGGACCCCGCAGTGAAAAAGGGAGAGTTTGTGCTGATTGTGGCGGGCGCTTCGGAAGACGCCGACGCCGACTGGAAACAGCTTACGGTCGAGGAGCATATCCTCAGCTATTTAAAGTTAGGCATGACCAAAATGGAGGCGTGCAAGGCGGTCGCGCGCGACCGGGGCAGACCCAAGGGCGAGATTTATAAAATTGCTTCCGAAATGAACATCGAAACGGACGGATGATTATGAAACAAAAAGTTGCCGCTTTTTTGCTGTGTTTTCTCGTTTGCTTCGGGCTGCCGATTCCCGTTTCGGCGCAAGATCCGGCTTTTTCATTTGAAATCGCCCTGAACGAACCGGTTTATTTAAACGGCACAGCAACCGTTCAGATAAAACTCGCAGACCTTGCCGTTCCGCTTTCCGGCGTCGAGTTTACGCTTAACTTTGACAAAGCGTTTCTTGAGCCTGTGATTACGGAAAACCAAAACGACGAGATGAACGCTTTTTTAAAAAAATCGCCGCAGAACGGCTGGGAGCAAATCTGCCGCTACGACGAGAGCAGCGCCTGCTACATCCTGCGTTTTTCAGCGCCCGACGGCGCGGAGGACGATGACGCGCTGGTTCAAACGGTTGACGATTTGCTGATCGAGATTCCCTTTACCGCGAAAACCGAGGGCGAAACGGCGGTCGCCGTCGCGGACAGCGGCGTGATCGGCGTTGACAAAAACTTAAATCTTTTGTCCGGAATCGGAGCCGAGAAGAAATTCGCGGTGGTTTTGAGCGATAAAATACTGCTGAAACCGACAAGTTCTTTGACGCTGCATGCGACCGGCGATGCTGCTTTTCTCACCGGCATTCGGGAAGAGGCCCCGGTTTCCGAGCTGCAGGAGCATTTTATCAACTTCGGACTTACATACCTTGACGCGGAGGGGAACCCCTATTCGGAACCTTTTTGCGGTACCGGCATGAGAATCTGCCTTTTCAGCGGAGATACGCTGCTGGACAGCGTGACGGTGGTCGTCAAGGGCGACCTTGACGGCGACGGAAGCGTTTCGTCCATCGACTGCCTGCTCATTAAACGGTATATACTCGGCAACGCCGAACTGAACGAAGCGCAGCTGCAGGCGGGATATATCGGGGACGAGGACGAAATATCTTCGCTGACCGTTTTGCTGTTAAAACGCCATATACTTGGAAATTACAATCTATATCAATAAAAACGAGAGGAATCGGATATGCGAAAAATTACATTATCTGGCGATATCGAAGGCTTAATGGCCGGTTTTGAAGAGATCAAAGCCGATCTCGGACTTGAAAACGCCGACAGCGGACTGCCTGTCGCTGTTAAAAAAGGCGCCTGCCTGAAGGTTTCCCTAAAAGACAACAGCGCGCAGATCGAGTACGCCGAACCGGTGCATTTCTTCAGAGCGCTGTCGCTGCTGACGCTGAACCTCAACAAGGGTTCGACCTGCTTCGAAATCAAAGAAGAGCCCGGTTTTCGGAAGAACGGCGTCATGTTCGACTGCTCCAGAAACGCGGTCCTGACCGTCGATACGCTCAAGTTTTTCTTCCGCAAGATGGCTTTGATGGGTTTAAACCTCGGCATGATGTACACCGAGGATACGTACGAAGTGCCCGAGTATCCCTACTTCGGCTACATGCGGGGCAGATACACCTTCGACGAAATCCGGGAAGCGGACGATTATGCGAACATGTTCGGAATCGAGCTTGTACCCTGTATTCAGACGCTCGCGCACCTCAACAGAGCGACACACTGGCCGAAGATGTGGTATTTAAAAGACACCGATGAGGTTCTGCTGGTCGGCGCGGATTCCACCTATGAGTTTATCGAGAATATTCTCAAAGCCGCGACGGCTCCCTACCGCACCAAACGCGTTCACATCGGCATGGACGAAGCGATGGACCTCGGTCTGGGCAACTATCTCAGAAAGAACGGATACGTTCCTTCCTCCGAGATTATGAAGTACCACCTCAAGCGGGTACACGAGATTCTCAAAAAGCTCGGCTTGAAGGCGATGATGTGGAGCGACATGTATTTCAGGGTCGTTTCGCCCTCTCACTCCTACTACGATCTCCAGCATCCGGTAACGCAGGACATTGTGGACAGCGCGCCCGAAGATATCGACCTTGTTTACTGGGATTACTACAACTCCAGCGATGAAGTGCTTACCGGCATGATCGCGCAGCACCAGCGCTTCAAGGCGGACACCATCTTCGCCGGCGGCATCTGGACATGGGCCGGACCCGCGGCGGACTACCGCGTCACGCTGACCACAACCCTTCCCGCGCTCAAAAAGTGCAGAGAAATGGGCGTCAAAGAGGTTTTCGCCACCGCATGGGGCGACAACGGCGCGGAAGCGAACTTCCTGACCACCCTGTACGGTCTGCAGATGTATGCCGAAATCGACTACACCGGCGCGTACAATCCGGAAGAAGTCGCCGAGCGATTCAAAGTCACCACCGGCGGCGACGCGAACAGCTTCTTAGACCTGTCCGCGTTCAACCTGGCGCCCGGCATGCCGCCCTTGAGCTCCTGCTCAAACTTCCTGGCGAAGTATATGCTCTATCAGGACCCGATTATGCCGCTGTGCGAAGCGGACGTAAAGAAATACGATTTGGCAGCGCATTACGGTTCGCTTGAAGAAAAATACGCGAAGTACGCCGCGGAGAGCAAAGGCGAGTTGAAACTGTTGTTCGAGTTCTACACAAGCCTCGCAAAGACGCTCAAAATCAAATGCGGCTGGCACAAGCGGTCGTCGGAATGCGTCCGCGCGAAAGACTACGAGCAGGCGAAAAAGGTTGCGGACGAAGTTGCGGATGTCATAAGCGCTTTGCGCGAACTCAAGAGCATCTGGTACAGACTGTGGAACGCCACCAACAAGCCTTACGGTTTTGAAATCATCGACATCCGGCTCGGCGGGCTCATATCCAGATTCGAAACCGCGCAGATGAGACTATATCAGTTCGCGAACAAGGAAGTCGACGACATTCCCGAACTCTCAACCGAAAAACTGCTGTTTGCGTCCGACGAGAACGGCAACACCATCGGCTACCGCACCTGGCAGGATTTAATCTCGGCCTGCAAAATATAACATGATAAAAAAATTCCGCTTAAGGGCTACCCTTGAGCGGAATTTACGTTTATTAAGTCATTTTACTGCAAGGCAAGAATCAATGCGGCTTTATGCGATTCGTAAATTTTTTTAAAAACGCTTTCGCGGTTTTCGATGTTTTCTCGGCTTTTCCGAACAGAAGATGATTATTGCAGTATTCAGATAATTCTATCATTTATATTCGTATTTTCAAGGTCTGTTTATAAATAGCCGAAAAATAATACACATTTGCCCTTCACTTCTTTCTTTTTCATCCGATATAATTAATGCCTGTTATTATTACTGGGGGATATTTTATGAGCACCAGCATAAATGAGTTGAGCCCTTTTCAGCTTGACGTGCTGAAAGAAATTGGGAACATAGGCGCAGGAAACGCGGCGACTGCGCTGGCGGAGCTTTTGTCCGACCGGGTTTCGATGTCGGTGCCCGAGCTTTCCATCGCCGACGCCAACGAAGTCGTATCGCTTCTTGGCGGACCGGAAAACCCGGTTGTCGCCATCCTGCTCACCATGTCCGAAGACGTCAAGGGTATAATCATGCTTGTTTTTGAGGAAAAGTTCCTCAATGTGGTCCTGCGCACCCTGCTCGGCAAAGAGATCGACAGCCTTTCGGAAATGAGCGAGCTTGACCGTTCCGTATTCATGGAGATAGGAAACATTATGTCAAGCACCTATTTGAACGCGATGTCGCAGCTGACGGGACTGAACATCAGCATATCCACGCCCGATATCTGCGTGGACATGGCAGGCGCGATCATGAGCTATCCGGCTTCGCTTTTCGGCATGAGAGGGGACAAGGTGCTCATCATAAAAGAGGATTTCATCGGTCAGGAGCGCATCACCAGCCATCTGGTCATGCTGCCCGACGAGGATTCTCTTGATATTATTTTTAGGAGTCTGGGAGCGTAAGGAAATTGGGGAATCTAATTGTAGTTGGAATCGCGGATCTCAAGGTCGCATCAGGAGATGACGTGCTGATTACCTACGCGCTCGGCTCGTGTGTTGGCACCTGCATTTACGATAAAACCGCGAAAGTGATCGGATTGTCGCACGTTCTGCTTGCCAGCAAGCATATGTGCCTGACGGACAACAACATCTATAAGTATGCGGATACGGCCATTAAAGAACTGGTGCGCCAAATGGTTCTGCGCGGCGCTTCCGTCAAGCGCATGACCGCGAAAATCGCGGGCGGGGCGCATATGTTCGCCAGCAGCACCATCCGCATCGGCGAGCAGAACTCCGCCGCCGTGATGGAAGAACTCAAAAAACTTGGCATCCCGCTGGTCGCCGCCGATATCGGCGATAATTACGGACGAACGATGGAATGCTGGGCCGCCGACGGGAAAGTGGTTATCAAATCCATTCTGAAAGGTAATAAAATTCTGTAAAGAGCATCTGCTGTTTTTAAATTTTAAAATGCGCATAAAAAAAGCTCTCTGTGGTTTTGACAGAGAGCGTTTTTACCGGACATCCTGACGTTTGAATACGACGATGATTGTCTTGAAGAGGATTTGGATATCTAATTTTAACGACCTTTTCTTTATGTATTCTATATCATACACGATTTTTTCTTCCGGTCCGATGTTGTAGCCGCCGTTTACCTGCGCAAGTCCCGTAAGCCCGGGTTTGACGAGCAGCCTTTGACTGAATCCGTCGATATACTGCTCAAACACTTCATAATACTCGGCGCGTTCCGGTCTTGGTCCGATGAAGCTCATTTGTCCCGCCAAAATGTTGAACAATTGCGGAAGCTCGTCAAGGTGCGTATTGCGCAGGAATCTGCCGACGCGCGTTACTCTCGGATCGTTGACTTCTGCCCATTGAAGTCCGTTCTTTTCCGCGTCGATATACATGGACCTGAATTTGCGCATTGTAAAGGGTTTTCCGTTTTTACCCAGCCGTTTCTGTTTGTAAATTGCAGGCCCTTTGGAATCTATCTTCACGGCGATGCCGATAATCAGCATGGGTATGAACAAAACAATAAGCCCGCATAAAGATAACAAAATGTCCAAAAACCGCTTGATGATGCTGTAAACCGGTTTCGGTTTTAGCTTTTCAATCTTTTCAGTCGCAAAAATCTGCGTAATCTCCGGAATTTTTACTTTTACCGCTTCTACTTCCTCGGTTTCTGCCCTTGTCACAGGCAATGTCTTAATTGTGTGTATAGTTGAATCCATTCCCGAATCTAAACACCCCTAATCATCCAAAATTCCTTGCCTTTTCTTCAAGGTGCAAACCTGTCTTTTTTCCGCAATAATGTTTACATAAAAACATACTTTCCTGCTTATTATAGCATAGCATCTAACTCCCGGTCAAGCCATAAAGTAAAACTTTTTCATTCAAATTATTGCGGATATATATACAAAAGCAAAAGCAATTATTCATATACTACAAATCGAGCGATGAAGAATTTGTCATTTTCTGGCATCGCGATGTAAATTTATTCATTAACGACAATATATGTCCGTTTTATGCAATTTGTGACAGCGCAGGAAAGGACTGCATAGCGCGCCTATGCAGTCCTTATTTTTTGGTATTATTCTTCGGTATTCTTTTCGGTTTTTTCTTCCGAATTTTTCTTCGAGCCGCCTTTGCGGAGGAATATTACCGCGAAGGCAATCGCCGCGACGATGACGATGCCGGAGAGAATAATGACAATGGTGTTTGTATCCGAGCTGCTCTTATTCTCGGTCAAGTCGGACGTCTGCGCGCTGGAATCCGCTGCGCTGCTCGTGTTGTCCGGCTTGCGTTTTTCAACGTCAACGCGATCCGGGATGTTTTCGGCCGCGTAGGCGATCTTCTTCGAATACTTCAGGTCGATCAGCAACGTCTGTTTTGCGTTCTCATTGGAAAGCGCGTTGACCGCGTTTTCAAGCGCGGTGATGGCGTCGACGGCTCCCTTTTTGTCGTTCGCCGCTTTAATTGCGCCGTCCAGCGCGCCGAGGACGCTGTTCGCTTCGTCGCCGGTCATTCCCTCAAAAGGAAGGATGATGTCGTTGATTCTTCCTTTCGTGTACTCGAGCGACTTCGCAAGCGCGCCGTATTTATCCAGCGTCGGGGTAATCGCTTTGTTTCGGTATATACCGGTCTGCAGAATGGTTCCCATCTCTTTCGCGATGTACGAAGTGGCTTCGAAGAAGCAGGAGCCGTCTGCGTTCAGTTCCAGATTGGTCTTGGTCTGGCCGTAGAGGTCCTCGCTGTTAAGCTCAGCCATAAAGCTGCCGAGTCCGACCGCGATAAAGGTTTTATCTCCGCAAAGCTCAACCTGTTTCGCTATCTGCTCTTCAAAACCCGTACCGTAAGACATCGGGAACAGAATATCCAGCCATCCTTCCTTCAGCCAGGTCGTGTAGTCCTGATAAACAATGTTGTACGCTCTTTCAATATTCGGAGCAACGTCCGCGCTGAGCAGAACCGAAGGTCTTACCTCGTCGATCAGCTCGCGGACTGACTTGACCATATCGGTGACATACGCGGCTCTGAACGCAACCCAGTCCTTCCAGTAGGAAGCGTTTTTGTCGTATGTCGGTCTTACGCCGTATTTCGCTTCAAATTCGCTCAGCGTAATCTCGTCGTAGCCGAAGTCGCATGAACTGCTGCTTTCCCAGTAGCGGATATAGTCGAGCTGGAAACCGTCAATGTTGTAGTTCTCAAGAATGTATCTGTATGTTTCTAAGAGGAATTCCTTAACTTCCTTGTTTGCCGGATTGAGCATCTGATAGTACATTTTGTCTTCCGGCGCATAGTTGCCGCCCTGGTTGTTGACCGCCATCCATTCCGGCTTTTTCGTAGCGACGCTCAGCCTTGAATTGGAGCTGTCCCTGTGTCCGACGTAGTAAATGGGCATCCAGACGTGCAGCTCCATGCCTCTCTTGTGGCAGGACTCGATGAAGGCGTCCAGCATGTCAAAGCCCTTCCACTTGGGATTCTGCGAGAAGAGGCTGTCCGCCGGCATGGGCATAATCATGGTGCAGTCGTACAGCGTCTCGATGCAAATCATATTAATGCCGGCGTCGTAGAGCTTCTGCACATAATCGTCGACCGCGACTTTGTTCGTCTGCGTCGGACGCAGCCATACGCCTCTGTACTCGACCGGACGGCATTCCGTGAGCAGCCTGCTCACTTCATTCAGTTCTTCTTCGATCTCTACGCTGATCGGATCAAGCGCTTCCTCGTTTTTCGTCTTCTGATAATCGCTCTTCGCGTTTTCGAACTTGCTTTTCACCGCGTCCATTTTCTCGTTGATTGCGGCGTAATCTATGTATCTGAACTTCTCTGTTGCATCGTTCAGCTCGGTCTCAATCTTATTGATTTTTGCCTGAAGGTTGTAGAGGGCAGCGTCCGCGTCGTATTTAAAAGTAACCGTCTTATCCGCGCTGTTATACACAACCGTCATGCCGAGCTTAACCACATTCTTAAGCCACTCCGCCGATGTTCCGTGGCCCGAAACAACAAAACTGTTTTCCGAATTCGGTATTAAGTTATTGTTTCCGCCCATCGCGACAACTCTGTTGTTCTCGACAATAACTTCGTATCCCCACTCGTTGGTACCGGTTCTTGCGCCTCTTGTGTTGTAAATGACCATGTAATCGGTATAACGGGTGGTGTTCGTGCCGCTGATGTCGTGTTTATATTCTTTAAACGTGCTGAGCTTGATCGGCTTGTCGGAAATGATAATGGTCATCGTGCTTTTATCGAAATATACGTAATCGCCGACCTTGATATTGTCCTGAAGCTCCTTGCCTTTCTTGACTTCGCCGTCCGTATTGTGGCCGGAAAGCACAAAGCCGCCCTCGGGGATTGTGTTGTTGAAGCCGCCGACCTTTATTACTTTATTGTCCTTGTCGACGACAACTTCATAACCGTACTGGTTGGTATTCGTAGTCTTGCCGTATGCGGAATCATAATAAATCAGGGCGCCTTCGCCTCTTCCCGTATTGATTCCGGTCGCCTGCAAAATTTTTTGTTCTGCCGAAACCGAGAAAGAAGCGGGCGTCAAGCCGATCAACATGAATACGGCAATAAGCAAACAAAAAATCCGAATCGCTTTCTTCATAATGTCTCCTTTTCTATATTTTCTTCATTACATTATTCCAAACCCATACTATACGTTGAATCTGAACAGGACTACGTCGCCGTCCTTCATTACGTAATCCTTGCCCTCGCTGCGGACCAGCCCCGCTTCCTTCGCGAGCGCGAAAGAGCCTTTCTCGATCAAATCGTCGTAGGACACGACCTCCGCTCGGATAAAGCCGCGCTCGAAATCGCTGTGAATCTTGCCTGCTGCAGCGGGCGCCTTGGTGCCTTTCTGAATGGTCCATGCGCGCACTTCTTTCGGTCCTGCCGTCAGGAAGCTGATCAATCCGAGCAGGCTGTAGGATGACTTTATCAGCTTGTTCAGACCCGACTCCTGTACGCCGAGCTCCTGCAGGAACAGTTCCTGTTCTTCCTTGTCCAGTTCGGCGATCTGCGCTTCGATTTCGGCGCAAACCGTAATGATTTCCGCTTTTTCGTCCTTTACCGCGTCCACAAGCATATTGTAATACTTGTTCTCGGTTTCCGGTTTCGATAAATCCTTTTCGCTTACGTTCGCGCAGTAGATAACCGGTTTTCCGGACAGCAGCGGCACGGCGGTCAAATACTCCTTTTCCTCGTCCGTCATCGGAATGATGCGGGCGGGAACTCCTTCCGACAGCGACTGATGCACCCGCTCCCAAAACGCCAGCTCGTTTGCTACGCTGCTGTCGCCCTTCATCTGCTTTTTAAGGCGGTCCATACGGCGCTCGACCTGCTCAATATCGGACAAAATCAGCTCAAGGTTGATGGTCTCGACATCCCGTTTGGGGTTGACGCTGTTCTCTACATGAATAATGTCGCTGCTATCAAAACAGCGAACCACATGCACAATCGCGTCCACTTCCCGAATATGCGAAAGAAACTTGTTGCCAAGCCCCTCGCCTTTGGATGCGCCGCGGACAAGCCCCGCGATATCTACAAATTCTATGACAGCCGGCGTTATTTTCTCCGGCTTATAAATCTGTGCAAGTTTGGTCAGCCGTTCATCGGGAACCGCGACAACGCCGACGTTCGGTTCTATGGTGCAGAACGGGTAATTCGCGCTCTGCGCGCCTGCGTTCGTCAGCGCGTTGAACAAAGTGCTTTTCCCCACATTCGGCAAACCGACGATACCAAGTTTCATAAAAAAAAAGCTATCTCCGTTTCGTTTTTTCTACGGCAATTATATACGTTTTCATAACGATATGCAATATATAATTTTGGTACACAATTTAGAATTATTATTTGTGTACGACTATTAAATTTTGTCGAAAATAAATTTGATAAAACTATTGACATATTCATTATTGTGTGATAGTATATAGTCAAGATATTTAATTCGTGTTAAAAATTGAATTGTAAACAAGAATATCAAATAGGAGGTAACATATCATGACCAAGATTCTCGTTGTCGATGACGACCTTAATATTTGCGAGCTGCTTCGTATGTATCTTGAAAAAGAGGGCTACGAGGTAAAAACCGCGAACGACGGACAGGAAGGCATCACTGCTTTTAGAATGTACGAACCCGATTTGGTTTTGCTGGATATCATGATGCCCAAGAAGGACGGCTGGCAGGTTTGCCGCGAAATCAGAGAGCACTCCTCCAAGCCGATCATTATGATAACCGCAAAGGGCGAGACCATTGACAAAGTGCTCGGTCTCGAGCTCGGCGCGGACGACTTCATCGTAAAACCGCTGGATATGAAAGAAGTGTTCGCGCGCATCAAGGCAGTGCTTCGCCGCTACGCTAAGCACGACACCGCCGACGGAGAGCTTATCAAGTTCGATAATCTCGAAATCTCTCTGCAGAAGTACGAGCTGAAGATCAAGGGCAAGCCGGTTGACCTGCCGCCCAAGGAGCTTGAGCTTATCTACTTCCTCGCGTCCAACTACAACCGCGTATTCACGCGCGACCAGCTTTTGGATAAGGTTTGGGGCTTCGACTACCTCGGCGACTCCAGAACCGTTGACGTTCATATCAAGCGTCTGCGCGAGAAACTTGACGGCGCGTCCGATAAGTGGGTATTAAAGACCGTTTGGGGCGTCGGCTACAAGTTCGAAGTTTTAAGCGAATAGTTTTTTCATCGTCTCATTCATTCTCCTTTTTTAAAAAGCCTTTGCGATTAAACGCAAAGGCTTTGTTTTCCGGTTGTCAGGCTGGTACGTTTCACATTTTATAATTTCAGTTCCTTCTTTTAAAATATTATTTGATTTTTCGGTCAAAACTGTTTATAATAAAGTAGAATATACTTTGCTTGAATACACGCATAATTTTAAGAAGGAAAAGCTGATGTTTAAAAGCGTCTTCACAAAATACCTGACAACCTTTACGCTGATCATACTGTTCAGCTTTATCATACTCATCATCGTCGTGTCCTCATTGATCACGAACTACTCCAGAGAGTCCAAGTGGAAAATGATGGACAAAAGCGCTGAGATGGCCGCATCCAGCCTGCAGGCTTATTTAAGTCTGTCCGGCGAGGATGATATACATATGGTCATCTCGCGGTTCCATATGAAAATCAGCAACAACCTTGACAATATCGCAAAACTCGCCGATTCCACCGTATTTATTATAGACGCCGAGGGCTACCTGATAACCTCTTCCAACGAAAATCTGATTCGAAAGGACCGTTTTTTTAGCGAAGATATACTGAAAAATATCAAAGAAGGCAAAAGCGATTACTACAAAATCAGCAAGATGGACGGCACCTTCGACCAGCTGATGCTGAACTACTTCTATATCATCCGGGGCGACAGCGAGTACGGCGCTGATGTAAAAGCCATCATAATGGTCAGCTCGCCCGACATCACGGTTACCGACAACGACCTGACGTCGAAGATGATCAAAACCATTATATCGGTCTCGCTCTGGATTTTCCTCGCAGCGCTGATCTCGGTTTACTTTATCTCCGAGCGCATTGTCGAGCCGCTCAAGCAGATCAGCACGGCGGCGAAGAATTTCGCAAAAGGAAAGTTCGACGCGCGCGTAACCGTAACCGGGCACGACGAGGTCGCCGAGCTGGCGGAAACCTTCAACAACATGGCGGACGCGCTCGCGCGGCTGGAGGAGATGCGTTCGACCTTCCTTGCAAACGTTTCGCACGATTTAAGAACCCCGATGACCACCATTTCCGGTTTCGTCGACGGCATCCTTGACGGCACCATTCCGGAGGAAAAACATACGTACTATCTGATGATTATTTCTTCCGAAGTGCGCAGGCTCTCAAGGCTTGTCAACTCGCTCTTGCAGCTCAGCCGCATGGAAGCCGGCGAGACCAAGCTGAAGATAGTCGATTTCAACCTCAGCGAGAAGGCAAGGCAGATCCTGATTTCCTTCGAAAGCAAAATCGAGGACAAGAAGCTGGAAATTGAGTTCAACAACGACGACGATCTTTATGTAAACGCCGACACCGACGCGATTCATCAGGTGATCTACAACCTGATGGACAACGCGATTAAGTTCACGCCCGAGGGCGGCACGATCACCATCACGCTCAAACCGCATATCATCGACAAACGAAACAAAAAAGCGGTCTTTTCCATCCGGAACACCGGACCGGGCATCCCCGCCGAGGAGATTCCCTTCCTGTTCGAGCGTTTTTACAAGAGCGACCGTTCAAGAGGCCTGGATAAGACCGGCACGGGTCTTGGTCTGTATATAGTCAAAACCACGCTCCGCAATCACGGCGAGGACATCAAAGCGTTCTCTGAGCCCGGAAAATACACCGAGTTTACGTTCACGCTTCCGCTTGTGGAAAAAAATACCGATAAAAAATAAAGAGATTTATTCTTTTCAGCGTTTTTTAAGCTTTCCGGCTTACAATTAGCCCAGTACCAAAGAAAGGATGTGCTTTCAATGACAGACAATCAATTCGGATACAATGGTTTTGAACCGTCAAACAACGCAAACGGTTCAGGCAGTCATTCCGATGACAATACGCAGTTCCAGAACCAGCCGCCGTTCAGCTATACGTGGGACGGTTCTATGTACAGCGGAACCGGCTCGAAAAAACCGCGCGGCAACAAAGGGCTGAAAGCATTCGCGGCAACCGTAACCGTATGCCTTCTCCTCGTTTTGTCTATGATCGGCTGGGCGGTATATATGGGATATGTGCCGGCAGGAACGACTTCCGACGCGGCTTCGGACGCTTCGTCGGCGGACCGAAACAACGGCGACGAATCCAAAAACACGTCCAGCGTGCCGCAGATTATTAAAATCAGCGACCGGGCCATCGAATACGATACCGTGCTTACCGAACTGTATGAAAAAGTCAAGGACAGCTGCGTAAGCATCATCACCGACAGAGCGCTCGGAAGCGGCTTCGTTGTAAAAGAAGACGGGTACATCATCACCAACCATCACGTCATTGACAATGCGAAGTCCGTAAAAGTGCAGTTCTACAACGGCGACGAGTATGAAGCGAAAATCATCGGCAGCGATTCCATCAGCGACCTTGCGGTTCTAAAAATTGAAGGCACATTTAAACCCATAGAGCTCGGAAATTCGGACACCGTCAAGGTCGGGCAGGAGGTCGTCGCCATCGGCACGCCGTACGACTTGTCCCTTGCCGGAACCATGAGCCGCGGCATTATCAGCGGCATCGCCAGAAACGTTGAGGTTACCAACGACGCCGGCGTCGTCGTGAAAACTATGACGCTTCTCCAGACGGATACTTCGATTAACCCCGGCAACAGCGGCGGACCGCTGATTAATATGGAAGGTCAGGTTATCGGCATCAACACATTAAAACTGATGGACGTGTACGAAGGCTTGGGCTTCTCGATCCCGATCAACAACGCGGTCACCATCGCCAACACGCTGATTGCGTACGGCAAGGTTGAGGACCGCCCGGACAACGATTTCGTTATTGCGACCCCGAGACTGAACATTACGGTTATGAATGTTGACGATTTTATCAGCATTTATCAGCCGAACATCAGCATCGACCTGCCCGACGGCGCAATCGTTACGGCGGTTACAAGAAACTCCTCGATTTACAAAGCCGGTCTCGAGCTGTATGATATCATCACCGAGTTCGACGGCAAGGCCATCAAGTCGAAAGAAGACCTAACCGCCGCGCTGAAAGGCAGAAGAGCGGGCGAGACCGTCACCATCAAAGTGTTCAGGGTCAACCGCAGCGGCGACAAGGGAGATTATCACGAGCTTACCTTCAAGCTCGATTCCGCGCAATAATGCAATTATAATGAACTCCATAAAAACAGAAAGACTTGCACGGTGCAAGTCTTTCTGTTTCTTATAAGGAGACTCTTATTCAGGAAGCCGGAAAAAATATAATCATTCACCATGTGCTCACAACGGTTTGCTCACTGATCAGCAGGAAATCGGATGGTTTCGATATTTTTACAGAACAAACCTAATTCTTTATGGTTTTTTGTTCTATATTTTTTTAGCGTTCCTGTTTTCATATATATAGTCACATTTAAAAGAGAAAAGTTTGATGTTTTTTACAAGAAATATTGTTAATTTTATATAAACAAAACAACCATGTCATAAAAAATCCAGTAAAAACTGTACTTTTTTGGCAGACCATACTTATTATTTGGGTTATATAGTTCTGTTTTCTGAAAAAAGGTTGGCGTTTTCCAAAAAAAAATAAAAGCGGCGGGAAAACCGCCGCTTTTTATTCGGTTAGTGCCATCCGCTGGTCCAGCCGCTCTCGTCGCCGGTATAATCCATGTTCATATTGTAGTTGCCCAGCACATGCCGCTTGATCATCAGGTATGTGACCGCCTTGATTTTCCCGTCCAAATCGTCGTCGCACGCGGCAAGGAGATTGGCTTCGCCGGTGATGGTATAGGTTCCCAAATAGTGCATTTTCACTTTTTGGTAATCGAGGGAGGTAATGTATCCGTCGCTGTCC